>OCVV012863248.1_pt1 | contig 15585 bp, 29 predicted proteins | sample 1539721 | NCBI WGS metagenome assembly OCVV01 (sample SAMN02144230, study PRJEB22623) | gut metagenome | biome: sheep rumen | host: Ovis aries | place: New Zealand
CGGGCCAGCCAGGAACGAAAATATAGGAATCAACCAAAAAACTGGTTTCGTATAGGCTGTTATATAGTCTCATCGGTTGGGAAAGTATTATTTAAACTACTGCTTTATATTTGGAAATTTTGGCGCGCCGCGTCTTGGAATAGCAGGCGCCGCATATGCGAGTGTCATATCCCAGGCAGCAGGAGCACTGATTTCCATCCTGTGTTTTTGCAGATTATATGGGCGTATTCGTATTTCGTTAAGCCTTGGAAAGGCAGGATATTCGCAGTACTTTCTGATGCTTCTGCCGATTGTTTTGAATGAGTTTTTCTGGTCCGTGGGACAAAGCGTATACACATATGTTTATGGGCATATGGGGACTAATGAACTGGCAGGAATGTCGTTGACGGGCGCTGTTCAAGGCCTGACCATGGGAGCATTAAGCGGCCTGTCTCAGGCAGCCGGGATTCTGATCGGCAAAAGGCTGGGCAGCAGGGAATATGATGCTGCTTATGAGGATTCCAAAAAGCTATGCTGTCTTGGAGTGGCCGGATCACTGGTCTTCACGCTGTTATTGATTTTGATCAGAAATCCGTATGTTCAGCTGTTCAACGTATCAGGAGATGTTCGCAGAATTGGCGCAGATATTATGGCAGCATTTGCGATCCTGATGCCTGTGAAGGTACAGAATATGATACTGGGAGGCGGAATCATCCGAAGCGGCGGAAAAACAAAGTACGTCATGATGATTGACATGATGGGAACCTGGCTGATCGGCGTACCTCTGGCGCTGCTTACAGGATTGTATTTTAAGATTCCGGTTATCTGGGTCTATTTTGTTTTATCGCAGGAAGAACTGGTCCGTCTGATCGTATCTGTTTTTATGTTCAGAAGCAGAAAATGGATGCATACGCTACAATAACTGGTGATGAATATGTGGGATGAAAAGAAGATCCGGATTATTGATATTGCGGATGAATTGGGCGTCAGTACAGCGACTGTTTCCAATGTCATCCACGGCAAAACAAAAAAGATATCCGACGCAACTGTCAGACGGGTGCAGGAAAAACTCGTATTCGCCTTTTCATAAAATCACTCCTGTCCATTTGTAAGTTAAAACGAATCTCTCGATTGCGTCGGCACAGCACTGCAGTGAGTATCAAAACTGGACCACACAGGCCAAAACACCAGCCGATCCCTACGGCGACCAGCAGAGAGGACGCAAACAGAGAAAGTATTTCAACCAGATTGACACCCATATTCATGACGGACAGTGCAGCAGCCCAAAGCCTGCCAATACAGCGCCGCTAAGCAGGCAGAAGAAGATCGTCAGCTTCTGTTTTGCGCATTGCCCTAGTAAATGAATCAGATGCTCTGCCAGCATCTGCGCAAGGGAATAGCCGATGATAATCGCAGACAGCCAGACAAGTGGGAGAGAGCGAAACAGATATCTCCTTTATCCATGATAATCACCGGTTGCGGAATCCACAGTGACGTAAGGAACAACCTCGGAGTTAATCTCTACATAGACCTGATAAATGCCGTCACCCAAATCTTCATAATGATCCGGCGTGACGCCATAGTTTTCCAGCAGGCTTTTCTCAAACTCCTTTTTCCACGCCTCATCATTGGCAGAGGTGTCTGCATCCTCGGCAGAGCTCTCATTAGCCGGTGTATTTCCCTCATTCGACGCTTCAACCTGTGTGCCGTTCGAAGGGGATAACTCGCTCTTGCCGGGTGCCGGTGATTTTCCGCAGGCCGTGAGGGAAAGTACCATCACGGCCGCAAACAATAGGATAAAAGATTTATATTTCATTTTTATACTCTCCTTGTTTTTACATGTTTTTTCGTATAGTTATTGAGAAGCAATACAAATTTGCAGGTGTCCGTTTCCGATCTCGCGCGTGGCGATGCTGTCTGTGCCTCTGTATTGAAAAAGGATCTGCTGTAAACCGGCAAAACCAGTTTCCAGAACACAAGTCCGTTTACGATCAGAAGTGCTCCGAATCCAATCCTTGCCGCCCATTCGGGCAGCAGAAATGCGATCCCGTTCATATCTCCGCCGCCGAACAGGCCGCACAGGATACTCAGGGAAAGCGGATCGATCAAAAGAAGCGCAATCGTAATGTAATACAGAACTGCGCGAAGCAGTTTGATCCTGGCCGTGCAGATCTTCTTTGCAAGCGCAGTCAACAGATACGCTATGCAAAAAGTTGCCAGTGCGCCGACAAGGCAGAAGATGCCGAGCTGCGTGTCTGTCATGCGTTCACGGAAAACATCCACCTGCACACCAAGCCCCATAAAATTTACCTGCCGGAACACTCCGGTAAAAAGCGCATACAGCAGGTGTGCTCCTTCGTGGACAAGATAATAGGCAATCACGGCCGCCAGAATACCGATGTATTGCCGTGTTCTCTTTGACATTGTTTTCTCCTTTTCCTCTCGTTTATTTCATTATTCGATTTCGATTGGTGTCGCGTTCGCCACAAAGATCATGGTGTCATAGGCGTCCTGCGGAATGCGCTGGACGCGATAGCTTCTCGGAACGAAATTCATCAGAACGCTGTAGGACTCACCCAATGACCCCATGGAAATGCTATTGGCAAGATACTGCGTAAGCGCCGAGTCTTCCGGCACTTTGGAAAAATCCAAGAAGCTGACATCAAAACCGCTTTTTTTCGATGCTTTGGCAAGCGGGTCATAGGAGTAAAAGGTGTGGGTGATCCGCTTTCCGGTGTACGGCTTCTGGAGATTACAAACGGACTTGTAGAAATCTGTACCGATGGCAAAATAGCCGCTCACCAGTTCTTCGGCAAGCAGACTGCCGAGCACCGGCGTCCCGGCATTTTCGCATTGCATGATGTGGTTGTTGTGCCCGGAGATCATGATGCGGCCGTGCCTCCTTCGCCGTGGATATAGTGATTGATTGCCTCACAGCCGCCGAAGTCTCCCTCCAGCGCAAAGGCACGCACGCCGTATTTCTCTGCCAGCACCTGAAGTACATCAAGCCGCAGCCATACACAGCACAACGATTAAACCTGTATGTCTTTTTCGCTTTTTCATGGTTCATATACTTTTCTTAAGGGACTGTTAGAGACTTTGCACATTCTATCGCGTATTGTTTCTGCGCTGTTCTATAAATTTCCGTCTTGTCATTCTCAGATTGTGATCTCGATCTGATTCTGTTCCACGTCAAGAATGCAGCTTTCGTAATAGCCGTCGCCGGTGGTTCGAGGGCCGCTGACGACCTCGTAGCCATCCGCTTGCAGTGCTGCGGTCAATTCATCCACCTTTTCTCTGCTGCCCACACGAAAGGCGATATGTACATATCCAGTGCGGGCGAGGTTTTTGGGCGGGTCAGACATTTCCGGCTTGCTCATAAGCTCAAGACGGGAGCTGTCCTCGAAGGAAAGAAAATACGAGCGGAAGTTCGTTTTCGGATTGCAATATCCGTCATTGGATGTGGCCCCAAAATATTTCACGAAGAAATTACGGGATGCTTCCAAGTCATTCACGTACAGCGCAATATGTTCGATTTTCATGCTGCTTTTGATCTCCTCATGAGTTTTGCAGAATTTGTAAGTCCAGCGCACAGTTCTGCTTTACTGCCCGATGCTGGCAATCTGTTTTCTCTGCAAAAGTCGGCAAGCTCCTGCTTCAGATAATAAAAGCTGCGGAAAGCGGCTGCATTAAGCTTTGGTTAAGAATCGAGTTCAAGCCTCATAAGAACAAGCGTTTGCCAGCCGCTTCTTGCACGGAAACCTCTTGGATTGCGACCATATTCCTGAAATCCGACCGATTCATACAGCCGGACAGCAGATGTGTTCTCTGCTACGACCTCCAGCTCTAGTTGCAGGTATCCTGCTTGCTTCGCGCATTCGATGCACGCAAGCGTAAGAGCCTTCCCGATGCCGCGCCCCCAGTAGGCTTTTTCAATGACGATGCCGAAGTCCGCACGATGGCGAATCTTTTCCTTGTCATCAACCGGATTAATGCCCGCTGTTCCGGCAATCCTGCCGTCAACGAACGCCGCAATTTCGATGGCATTTTTGCTTTCGCTGCGCGCCTTCAAAAATTTTGCTTCCTCCTGGACGGTGAACGAATTTTCTTCCGGATAGGTCAGAAGATAGTCCGTTTCTGCATGCGTGAGATCAAAAGTGCGGAGCACTTCGGCGGCATCAGCTTCACTCATTCCGCGAAGAAGGCATTTCGCGCCGTCCTTTAAGATAATTTCTTTTTTGTATTGCAATGGTTATTGCCTCCTGCTATCTTTTTTGTGCATGCAAAGACCGACCACAAGACCGAACAGCATACCGAGCGATGCGCCAAGTCCGCTGTTGCTGCTGTTGGACAGAGAGCCGAGCATGAGGCCGAGGCACATACCAACGCACATCCCCTCCTCTGCGTAATCGTCTTCTGTTTTACCCTTGCGGATTGCTGGCCGTACACAGAGAAAGGCAATCAGCAGACCCATCGAGATCCACGGCGCTGCCGCGCGCAAAAAAGACAGAACATTTTCCATCATGATTGTTTTTCTCACTTCCGTGAATGCAGTTTCTACCGCATTCCTTTGTTCTTTCGTTTTGGCGATGGCAATTCATCGAACATTGCCTCAAAGAGCTCTGTAAGAAACACTTTGCTATCAACTTCATCCACCAGCAGCATTTCTTTCGCTCCCTCATACGGGAGCTCACAGATTGCCGCAGGCATAAGTTCCAGAATGAAATGAAGATACTCTTTACCGGATGCCATTTTTTCCACCTGTTCAAAACAGCTGCCCCGGCAGTTTCAGCTTTTCCTTCTTTGGGAAAGTCGCTTCAAACTGTTCAAACGCTTTCGGATCCTTCTCACAGACGAAATAGCCTTCCGGGTCCTTGTAGGTGCCAGAAATACCGTCCAAAAAGCCGGGCGTCAGCTCCTTAATGAGAAAATAATCCGCTTCAGGGTCGTCGGCATAGCGGATACCCTTTGTTTTGGCCGGGACAAAGCCGGACTTGCCGTAAAACAGAATATTGCCGGTGATGGCAAGTGCTCCTGCACCCATTTCCTTAGCTTTTTCCATGGAGTAGTCGAGCAACTTCTTTCCGTAGCCTTTCCGCTTGTATGCGGGCGCAATGCCGATGGGGCCGAAGGTCATGATCTGCACCTTTCTTCCGTCATCGCAGTCGATTTCCGACCGCACATGGATGACCTGCCCGATCAGTTCACCGTCCCGCTCCATCACAAAGTCCAGTTCCGGCACGAAGGCCGGGTCATCCCGATAGCAGTGCAGCACATAGTGCTCCATGCAGCCGGGGCGGTAGACATTCCAAAAGGCCTCGCGGGTCAGGTTTTCAACATTGCGATAGTCATCTTTCGTTTCCAAACGAATGGTAAACTTCTTTTCTGACATGGTGGTTCTCCTTATCTCTTGTCAATAATTTTGTCGATCAGCCCGTAAGCAAGGGCTTCCTGCGCCGAGCCGCCCTTTCCATGAACATATACTGTTAAATCTTTCATTTTGTCCTCATGAACCCTTTCTCAAAACAGCGGAATCTCACCGTACGGCGCAGTTCGTTGACACGCGGCAGCTCGTCGAAATTGGCATAACGTACCGTCAGATCCATAGAGTTTTCTCTTTTTTAGAAAATGATTCGCGCGATCTCCATCGTCACGATCTTCAGAACTGCACCGCCGGACATCACATAGAACCAAGCCTCGCGCATCTTTTGCGTTTTGGCGATCGGCGTGGCAATGGCTGCAATGATGATCAGCAGCGCACCGACACAGCCAACGATAGTAGGCACGCTGACCAGCGGGAACAGCCCCGGCGCGCAGCTTCCGTCGATGGTGTGCTGAATGGTCTTATCCAAGCCGTCCCGCGCCGCCGCAAAACAGCAGACCACAAGTCCGAATACAAGTAGAATTGCACTTCTGCGCCCCCAATACTGAATAACTGCGCGGCCCCAAATCGACCAGCCGATAAAGCCCAGCAGGGCAAGGATCATCAAGGTTGTCGCCGTAGTTACGGCATTTCCAAAATAGAGTTTCATTCTCGCTGCACCTTTTAATACTGGATCATGATTGTTCTGCACGCATCGCAACAGCAGGCCTCCACGCTCGTGCGGCCGCCGACCTTCAACCCGGTGAGCTTTACAAAGCCATTCGCGTTTTTTGCATTTTCCAAGGCGCCCGGCACTTCGTTTGCAAAGCTGAACGCGCCATCCTTGCTGCTGAACAGATAGCCTTTTCTCATTTCTTTTCCACATTTCGGACACATCATTATAATTTCCTCCTATTCTTATTGCTGAGTGTTGTACCAATCGAGAACAGCGCTTAGATTTTCTGCCTTGACCCGCTCGCCGCCGTGAAGCATCATGTCCAGCATATCGTCTTCCTCCGGTGTACGGTCGCTCTTTTCGGCAAGGCCTTTGCCTGCTGTTTTGACCATGATCTCCATCATGAGGCGGTAGACGCCGTGCAGCTTTTTGACATCAAAGTTCCCCTGGAGTGTGAACAGCGGAATGCCGGCTGGAATCGCCGACTTTTTCCGCACGCTGTCCGTTTGCGTTCCGGCCTGTCCCATGCCGACACCGCAGACGGCGCGTATCTGATAGCGCTTTGCGGCCCCGGCATAGCCCTTGACAGAGCCTGCCATGATCCAGCCGAGGTAGATAACCTCCGCTCCAACAAAGACCCGTTTCTTCGCTTCCGCAAGAGAATACGCCGGAAGTCCGGTTTTCTGTGTCAGCAGCCTGGCATAACACTCTGTGCTTCCGGTGTTGGTGGTGTAAATAATTGCGTTCATAAAAACGTTCCTCTCAAAAAAATGAGACGCAGCGCGTGATCGGCTTTGCGATCAGCACTGCGTCTTTGCGTCTGGCTGTTTGGTCTTGATGATAAAATTTTTAACGTCGATGATGCTCTCGTGCCTGCACTTCGGGCAGAACAAAGGAAAAGCCTTTAATTCCGTTTCCTGAAAGATTTGCAAGCGTGTCTTGGCACCGCACCAAGGACATAAGACCCATTGCTTTTCTTTTGTGGCTTCTTTCATCATGATGTTCCCGACTTTCCATAATCAGAATCTATTCTGGAGATAAAACGATCAATGTGCGCGTCCAGCAGGGGAGCAACCGAGTCCTTATCTTTCGCCCCATCGTAGACGCTGTAGAGAAGATACATTGGCCCGTAGAACTCCAGCGCCAGCTGCATAGCGGCCTCATCAGAGTCCGTCAGCTTGCGGAAGATCGCCGCCATGTACTCCAAAGGCCCGCCCGCAAGATAGTCGTGATGGAGCTGCGCCAGCTTGGGATCACGGTATTGCTCCAGCGTCAGCATCTTGCGGAAATTTGATGAAAAGGATTCCTTCGTCCAATGGTCAAACTGTGCCATGCTGTATGCGCGGATCTTCTGCACCGGCGTGTGCAGATAGGCCTCCGCAAAGCCGTCCGGATCCGTTTCCGGCATTTCATAGCTTTCCGCGCGTTCATAGTCCATCTCGTTCATTCGCTCCACGATCCTGTCCAAAATTTCCTGTTTGCTGGTATAGTGCTTATACAAGGCAGCTTTCGTGAACCCCAACCGCCCCGCAATATCATTCATAGATGTCCCAAGGTAGCCGTTCTGCGCAAACAATTCCAACGCTGTTTCCAAAATTCGTTCTTTCGTATCTCCGGCCATGATATTTCTCCTTGACAAGTAACCACTCGGTAACTCCTATTATAGTTACCGAGCGGTTACTTGTCAAGACCTAGTGGAACATTTTTTAGAGCGTAGCGCACAACAAATGTTAGCGGAAGGATTGAATCGACATGGTGAGATGTGCCGCACCGAAAATCACCATGATGATTGCAGCAGGAAGGTTATGCCGCCATATGGCGGCGCTCAGAAAGTACAGCACGGGGGACACCGCCTACAGAAGAAATATTTGATACTGCAGACACTGTATGACTCTTATCTGACCGATTTTCCCATTTCATATGCCTGTTTAATATCCAGCAGTTCATCATAGACGCCGTTCTTCTTAATGAAACCGCCGCCATAGGCCAGCAGCACATTTTGACCGACCTTGGCCAGTTCAGCAGCCAGATTCCTGGACGCTGCCTTTTCACCGAAATAGACCTTTACGGGATAGCTGTATGTGAATGAATTCATGAGTACCTCCTGCTTGGTAAAACGCCCAAAGTCCGCCGGAGATCTGATCATCTCCGTGGCGGACTATGGATGATTGTTATTTACAGATTCTTCGCAAAGAACGGAAGGATGTAGTCAAAGGCTTCCGATACAAACGGCGCAAGATCGTACATGTCGAAGTGGCTTGCCTCGGGGATGACATGCATTTCCTTATTCTTGCCGGGGACTGCTTCAAAGATCTCGGTTGAGGAAGGTCTTGACCATGCATTCTCGCCGCTGATCACGCAGTAAGGCTTCTGCATGCTCTTCATAATCTCGGTCACGTTGTATTTAATCAGCTCCAGCTGGCTCCATGCCACGACCTGATTGGACCATCTGGGGTGAGTACCACGGCTGGAATAGTAGTAAGCCGCCCCTTCGTCAAAAGCTCTGGGCATCAAGTTGAGATACATCAGATCGCCTTCGCCCTTGTCATAAGCTTCTTTCGCGGCCTTCACTTCCTCCTCCGGCTTGAAGAACCCCATCATGGGAGAGGTGGCAATGTTGGAAATGGCAGGAACGATGGCAGTGACAGCCTTCAGCCTGGGTTCTTTGACTCCTGCCACGGACATATAGGAGCCGGAACCGCAGATGCCGAGTCCCCCGATCCTGTTCTGATCCACATACGGAAGACTGCAGAGGTAATCTACCGCGCCTTCCATGTCGCTTTCTTTGACATCGGGAAGCTCCTGTCCACGCGGCAGCCCTTCGCTTTCTCCGAAGTAGGCCCCATCAAACACCTGCGTTACATAACCTGCTTTCGTCAGCCTCTCGGCATAAACCGACTGTGCCTGCTCCTTGACGGAGAGCATCGGGCCGGTGATGACGATAGCTGGGTAGTTTTTGCTCAGATCGAATCCATCCGGAAGACGGAGAAGTCCCGTTAGTCTGAGACCGAGTTCTTTATTCATAAAAACGACTTTATGTTTCTTCTGTCTTATGATCAATCCAGGCTCTTCAGCCACTTCTCAACTGCCTTTGCCGGGCCGTTCTTAGCATCCCGCATCTCCACTGGGAGGCCGGTCAGCACGATCGCCTTCGGATCCAGCTCACGGATTGTATCGTAGGTGCCGCCGTCTCCGGAGCCCATGTGGGTGTTGAAGGGGATGATGGTCTTCCCGCTGAAATCGTATTTGTCAAAGAACGTGTACCTCAACTGTAAAACGAGATGCAACCCCTCTCGTTCTGGCCAGAGGCCATAGTAGTGATTAAGTGAATACCTGCCGGGAGGCTGCATCCCAGCTTGCAAAGAGATCAGCCAGGGCTGGTCTCTTTTTTGTGCAAACCTGCATTTAAACCGACATAAACATGTCGGTATATGATATAATGTTGTCGGTATAAATGGAGGGGGAATTATGCTGAGTGATTACATTGAATCTGAGACACTCGAATTAAAGGAAAAATACACAGATGTTATTTGCAAAGAAATCGTTTCCTTCCTAAATGCGTCAGGTGGAACCATAATCATTGGGGTAAAGGATGATGGTACGATTGTGGGAGTGCAGAAGATTGATGAGACATTGAAAAAGATCTCTGATATTATTACGATGCAAATCGAACCAAATCCACAGGACGAGATCCGTTCCGAACTGAAATTTGAAGCAGGGAAAACGCTGATCTGGATCTATATCAACAAGGGAAATAAGAATATCTATTGCCAGAAGAAATATGGCTTCTCGTCGAATGGGTGCACGATTCGGATTGGCACTACCTGCAGGGAGATGACACCGGAGCAGATCCGTATTCGATATGAGAAGAACTTTACGGATACGGAATATATGTTGAAAAAGAGATCGCAATCAGCGGATCTTACATTCCGGGAACTGAAAATATACTATGCGGAAAAGGGATACCATCTCGCAGACCAATCGTTTGAAACAAATCTGAACCTGCGCAATGCAGACGGAGAATACAATCTGCTTGCAGAGCTTCTGGCAGACAGGAACAATACACCATTTCTTTTCGTCAAATTTCAAGGGAATGATAAATCGGCCATCTCTGAGAGAAATGATTATGGCTATGGCTGCCTTCTGACGACTTACATGAAGGTAAAAGACCGGCTGAAGGCGGAGAATATATGTATCTCAGATACCAGTGTGCGTCCCAGATACGACCGGTACCTATTTGACTTTGATTGTGTCAATGAGGCGGTGTTGAATGCGCTGGTGCACAATGACTGGACCATCACTGAGCCGCAGATTTCTATGTTCTCCAACCGTTTGGAAATCCTTTCTCATGGAGGGCTTCCGGGCGGTTTGACGACGAAAGCATTTTTTGAGGGTATCAGCAGGCCAAGAAACGCTACGCTGATGCGAATCTTTTTGTCTCTGGGGCTGACCGAGCATACAGGACACGGCATTCCAACCATTGTGAAACGATACGGTCAGGATGTATTTGATATAAATGAGAACTATATTAAATGTTCGATTCCCTTTGACCAGGAAGTTCTGGAACGACAAAAGAAAAATATCGGTTCAGTCAGCGCTAGTGGCGTTTTAAACAAAACAGAGCAACAGATATTGAAATATGTACTTGTGCAGCCTGAAATTACCGCTGTTGAGTTGGCAGCAAAGATCAATGTAACGACCAGAACCGTGGAAAGAAATATGGCAAGTCTTCAGAAAAAGGGAAAACTGATACGGAACGGTTCTAAAAGGGATGGAAAATGGAAGGTGATCGGCTGATTGCCGGGACATGACGCTTTTCGTTTTTATACCGACAATCTTGTGTCGGTATAAATGTCGGTTTACTGTCGGTAGAGCGCATAATGTAAACGGACGTGGCAGAGGTTGCGAGTATATCGCAGCAGGCAGTCAGCCGGATCACGAAGGGAGCCGGGACAGGAGAATGCACATGTCGGTTGTCATTCGGTTGCCAAAGCGACAACCTTTTGAATTGAAAACAGGCTGTCACGCCGGATTATTTTGTGTTTACCTTACGGCAAGTAAGAAACGATTCCTGCGGTTCAGTGAGGCCTGCGATTACTACAATCTGGGGCTGGTTCATATCAGGACGATTGTGAAGAATTTAGCTGTGGATATGGGAAAAACAAGGATTCGAATTCTGTGCTGTATCTCAAGCAAAAATTCTGGCGCGTATATCAGGATGCCTTTATGAGAGGAATCAAAAGGAAATAGAGAAACGGGATGATCTGTTTTTGCGCGGTGTGGGGGTATGACCGTATGGGAATCTTCAGTAGAAACCAGGGAGAGAAGCACAACAACATAACTTCCGTTGTGCTGATAGAGCAGACACAGAAGTACAAGAACAAAACATCCTGGGAATTGAGCTTCTCAAATTCAGCATTCGGGGATCCGATTGCCATAAGTCAGACTGTGCCGGATGGAACAGAACTTACATTTAGTATCACTTATAAAAACGGCAGGAAAAAGATCCTGAAGGTGATGTCAGGCACAGCAATGGCTGACAGGCTTCTGCAAATGGCACTGGATCCGGACAAAAGGAATGCATCAGCTGACCGTATAGAGGGTAAGTCTGGGCAATATGCTGATCATCGACGGAAATCTGGTTGTTGAAATCTCGAGATCACCGAAGCTAAAGATCGATTTGTAAGGATTCTCCGGGCTGCAATTATTTGAGGTGTGAGGCGGATAACGTGAAGTACGGAATGAGAAAGCCCAGTCTAAAGAAATCATTGAGCGCCAGAACAAAGGGGAGAGCAACTCGTGCTGTGAAAAAGGCATTGATTCCAGGCTATGGTAAGAAGGGAATGGGGATTCTACATCCGAAGAAGGCAATCTATAACAAGGTCTATCGGAAGACCACCTTTGGATTAGGCGATCTGTTCAAGCTTTTTAAATGACATGAAATGCCGGAGATGAAATCGAGCAACGAAGTGAACAAGAATGTCCGGCGCGGCTTTGCGCCGGAAGACGAGAGGCAGTTTTCTGCAGAATCAGTGCAACTTCTTAGAAAAGCAGGTACAGAAGTAAGATATCTTCTTAACCGTGGATATCATCTGAAGTCGGTCACGCAGTTTGTGGGAGACCATTATCTGTTTTCCGAGCGGCAGCGTCTGGCGCTTGCAAGATCAACTGCTCCAGATGACAAAGTGTCTGCGAGGAAAAACCGGGAAATCGATATGGAAGGCCTTGAGGAAAATGAAGACAGGGCAGTGCTGCCTGAGATCAACATAGATGGTTTCAACACGGTGATCACGCTGGAGACGGCACTTTCGGGCTCACCTGTTTTCAAAGGAATGGATGGCTGCATCAAGGACCTTGCCGGACTGCGCGGAACCTATCGGATTATTGATGTGACGAAGAAGGCGATTGATCTGCTCCTTCTTGCGGCGGACAATCTGCATGCGGGGCGGGTGAATGTTTTCCTGGATGCTCCGGTCTCCAATTCCGGCAGGCTGAAGACGCTTTTCTATGAGCGGCGGGAGACGCTTGGTTGTGGCTTTTCCTTGGAGATTTCCGTTATTAACGATGTGGATGCGGTATTGAAGCAGGCCGGATATGTGGTGAGTTCGGATTCGGTCATTCTGGATTGCTGCAGGAGCTGGATCAATCTCATGCCGGAATTACTGAAGAAATGCGGCGGGGTGTGGCTGATCGATCTAGATCTGACCAGGTAGAAGAAAGGAAAGAGTAACTTGTCTGTAGAAGGCGGAGAATGGATCATGCGGGGTGTTCCTGCGGAGGATCCGTCATGCATTCATAACATCGATGAGCTGGAGCAGAGAGTGGAGAAAATTGGCTTTCTTCCACTCTTTGCAGGTGATGTTTCCGGCTTTTCCGTGGAGGAGCACACGGTTCCGGAGGACTGGTGGACGGGAGATCCGGAGAGAGATCCGTGGGAGTGGCGTGCTCCTGCAGCAAGGCGGGGAAGAGTTGCCTATGGAAAATTCTTTGGTGGTCGGGCAGGATTTATTTCCAGAGAGTGGGTGCCGGTTTTTGCCAACTACCGGAGGGATGGTTATGACTTCGATGCGCGCTGGGATGATGAACTGGCGAGCCGGCGACAGAAGAAGATTATGGATCTGTTCATGGGAGAGAATGCAGATCAGGAACTTTTCTCTAATCAGGTGAAGGAGCAGGCCGGCTTCGGAAAGGGCGGAGAGAAGAATTTTGAGGGGACGCTGACGAGCCTGGAGATGGAGACGTATCTAGTCTGCAGGGATTTTCGGCAGAGGAAGAACAAGAGAGGACAATCCTACGGCTGGGCGATCGCGGTGCTGGCGACGCCGGAGCATATTTTCGGAAGGGAGCTGGTGACAGCGGCTTACAGTGAGGAGCCGAAGGATTCTCTGCATAAGATTGTGGACAGGGTGAAGGAGTTCTATCCGGAGGCAGCGGAGAAGGCGATTCTGAAACTGGCTGGCAGTTCAGGAACCCGGACTGCTGTGAAAAAGGGGCAACAGTCATGAACATTCAGATTTTCGGCACGAAGAAGAGTGTGGATACAAGAAAAGCGGAGCGCTTTTTCAAGGAGCGGGGAATTAAGTTTCAGGCGATTGACCTTGCACAGAAGGGCTTCAGTAAAGGAGAACTGACCTCCATCCTGCAGGCAGTAGGCGGGATGGACGATCTCTTGGATGAGAAGACGAAGGACCGGGAGGCTTATCTCCTGATTATGTACCTGGCAGACGAGGATAAGTTCGATAAGGTTCTGGAGCACCCGCTAGTGGTGAAGCAGCCGGTGGTCCGGAATGGCCGGCAGGCTACGGTTGGCTACCAGCCGAAAGTTTGGAAGAACTGGGAGTAAGCATATGGTCAGAGAGATTATGAGGGATGTCTTCTTCCTCGCACAGAAATCAGACCCGGCGACGAAAGCTGATCTGCAGGTCGCCCGTGATATACTGGATACACTGAAGGCGCATACAGATGAGTGCGATCATCTGGAGGGGATTATCATATGACCTCGACGAATCCGATTGACGAATATATTGAAAGACAGGATCCGGCGCGAAAAGACAATCTGTGCGCCGTGCGGGATACGATCCGGAAGGAGCTTCCCGGAGCAGAAAAGCGGATTTTGATGATAAAAGGAGGAACGTGAGATGCTGACAGTTGGAACAGAAGCACCGGATTTCACCCTGCCGGACCAGAACGGAGAGATGCACAGCCTCTCGGATTACCGGGGACAGAAGGTGATTCTGTATTTTTACCCGAAGGACATGACGGCGGGCTGCACGAAGCAGGCCTGCGGGTTCGGTGAGCTGTATCCGCAGTTCCGGGAGAAGGGCGCGGTCGTGCTCGGTGTCAGCAAGGACAGTGTGGCTTCTCATAAGAAATTTGAGGAGAAATATGGGCTTCCCTTTACACTGCTCTCGGACCCTGAAAAGAAAGTGATCCAGGCATACGATGTCTGGAAGGAGAAGAAAAACTACGGAAAAGTCTCGATGGGCGTTGTCCGGACGACCTATCTGATCGATGAGAATGGCATCATCGTGAAGGCTTTCGATAAGGTAAAGGCCGCCGACAATCCCGCACAGATGCTGGGTGAGCTGTCATGAGGATCATTATCTCCCCGGCAAAGCAGATGCGGGTGGACACGGATTCCTTCGCCTGTACAGAGCTCCCGGTATTTCTGGATAAGACGGAAATGCTCAAAGACTGGATCAGCGCTCTCCCCTATGAGCAGCAGAAGGCGCTCTGGGCCTGTAATGACAAAATTGCCCGGCAGAACGCAGATCGGTTTGCACAGATGGATCTGCACAAGAATCTTACGCCGGCGCTCCTTGCCTATGACGGAATCCAGTACACCTACATGGCTCCGGCCGTGTTCGAGGATGGCCAGTACGAGTATGTGCAGGAGCATCTGCGTATCCTGTCCGGTTTTTACGGTGTCTTAAAGCCGATGGATGGAGTGGTGCCGTACCGCTTGGAAATGCAGGCAAAGGTGTCATTCGACGATTATAAGAATCTGTACGACTTCTGGGGCGGCAGCCTTTATCAGAAAGCGCGGGACGATAGCGGGATCATCATCAATCTGGCATCGAAGGAGTATTCCAGATGTTTGGAAAAATATCTGCAGCCGGACGATCGCTTCATCACCTGCATCTTCGGTGAGCCGGAGGACAATAAGATCGTTCAGAAGGGCGTCTATGCCAAAATGGCAAGGGGAGAGATGGTGCGCTTTATGGCCGGCATCCACGCGGAAGAGCCGGAGCAGATCAAAGCGTTCAACTGGAGCGGCTATCATTATGATGCCGATCGCTCGTCCGATATGGAATTTGTTTTCATCCGCACGGGAATTCCCGGAAAGAAAGCCGGGTGTAGCTGACAATTAGAATTTATGAGGAAGATCAACAGAAAAAGAATAATTTGCCTTATTGCGCTATTGGCCGCTCTTCTCTTGGTAATTGTGTTCATCCTACCTCATCATCAGCGGACATCTGCAAAGAGACTGCCTGATCTGTACCAAACGCAGGTCCCGCAGTTCCATAGTGCAGTAGATAAAGACGGAGACGGGATCGACGATCAGATG
>OCVV010722911.1_pt1 | contig 15579 bp, 4 predicted proteins | sample 1539721 | NCBI WGS metagenome assembly OCVV01 (sample SAMN02144230, study PRJEB22623) | gut metagenome | biome: sheep rumen | host: Ovis aries | place: New Zealand
AATAAATTTATAATTTATTAAAAACTATGAATTTAATAAGAATTGTTATATAATTAAAGCTGATAGATAGTTAATTAATAACGGAGAAAAACATGGATATTTCTAATCTTTTAAAGAATAATTTTATTTGTCAAAATGAAAAATATGGAACTTTATATGATAGAGTAAACGCTCCACTTTTTCGTAAAGATTTTATAGTAAATAATGTTAAATCAGCCAAACTATATATATGTGGTTTAGGATTATATGAATTATATATTAATGGTGAAAAAATAACTAAAGGTAAGCTCGCTCCTTATTTTTCTAATCCAAATCACTTTATGTATTATGATGAATATGATGTTGTGGATAAGTTAGCTAAAGGTGGAAACGCAATATCAGTACTTCTTGGATGTGGATGGTTAAATCCAATTGGTGGAAAAATATGGGGATTTACTGAAGCGGACTATAGAAGTTCTGAAAGAATGTCTTTAGTATTAACCATTAATGATGAAGTATTTTTAGTTTCTGATGAATCATTCTTTGTAAAAGATTCACATATTATTTTTAATGATTTAAGATGCGGTGAATACGTTGATAATAGATTATATAATAAGCTTGATTATCTATATGGAAATATTGATTCATCTTTTAAAAGTGCAAAAAAGACATATTCATTAAAAGGTGAAATGGTACTTTCTAAAACAGATCCTATTATAGTAAGGGAAGTAAGAAAACCAATATCTATTAAGAAGAGCGATGATGGATATATCTATGATTTTGGAGAAAATTTAGCTGGTATACCTAGATTTAAAATAAAAGGACATAAGGGACAGTTAATTTCTTTATGGCACTTTGAAGCTACTTTAGATGGAACATTTTATAATAAAAACACTTGTACACCTGATGCGGATAGATATATGTCACAAAAAGATATATTAATTTGTAGCGGTGAAGAAGATTATTTTGAACCATCATTTACTTACCATGGTTTTAGATATATTTATTTAGAAGGTTCTGAAGGAATAGAATGTTCTCTTGAAATGTTGGTTCTATCATCTAATATATTAAAAAGAGCGTCTTTTGAATGTTCAAATGAAATAATAAATAGAATTCAACATATCACACTAAATAGTGATATAAGCAACTTCTTCTACTTCCCTACTGATTGTCCACAAAGAGAAAAGAATGGGTGGACTGGAGATGCATCATTATCTTCTGAACAACTAATGTATAATTTTGATTGCGCAAGTAGTTTATCAGTTTGGTTAGATAATATAAGGGCTGCGCAAAGAGAGGATGGTCAAATCCCTGGAGTAGTACCAACATATAAATTTGGATATGATTGGGGAAATGGACCAAATTGGGATAACGTCTTAATAGAACTTCCATTCTATATCTATAAATTTACTGGTAATAAACAAGTTATTTTAGATAATAAAGATGCGATATATAAATATTTAAATATTAACTTAAAGAATAGGCTAAATAGTGATGGATTAATATCATTTGGTTTATGCGATTGGTGTGAAGCAGGAAGCATACTAGAATATGTTTGTTCAACACCAGTTGAAGTAACAGATACTTTAACTTGTATAGATATGTTATCCAAATCAAGCATATTATTTAATGTGATTAATGAATTAGAAAAATCAAATTATTGTATAGAATTTAAGAATGAACTTATTAATAGATTCAAAAATAAATGGATTAAAGATTATAGGGTAACTTGTAATACTCAAACCGCTCAAGCATTAGCCATTAAGACAGGAATATTTAATGAAAATGAAGTTAAATACGCTGAAAAAAGATTGGTTGAATTAATCCATTTAAACAATGATTTAATGAAGTATGGAGTTATAGGAAATAAAGTAATATATGATTGTTTGACTGAAAATGGTGATGGCGATCTCGCAATAAAACTAATTACTCAAGAAAGATTCCCTTCATTTAATTATTGGTTAAAGAATGATGCGACTTCATTATGGGAAGCATTTAATGAATTAGAGGATAATAAACTAATGAGAAAAGATGGTGGTAGAGTATTATCATTAAATCATCATTTCTGGGGTAGCGTATCCGCATTCTTCTATAAATATATTGCGGGAATTATAGTTAATCCAAATATGAATAATGAAAATGAAATCATAGTTAAGCCTTACTTATTTAAAGATATTGATTATGTAAAATGTAGTTTTAAAAATAAAGATAATTCTATAGTATTTGAAGTAATTAAAAATAATAATGATTTAAAGATAAATATTATTGAAAATAATGGATTTATCATTATATAGTTATAAAGGCCAAACAAAGAGGAGTACTTGTTTGGTCTTTATATTAAAGCAAAAATGTATATTAACTATATCTTCTCAAATAGTCAGAATTATATTCTATTGTGCTCATTGAATGAGTAAGTTCTGCGATGTTTTGAGAATTCTGTGTTTGTAAAGCTAAATTAAGTTCGTTACAGTAGCTGCTTATTTGTGCTGCAATAGCTATGTCATCCAATTTTGAGTTAATTCTATTTAACTCATATGATACCGCATTAATACCGTTATTTATCTCTTTTAATGTTTCTGTCATACGATACATTGTCTTATTTAATGTGTCAAGTTGATTTATTATTATATCTAGTTGATTAATAATTCTACCTGCCTTAATTTCTTCTTCATATAAGTTGTAACATCCATGTGGTCCTTGTAATTCTGTGCATCTTCCTGATTCAAGATATTGAATAAATTGACAAATTGCTTCTATATTCCAATATGAACGGTATATATTACTATATTGTAATACTCCATTATATATATTATTTGTTACTTGTACATTTTTATTACAATTACTTTTAAAGTTTAATAGGCTTTCATTTTTATTATTTAAAGTATATATTCTCTCATCGATTTCATTTTCTTTATTCAAAATATTATTCAATTTTTTATTATAATCTACTTCTGAATATGTAACTAATAACTCCGGAAGATTCGCTTTTTCTTCTTTAGCGTTTTTTATTCTTTTTAAACCTTCTACTAGAATAAAAAGAATAAAAAAAGCTCCAACTATTATTACTATTACATAAAAAATATTACCTGTTTTTAAAGTTCCTGCTGCATATTTATACGAGTACACAAAAAAATTCATAAATGTAAATTCATAATCTGTGCCAAACCCGCCACCAGTTCTAGCATCATTTGGAGATGTTCTTGCAAATAAAAACATTATTCCTGAAGCTATAGCGTAAATTATCGCCATTGACAATGTTGATACAAAAATAAATCTTAATACAGCTAATACTATTTTTTTATTGGCCTTTTTATAATGTTCTTTTAAAGTTTTAGAATTTCGATCTTCGTTATTCTTATAAGCGTCATCCAACTCTTTGTTTTCTGCTATTAATTTATCCTTTTTCTTTTCTAGTATTTTGATCTCTTCTTTATTTTCTTTAACTGTATTATTTGCGATATCACTGCATTTACTGTTAATCATCTTAAATACATAAATGTTTTTTGCAGCTAAAAGGTTCTCAAGTGTATTCATTAATAGTTCCTCTTTTCATGGTTTATTTTATAAATATAATTAGCAATCGTCGATAATTTAAATATGTTTTATTTTAGCATTTATTACCAATTATTACAATAGATGCAAATACATAGAAAAATACAAAAAAACTTATTATGTTATATTAATAACCAAAATCTTTTAATATTTTCAACTAAAAGGAGACTCCTTAACGGAGCCTCCAGTTTTTATTAACGAGTTACAATTTTAGAATTGTTCTCTTCTTTTCTTTATTACTATTAAGCCGAAGCCTAGTAAAGCAATAACTGCACCTGCACCTACAGTTATCGAAGATTTACATCCTTTCTTCTTAGTTTCTTTAAAGTCAGGATCTTTTTCTCCACAGTATTCGCATTTACCATCACTGCCATACTTATGACCAGTAGCATTTGTAACAACATCAGCTACTTCAGTAGTGCCTTCTGCATCACTATACTTCTTACCGCATACTGAACATTCATAGTATTCGATATTACCATCTTCAGTACATGTAGCAGCTTTAGCTTCATGATGAGTTAAACTATGTTGAGCAGTAACTGATACATTAGCAACTTGATTAGTTCCAGCTGCATCACTAAAGTTCTTTCCGCATTCACTGCAGTGATAATATTCTATGTTACCTGGTTCTGTGCATGTAGCAGTTTTAGCTTCATGATGAGTTAAAGTATGTTGTGCTGGAGCAGTTACATCTGTTACTTCAGTAGTGCCTTCAGCGTCACTATACTTCTTACCACATACTGAACATTCATAATATGCGATTGAGCCAGCTTCTGTACATGTTGCTTGAACAGCTTCATGGAATGTAAGAGTATGTCTTGGAGCAACTGTAACATCAGTCACTTCAGTTGCACCTTCTGCATCGCTAAATTTCTTACCACAAGCTGAACATTCATAGTATTCAATGTTACCTGCAGTAGTACAAGTTGGAGCTACAGCATCTACTTTTGTTAATGTATGATGTGCTTTAGCAACTATATCAGTTATTTCAGTTGCACCTTCTGCATCACTGAACATCTTATTACATGATGAGCATACATAATATTCAATTGTTCCATCTTCTGTACATGTTGCGGCAACTGCTTCAACCTTAGTTAATGTATGAGCTTTAGGAACAGTAACATTAGTTACTTCAGTTGTACCTTCAGCATCGCCGAACATCTTGCTACAGTTAGTACAGAGATAATATTCGATATTTCCATCTTCAATGCATGTAGCAGCTTTAGCTTCAACTTTAACTAAAGTATGAGTATCTCCACATGGTACATAATCAGCATCATAGAATGTATTCTTACCATCAGCAGTAATAAATACTACATTTCCTTCTACTACATCTTGTGCTAATTCCATATCATACATTGCGACTAATTGACCATCAATCTTTAGATATAAAGTATACTTACCAGCAAATGTCTCACCATCCATAATTGCGAGTCTACCGAATTCAACTTCATATGTCTCACCTTGAGTGAATGAATATGATAAGTCGTACCAACCAGATGCATCGCCTTTACCTAGGTGTACTTTAGATCCATCAGAGTTATTTAATATAAATGAACTTGGTTGACTCCATTTAGCAGCGCTTGATGTTAAATGAACTTGGTTATTCTTAAGTTCAACTGCTTCATACATAAACTTAAATACTAATGAATAGTAAGGCTTATGATCTTCATTATCATATGTTAAGTCTGTATTTCCAGATATTGGTAATATATTTTTAACTAATTTACCTTCTTTTAATAGATCGTTAACGCCAATTTCTTTAGCCTCTTCATATGTTAAGAATGCATCATATACTTTATTTTGAGTGTTGAGTTCACTGAAGTTGAAGAATATTAGATTTCCGAAATCACTAGCTTCAAATGGAGTAATGCTTGAACCAATAAGTTCACCATCAATCTTGAAATATACTAAATAAGTATTTGTTGGTGCACCATTATTTAAAATAGCTATTCTACCAAATTCAAAATTGTATAATCCTTCTTTTAAGGCTGGATATTTAACATAAGAATTTTTATTGTTTACATACTGATTAAAATGGTTACCTTCGCCTCTTAGCCATAATGATTTAGAGGTATCCCACTTATTATCTTTTTTAACTCCGAGATATACATTAACAGCGTTTTTATCTGAAGTATTAGTATCATTTACATCATATTTAAAGTTAAATATAATGCTTCTATTAGTATTATTTTGTCCAAATTCGAAGCTTGCATCAGTATTCTTGTTTTCACTGATAACCATATTTCCTGTTGTATTATTAAATGTTAAATCTGAAACTGATATACTATCAACTACAGTATCAAGAGTTAACTCAGTATTAGTTATTTCAGTTGTTCCTTCTGCATCACTGAATTTCTTATGACATTCACTACATTCATAATATTCAACATTTCCGTTTGAAGTTAATGTTGGTGCAACTGCTTCAACTTTTGTTAATTTATGAGTTGCAAGAACAGTTAATTCTGTTACTTCTGTAGTACCTTCAGAATCACTGAAGTTCTTATTACATACTGAACATGAATAATACTCAATAGTTCCATTTTCTGTGCAAGTAGCAGCAACTGCATCATGATGTGTCATATTATGACCTAAAGCAGAGATTTCAGCGCCACCAACTTTATATCCACAAGAACAAACTTTAAGAACTTCTTTACCTGCAGTTGTACAAGTTGCGCTAACGCCAGGATTAGCTGGATCATCTACTAAGTTATGATCATCTACATTCAATGCAGTAAAGATCTTTAAGTTATCCATATATAAGAATGTATCATTAGAAAGTGTAGATTTATTTGTAATTCTAATTTCATATACTTCTACTTCTGTAGTAGAAACAAATGTGAATGTTTCAAATCCAGTAGTAACATGGAAATTATAGAAATTATTTGCGTCACCTAGTACATATAATGTTTGAGTTGCGCCACCAACTTTAACTGTTAATGATACCTTAACACCCATTTCTTTAGAAGTAGTCCAGTAGTTACCTAAATCAATACTGAAAGAATTACCTTTTGCGATTGGAGCAGCTCCTTCAAAATTGAAGATATATTGATTAGTCATTGACCATCCAGCTGTCATATTAACTACAATTGAGCCATTCTTTTCTCTAACTCTCATTTGGCCAGACATAGTTTCCCAGTTATTAGTGTATTTTCTTTGAGTCCATCTTGCATCAGTTAAGTTTCCACCAGCAGTTAATTCTTCAAAATCTAAAACATATCCACATCTAGTACATACATTAAAATGTTTTTCATTTGTATGATAAACAGTATCACTTGCTAAATGGTTGAGAGCAGGAATTACTGAATAAGCTTCTAAATTAGCGATTTCAAGTTGTCCTTCAGCATCGCTAAAGTGTTTACCACATTCACTACAAGTATAATATGCTTTTGAACCAGCAGCTGTACACGTTGCAGCAACCGCAGGAACAAGTACTAAATTATGTTCACATTCTACGATGTCAATTACAGTATTTTCATTTCTCTTTTCATGACATCTAGAACATTCTTCATGTTTTAAACCAGTTTCAGTATATGTAGCAGCTTTATCAATAATCCATTCCCAGTTATGGTCAAGAGCTGCAATAGTTAAATCTGCAATCTCGTTTCCGTTTTCATCAAAATGTTTATTACATACTGTGCAATCTTTATGAGCTTTTGTACCAGCAGTTGTACAAGATGCAGAAACTTCAGCTACCCATTCACCAAATGTATGAGCTGCAGCAACTGTTACATTTTCAACTGCAATTGTTCCATTTGCGTCAGTAAAGTATTTACCACATTCTGAACATTCATAATATTCAATATTTCCATCTTCAGTACATGTAGCAGCGACTGCTTCATGATGTGTTAAATTATGACTGTTAATTGAGTTCTTTCCATCTGCAGTAATAAATACTACATTTCCTTCAAGTACTTCTTGTGGAAGTGTCATATTATAAGTTGCTACTTCAGTGCCATCTATTTTTAAGTAAACTTTATATTGACCTATGAATGCTGTTCCACACATTAAAGCTAGTCTACCAAATTCAATTGTATATGTTTTGCCTTCTGTAAATGAGTATGAAAGATTATACCATCCAGAATTATCACCTTTACCAAAGTTAAATTTAGTTCCATTATCGTTATTTAAAATAAATGAACTAGCTTGTTTCCACTTTGATTCATTAGAAGTTATATGGAATTGATTATTCTTTAATTCAGTTGCTGTATATCTAAATTTGAATACCAATGAATATTTTTCTTTATGGTCAGTATTATCAAATGTTAAATCAGTGTGGCCAGTAATATTTAGACTACATCCTATTAGGCTGCCAGCACTCTTTAGATCGTTTACAGTGATTTGTTTAGCTTCTTCATAAGAATATGCATCAACATAATCATATCCACCATCACCACTTAAGCGGATCTTTCCACCATTAGCTACACCTGTTTCAATAGCCTGATCAATAGCAAATACTTGTATCCCATCAATACTTACATATACATGATATTTACCAGTAAATGTTTCTCCATTCATAATAGCTAATCTACCATATTCGAATGAATACTGGTTTCCAACAGCTAGTGGAGTTGTAAGACTTGCATTAGCATTATCTTTAAATGTTCCATCTGCGTTGTTTAAACCATAGTATACCTTATCTTGTCTAATCCAAATATAACCAGCATTATTCCAGTTCATACTTCCATCATTAAAAATGTTTATCTGTCCATCTTGAGCAGCTTTATAATCAATAGTTGCACTAAGTATTACAGATTTATTAGCTGGTTGATTAGTTGTATCATATGTGTAAATTGTTCCACCTTTATTTGCAACCTTATTGCCAACATAACTACCTCCAGCTTTAAAGTCGCTAATACTTACATATCGTGGGTTTTCATATGTTAAATCATAGTCATAAATCTTATTACTGATATTTTCTGCACTATAGTTTAAGAAAATAAGATTTCCCAATGTGCTTACATCATAAGGGTTGATATCAGCTCTTAACTCAGTTCCATCAACGGTTAGAGTACAATAGTAACTACCGGTTGGATTATTTTCATCGTCTAATAAAGCGATTCTGCTAAATATGATCTGATGAACACCTAAAGTTAGGGCGTCTAATTTTTTATAGCTGATACTATCACCACTTTTTCTTGCCCAAGCTGTTTGGTCTCCTCTAAGCCATAAAGATTTGGTAGTATCCCACTTATTATCGCTTGTAACTCCGAGATAGACATTAACTGCGTTTTTATCTGATGGATTGGTATCTTTGACATCATATTTAAATTTAAATACTACACTCTTATTAGTGTTTTCTGCACTATACGAGAAAGTTGCGGTAGTATCTTTGTTTACCGAAATCATCGATTGTCCAGTCAAATCATTAAAAGTCAAGTCTCTAACAGATATTGTATCAACTACAGTATCCAATGTTTGACCACTTGGAACTGCTGCTTTAACTTCTATTGGAGCTTTATAAAATGAGAATAAAGCTACAAATGTAGTTAAACACGCAATAGCCAAAATAAATAAATGTTTAATCTTTTTCATTTTTTTCTCCTTTTTTTATTTTTAAATTGTGTTGCAATTTATTTTTAATTTTAATCAATAAAGTTATATCTTTCGTATATGCTATTTAAGTCATATGCGACTGTTTTTACTTCATATTTAGAGAAATTAAGATCTAAACTTAAATCTTTAACATTAAGTTTAGTGTTAGCGCTTTCATTACTGTTGTTAAATAATCTGATCAAATAATGATCTTTTTCTTTATAGAAAGCTTTTAATGCAATATTTTTATTAGATAATTCAATTAAGTTTTTAATTAAGTTTCCATCGCCATGAGGATAAAAATTAAATCCATATGGTGTATTTAAGAATTCATCGCTATTAGATTCTAGAGATTTCATATCATCATAAGAAATTCTAAAATTAAATTCATGTTTACCTTGTTCTATATAAGGAATATATCGATCTTTTTCCTTTATTAATGGTCTACTAGGCACTAAATGAGCGCAGTATGTTGCGCCATTAAGCGCTAATAAATATAAATCATTATCTTTTGCGATAGAACAATATAGAGAATCATTATAAACAACTAAAGCTTTGTTGTTGTTATTTTCAAATCCAACAAATCTTTGTGTTGGTTTATCACAATCATCTTTATCAAAATATTCAGTTGAATAAGCTACTTGTGAGAAGAATTTGCCATTAAAACTTGATGGAACCTTAAATTCAATACCCCTTGCTTTTGAGTTATATAAAATAGTAGTTTTTATATCGATATATTTTTCTTCTTTATATATTCTATAAATAAGAATTACTACGTTATCATCACACTCAAATACAGTTTGAATCTCAGTAAATAAATCACCATCTTCTATTATCTTCATCTGTTTTAGATCTCTAGTTAAACCATGATCACAGCTTGATAATTTAAATGGTTTTTTATTCATTGTAGTTTTATCTAAATCATGTCCCCAAGGGTTTTCAGTTGATTCTGATAAATATGGTTCGAATGCTCCGCCATTTAATAGTTCAACTCCGTCAACTATATAACTATCAAGTAGTCCAGTTTTAGAATTGATTTTAACTTTCATATATTCATTAGAGAATACATAATCTCCATCAAGTTCCATTCTCTTAGTTTTAGGACGCTTATTACAGGTAAAGTCGATACGAGTAGTATTTAATGGCTCTAAATCACAGTAGAATGCAGTTCTAATCTTCCTATCAAAGTTATAGTTTCCTAGTTCTTTAATCCTTTGTGATTTTAGTAATTTACCATTTTGATAAGCTTCTAAATATAATTCTTCAGTATCTGATAATAACCCATCTTGTAACAGTATTTCAGCTTCACAAACTTTATGTATTTTATAAGGCAAATAATTAAATAAAATAATTGGATTTTCTATTGGCTTAGCTTGTTTCTCATGGCTCGCAATAGATAGATATGCTTCAGTTTGGATTTCTTCTAAAGTAGCTAAAGCGCCTTTTCCAAGTTCAACTGTCGATTTCTCCGCATCTGGACACAAAGTTCCAGCTAATGAATCATGGAACTGTAACTTAAGCATTGCTTTAGTTGCTTGTTCTAGCTTTTTATAATCAGGTGTATAACCTGAACTAATCTCCGCAACTGATACAATCTTTTCAGTATTAAATAATTTTCTTTCGAGTTCAGCATTTAATCCTTTAATGCTGTTCATCGATGTATATGAACCAATTATTTTTGGTTGAATTGGTCCAGAATATTCAAATGTAGGATTTATATCATCAAAATATTTTTCAGGTGTAGAATGAACTATTTCATATTCATTTGTTTCCTTAATTAATCTTGTGACATCTTCTAAATCTTTCTTGGAATTAACACCTCCGTGGTTTCCTACTCCCCACAAAGCTATTCCATAATCTAAATCCTCATAATGAGATGCTTTACGCTTTATATCTAAATATGCATTCCCAAATCTAGAAATATAAATCGATTCATCTTCAGCTCTTGCGGCTTTTATTTTGCTGCCGTCTCTTGAAACCCACAAAAATTCTCTCATATCAAATTTTTGTTCATGTTTCATTGGTCTACAGAATAAATAACCCTTATGTCCTGTTTTTGATAATATTTGAGGCATGCCTGTTGAATGTCCAAATGAATCAAAGTTTATCGCAACTCTAGGAGTGACATCAAATTTTTCTTTAAAATATCGTCTTCCTACTTCGATATGTCTAACATATGATTCACCTGTTAAGGCATTACAGTCAGGTTGGATATACCAGCCTCCCATAATCTGCCATTTGCCTGATTTTATAAGCTTTTTAATTTCCTCAAATAGGATTGGATCGTTTTTTTCTATGAATTCGTATAGAACTGATTCATTGTGATTGAATATATAATCATATTCTTTACAGAACTTCATAGCTTGATAGAAAGTTGATATAGCTACAGTTAGTCCCTCGTTCCAATCCCATTGCCAAACAGGATCTATATGAGAATTACATACTAAATGTAATTTTTTCGTAGTCTATTCCCTCTCTTTCTTCTTTCTTATTATTAGTAATGAAGACGCTAATACTGATAAACCGATAAAGCATAATCCAGAAGAAATCATAGACTTACAACCTTTCTTAGTATTAGTATTATCTTTTGGTTCAGCTGGATCAACAGGTTCAACTGGATCAACTGGATCTACTGGGTCTTGAGGTTCATTTACTTTTACATTGAATCTGCATTCCAACTTCATATTTTCAGTAATCACATCATCACTATTTAATAATGTTCCATTATCATACCATCCATCAAATTCAAGAATGTCGCTATTTACTAGTGGTAATTCTATCTCGCTTACTTTTGATCCAATCTTAACTTTATAGCCATGTTCTATTTCCATTCCGAATTCATCAAGAACTATTGCGTCGATTGTCTTATCTCCGTATTTAGCGAATAGTTTAGTATCTTTTAATACTCTATTATTTTCGAAGTTCCATAGATTACCTAGTTCATCAAACCAACCAAGGAATATCTTTCCTTCCTTAATAGTCGCTTCTTTAGAAGATACTTTTTCACCTCTTTTGACTTCTAATGATTCAAGTTCAACTCCATCTTCAGATATAAATGATACTTTCTTTAGGTTATCAACGCTACGTAATACGCCTTCAGTTCCTGCGAGACCGATATTATAGCTTGATAATAAATCTGATGTAGTTGGAATGAAACTTAAGATTTCATCATTTAGTAAAACTATGAACATCTTCTTACTAGCGAATTCTCCATCAATTGGAATTACAACGCCAACAGATACTCTATAAGTTTCACCATAAACTAAATGACGGTTATAAGTCGCTTTTGGAACCATTTTTCCAGTTGAATCAATTCCATCAACGAAGATATGGATTGATGTTAGATTACAGAACCAAATGTGTGCTCTACAATCCCATACTCCAGGTCCTATTTCAATATGAACACCATCATCAAACGCATCATCATATGATGTGATATCATAATCGAATACAAACATTCTTCCGCCAGTAGAGGCTGTTCCTTCATATAGGTGGTTTCCTGCTTTTGAAATATATGATTCACCTAATCCTAAATCTCTAACTGTGATGATATCGTAATCTTCATATAGAGTTTCTTTAAATCTACCAACTAAAACTAAATCCTTAGTTACTTTAGTATTAGAATCGAATGGTTCACCATCTAATGTCCAACATTCTAAATGCCTATCAAAGAATACTGGAGCGATCTCTTTTACACAAGTTCCATCATATATAAGTGATTCTTGATATACTTCTCCATCAATAATATATGTAACTTTATGTCTTGTTAAGCTAGAAGAATCATCACTAAGCATTATTGATTTTAATGAATTAATATGTTCTTCTTTTACACCTACATAATTAATTAGATAGTTTTTAATCGCATCTTGGAGTGTTCCACCATTAGAATAATTAGTCATGAATGCTTCATACATTTCCATAAAATCTGTATTATATCTAGTTCTTGAACCAGAATAAGAGAATGATGTCATTTCAAAATCTTCTACTAATTGTTCAAGTGGAACGCCTAAAACGCCATTGATTAAGAATCCGAGTGATCCAGTTCTATCAGCTCCCCATGAACAGTGGAAATAGAATGGATAATTAGATTTATCTGATAGAGCGCTAAATACATCTCTATAATTCTGTTTTGTTTTATCGTTAAGTGAAAACATTCCCATATAGTTTCCACCATTAACTGAAATTACTTTCTCTAATTCATTAAACTGGTTATAATCATGTGGTTTTTCTCCACGAAGTTCAATTTCAGTCTTCATTCCAAGATAATCAAATACTTTAAATGAATATTCATTCATAGATGATTTTTCAAATTCTTGGTCTAAAGCTAATTGTCCACCTCTATAGATAAGTTCATATTTAATAGTCTTATTATCTATAGTAGTCCATCCACCAATATCACGCATATTGTATACAGTTCCAGCTGATATCCATCTTAAAGGAACATTTAATACAGTAAATGAATCTACTTCTGATGACTTCTCGCTTCCGAGTCCAACTACCTTCCAGTAATATGTTTTTCCTGGTGTGAATATTCCAACATAATCTATAGTTTTAGTATCTGTTTTAACGATAAATGCGTTTTCAAATTCAATGTTGTCAGCGAAATATACTAGATAAGACATATTTCTAGATGAATCTGCCCAACTGAATGAAATATTTTGTCTTTCATGTCCACCTGAAACTGGATATTGAACAATCCATTTCACTTGTTCTTCAGTATCAGCGAAGCTTAGATAGAATCTAGTAATATCATCATCGATATCTACTACGCTACCATTGAATTTATTTAATGTTATTTCATCAGTTTCTGCGATTGCTATACCATCATATATAGCTCTAACGTATATGTCGCTATTCTTTCTTTCACCTTTATATTCCCATTTGCCTGTTGCGCCAACAAGAGAAGGAACATTAGGTTCACCACCTATAATTTCTGATGGGTTAGATTCAACATAGTATCTTGTTGTATATTCTAGACCATCTACTTTGTAAATAATTCTATATTTGTATTCTTCGAACACAGCTTCTAAGTCAAGATCACTAGTGATGTATGAATCAAAATCAAATTCTTCATTAGTGCCTTTTATAACCCACTTAGCAAATGAATATTTATATTCACCAGTTTTAACTGGGTCATCTGGTTTAATAATCTTACAATCCTTGCCCGCAACTACAGTATTGATTTTATTTCCTTGATCATCGTAATAATTTACATCATATGTAGTATCAGTAAATCTTGCGTAATATTTTGTAATCTTTTCATCTGATACATATGGTTTAGAGAAATCTACTCTATCACCACCAACTGGATCAGTATACCAACCTACAAAGAATAATCCAGGTTTAGTTGGTGCAGCTGGTTCTTTTATATTTAATCCACTAATTGCGAAATCTTCTTGAACCTTATTATCATCAACATAATATTCGATTGTTCTAGCTAAATTGATATCCGCAATCTTATAGTTCTCTGTTATATGCATCGATATATCATATGTTTTATTCTTATATTCATCTTGAGGAATATAGAATCCACCAACAACCACGTTGTCAATTTTTACATATGTATATCCTTCTCCAGAATGTTCACCAGCTTCAACCATTAGCGTTCCAAATTCAATCTTGTATATTTGATTAGATTTAGTTTCAAATTTATGTCTATCTGATGGTTTTGTTGAATAGATCCATCCAATGAAGACTACATCGTATTTACCAGTTTGAATCCAGAATGTATTGTATAATTTCCAAACTTCACCAATTTGGATTCTAAATTCATCTTTACTAGTTAAATCACCAGTAATCAAATAGAACTGCATAATTGATGTATAGTTTGAAGCTGTTCCTGGATATTGATATTGTTTTCCTTCGCTAGGTACATTCGAAATAATACCTGTATTATCAGGATAATTGATATCTAAAACATTTATTATATCGTATGGAGCATACCCTTCATCTTCATAAATTACTACTTCAGTCTTAGTAGTTCCAGTTAAAGGAACTAGTGATTCTTTATTCCAAACGTTAACTGCGTAAACTTTAATATTATATTCAGTATCACTAGATAGTCCCTTGATAGTATATGAAATCTTTTCAGGAGTAGGATTATAGAAATAATCTGATAAAGCGTATTCAGTTTTAATTAATTCTGATCCTTTATAAACTTCTATTCTATAGCTTTCAACTGTGTCTTTAGACGTTGCTTGATCGAATGTAACATTTATAGTCGCTTTAACAGGAGTTAATACTAGACTAGCGTTTTCATTAAACACAGGAGAATCACTGTTTTTAGCTCTTTCAATAGCGGAATAATCAAATTTGATTTCATCCATTGCGTTTCTAATATAATATCTTGCGATTTCTGTATCGCCCATCATATCATACGCAATTACTCTTATCGCATTATTCGCATCTATTTCAACAATTAAGAATTCAGAAGCTTTCGCAAGTTCACTTGCGCCTGTTGACCATTCACCAGTTTGATTAGTTGGGAAAATACCAGTATTCTTATATCCATTA
>OCVV012861540.1_pt1 | contig 15574 bp, 9 predicted proteins | sample 1539721 | NCBI WGS metagenome assembly OCVV01 (sample SAMN02144230, study PRJEB22623) | gut metagenome | biome: sheep rumen | host: Ovis aries | place: New Zealand
ACCTTATCTATGTCCGTACAGGAGGCACCGAAAACATCTTCCGGCAACTGCTCCCACAGATACAGTCCTCAGGCAAACCCGTTCTACTGCAATGCCCAGATGACCCCGCGCCTGATGAAACAGTTTGCCCAGCCCCGTCCGCAGGATATGGAGATGCTGCGCGAGGCAATGAACCGCCTGCAGCTCTCGGCCCGCGCCTACGACCGCATACTGCGCGTAGCCCGCACCATTGCCGACCTGGACGGCAGCCCCGACATACAGGCTATTCACCTCACCGAAGCCATCAGCTTCCGCAGTCTCGACCGCGCTGGCTGGGGCGAATGATGGACATAAATAAGCAGAATACTTAATTTTGAGTAGATGAAACACATATTCACAACATATCGATACGCAATCATTGTACTGTCTTCGCTGCTGGTGTTGTCCTGTACACTTCAGACAAATAAACGCCATTATATAATAGGTGTATCCCAATGTTCCGAGGACTCCTGGCGAACAAAGTTGAAGGCAGAACTTGAACAGTCCACATACTTTCACGATGGAATAGACCTCAGAATCATGTCGGCAGATGACGATGTTCAGATGCAGAAGCAGCAGATACACGAACTTATTGCTCAGGGTATAGACCTGCTGATTGTTTCTCCGCAGCAGACACACAGTTTGTCGGATGCCATAAAGGAGGCAACAGAGAAGGGTGTTCCTGTGATAATGTTTGACCGCAAGAGTGACGTCAAGGACTACACAGCCTTTATGGGAGCGGACAATTTTGCCATAGGCGAAATGATGGGAGAATATGCGGCATCACAATTGGGAGGCATAGGAAATATCATTGAAATAGCCGGTGAGCACGGATCATCGCCGGCTATGGAGCGCCACCGAGGATTCAACGAAGCCATTAGCCGCTATCCGGGACTTAAGATTATAGGGTACGCCGAGGGAGACTGGAAACAGAATTCTGGCGATGAAGCCATGTCAAAGATACTGTCCGGCATGCATGGAACTGACATCGCCATAGACTGCATATTCGGAGGTAACGACCGTATGGCATTGGGAGCACGCTCTGCTCTGGAACGCTATTATCAATCACATCCAGGAGCTCTACGCATAATGCCATCCTCTGTCATATACCTTGGTGTAGATGCTCTGCCTACACCGGGAGGAGGCATAGAGAAGGTTCAGCAAGGACTGCTTACTGCATCAGCCATCTACCCCACACATGGAAATGAACTCATGGATCTTGCAGTGGCAATTCTGCAAGGAGAGCCATTTGAGAAGAACACCGGTATGGAGACCAGTATAGTTACATCTGCCAATGCCAAAGTCCTGCTGATGCAGTATAAGGAGATTATCACCCAGGACGAGTATATCAAGAAGATGCAGACCCGTGTGGACAGTATCATGAAGGAATTGGATACAGAGCGTACACTTTTATTCTTCATAGTATTGGTGGTGGTAATAGTATGTGTATCCTTGGTAGGTACGGTGCGTACAATCAAGATAAAACATCGGCTGAACGAACATTTGAAGCAGAAGAACCACGAACTGGAACTGCAGAAGGAGACAGCCGAACGTCAGCGTGACGAACTGGAAGAACAACGTGACAAGCTAATTGAGGCAACAATGCACAACCAGCAGAATAAGGAGCAGGATGACGAAATGTTGTATGACGATGAAAAGGCTGATTTTCGTCAGCAGAACGAGTTTATCCAGAAATTCAACAGGGCTGTGGATGATAATATGTCCAACTCCGACCTGTCTGTCGAAGATATCGGAGATATCATGCTCCTTTCGCGCGTTCAACTTTATCGCAGAGTCAAGGCTATGACTGGAAAATCCCCAGTGGAAATTATTCGAGAGCGTCGTCTTAAACGCGCCAATCTGCTCCTTGCGGATACATCACTTTCGGTATCGGAGATAGCGTACCGTGTAGGTTTTGCATCACCATCATATTTTACAAAGTGTTACAAGGATTTCTTTGGGCACTCACCCAAGGGGACATAGCAAAAATGATACAAAGACCACAAATAATGTTGCAGTGACCGATTTTTAAAAGTCACTGCAACATTTTTTTATATATAGTTATTTCGAAGAGGTATATTTTTGTGTTGCGAATCACCTCTTAGATTAAGCAAAATATACCCGATTCAGAATATACAAAATCGAAAATCAACTATGAAGAAACGCATCTTCTCCGGTTCCAGAAGGCTGATTATGGCGGTTGCCGCCATTGTTACAATGCCTGCCTGGAATAATGCATGGGCTCAGACTCTAAGAATTGCCCCCCTGGCAAATGACAATTTTTTGATTCGTGTTTCACCTGAGACAAAGGAAAAATTCCTACTGCTCCCAATCGAGGAAGCCGCACCGGAATCACAGGTCAGGGTCGTGGCAGACAATGCGCAGCAGCGCCTGCTCAACATCCGTATGGCGCTGACCAAGGTAGACTACTATCTGCCTTTTTCTCTGGACGAGTTCCGCGGCATGGAGCTATCGCTGTATTCACATATTAACATAGACCGAAGCAACCGCGGTGGGGTAGGCAGTGAAATTTGGCGTAACCACATCGGACTAAGCGATACATTTGACACTACCAATCGTGAGAAGTTCCGCCCGACCTATCACCACGCTCCGGAATATGCATGGATGAACGACCCCAACGGAATGTTCTACAAGGACGGAGTCTGGCATCTTTACTACCAGTACAACCCCTACGGAAGTATGTGGGGCAATATGCACTGGGGACATTCCACGTCCAGGGATCTAATCAACTGGGATCATCATCCCATAGCTTTGAAACAGGATATGCATGGAGCTATTTTCAGCGGATCGTGCATTGTTGACCATAACAATACCGCCGGTTTCGGCAATGATGCTGTAATAGCAATGTACACAGCCAGTACGCAGACCCCATGGGGATACGATTTGCAGACACAGCACATCGCCTACAGCACGGATGGTGGATATACTTTTCATAAATATGAGGGGAATCCGGTACTGACTGCAGACATTCCGGATTTTCGTGACCCCAATATGTTCTGGATGGAAGAGACGCAACGATGGATTCTGGTAATGAGTGCAGGACAGGAAATGCGTATTTACTCCAGCCCCGACATGAAGGACTGGACAGAGGAAAGCCGTTTTGGAAAGGGACTTGGATGCCATGACGGTGTGTGGGAATGTCCGGACCTTATGAAATTGCCGCTTCCGGGTTCAAAGGGCTCAAAATGGGTGCTCATCTGTAATATCAACCCCGGAGGACCTTCAGGAGGTAGCGCCACACAATATTTTATCGGTGATTTTGACGGACACCGTTTTACAGTAGATAACGCAGGCAGATATGAAGACGGCAAGTCTTTATGGCAAGATTATGGAAAGGACCATTATGCCACAGTAAGTTTTTCCGATGCTCCCGACCGACGTCACACCATGATAGGATGGATGAGTAACTGGCAGTACGCCAACGTAGTGCCTACAATGCAATATCGCAGCGCCAATACCATCTGCCGCGAGCCATACCTGTACAAGGGCTCGGACAGACTTCTCTACCTGGGATCACGCCCCTCGCCCGAATATACCGGCAAGGGCCTTGACAGGGAAGTCAAGATCAAAGGCTCATGCTCCGTTATACTGAGTAATGCACAGGGCGAGGAGTTTCGCCTGATCTACGACGAAAAAGCCATGACCCTGACAGCCGACCGCTCATGCAGCGGTGAAAAAGCCTTCTCGCAAGACTTTGACGTAAAAGCCGTTGCTCCCGTCCGTAACAGAATCACCGGCATGCGCATCTTCATTGACAACTCCAGTGTCGAAGTCTTTGCCAATAACGGAGAGGTTGTAATAACATCCCTTGTATTCCCCAAGAGTAGATACAATAATATCAGAATTGAAAAATAACCAATACAATCTAACCTACAAATTATGAAAAAGATTCTATTCTTTCTGATGCTGGCATGTGTATGCGTAGCATCATCAGCGACCGACCTGTGGGAAGGAACCCACGCAGTCAATTGGGACAACACCGTCATGATTTCTGCCGACAAGTTTGCAGACATCAGGATGGGAAACAAGATTGTCCTCGAATTTACAGTCCAGGCAGAGGACGTTGTCGAATTGAAGTCTAACGGACAGAAACTGCCGGGAACCCGCTATCACCGTCTCTATACGGATAACACCAGTATAGAGGTTTTCCTCACAAAGTCAGCCGTTGAGGAAGTCAAGGCCAACGGACTTGAAATCTGCGGTTCAAACTTCACTCTTTCGAAAGTGTGGTTCGGTGACGGTAAGGACAATGTCACGGACAACACCGTGTGGACAGGATATTTTTGGATGGACAATTGGTCTACACTTGAGATCTGGAAAGAATTTCTGCCCCAGAGTCTGGACGGCTACAAGGCAATCCGCTTCTGCAGCGAAGCCGGACGTACAGACTATGTTATAAATGTAATGGCATCATGGGATGGTGCAGACAAGATTGCCGACCAAACCACAATGACAATGACGGACAATTATGCCGAACTGGACCTGACAAAACTTACTTCGGAGCAGAAGCAGCTCTTCTACAAGACAGACCGCATTATGATACAGTGCAATAAAGAGGCAGGCGAGCCATTCAACTTTACCTCGATTGAACTTGTAGAAATACCAAGCGGAATCTCAGCAATGGAGGGTGCATCCAAGGACAAGTCTGCCGAGCTCTACAATCTTGCCGGCCGGAAGACAGACGGCAATTCACGCGGAATCGTTATATCCCGTGGCAAAAAGTATATAAAATAGCCTATTTACAATCTAATACATCACAGACATGAACAGAATCAAATCACTGTTTCTGGTTCTATTAACCATCCTGATAGGCGGCACAACATATGCTCAAACCATTAAAGTATCAGGTACGGTCATAGACAAGGAACTACAAGAATCCGTAATCGGAGCAGCGGTTCAGGAAGTCGGCACACAGAACGGCACCGTTACAGACATGGACGGCAAGTTTTCTCTCACGGTCAACAAAGGGGCCCAGTTGCGCATCAGCTACATGGGATATGCCACACAGGTACTTCCAGCCAAGGAGGTCATGAACATCCTCATGAGCGAAGATGCCAAAATGATGAAGGAGATGGTAGTTACCGGTTATCAGGTACAACGTAAAGCTGACCTCACCGGTGCAGTATCCGTAGTCGATGTCAACGAACTGAAGAAACAAAATGAAAACAACCCCATCAAGGCAATGCAGGGACGCGTGCCAGGCATGAACATCAGCGCCAACGGTTCGCCGTCAGGAGCCGCCACAGTGCGTATCCGCGGTGTCGGAACCCTCAATGACAACGACCCTCTCTACATCATTGACGGTGTGCCTACAAAGGCAGGCATGCACGAGCTCAACGGTAACGACATTGAAAGTATCCAGGTGCTCAAGGATGCAGCCTCGGCATCAATCTATGGTTCTCGCGCCGCAAACGGTGTAATCATCATTACTACCAAGAAAGGTAAGACTGGCAAGGTCAACGTTGACTTTGACGCCAGTCTTTCAGCTCAGATGTACACACACAAGCTCGAAGTCCTCAACACCCAGCAGTACGGACAGGCAATGTGGCAGGCATTTGTCAACGATGGCAAGAACCCCAACACCAACGGCCTGGGATATAACTACAACTGGGGCTATGACCAGAAAGGCATCCCCGTGCTTTATGGCATGACCCTCAACAAGTACCTTGACAACGGCAAGACCCCCGCTTCCGATACAGACTGGTTTGGCAAGACTACACGCACAGGTTTCATCCAACAGTACAACCTCTCTCTCAGCGGCAGTGGCGAGCATAGCAACTCATTCTTCTCTGTCGGTTACTACAAGAACAAGGGTATCATCCGTCAGACAGACTTTGAGCGTTTCTCGTTCCGTATTAATAACGAGTACAAGATTATCAATGACATCGTTACCATAGGCGAACACTTCACCGGCAACCGTACAAGCGAGGTCCAGGATCCAGGCATTCTGCAGAATGTTCTTCAGTATCCATCCATAATTCCAGTCTATGACATAGACGGAGAATATGCCGGTCCACACGGAGGCTACACATCATACCAGAATCCCGTAGCACGTCTGGACCGCAACAAGGATAATCGCTACACATACTGGCGACTGTTCGGTGACGCATACATCAATATCAATCCATTCAAGAATTTCAATATCAAATCCACATTTGGAATTGACTATGCACAAAAGAAGCAGCGCATATTCCAGTATCCTATTACCGAAGGAACTGCAGCCAATACCACCAATTCAGTTGAAGCCAAGCAGGAACATTGGATGCGCTGGATGTGGAATGCCGTAGCATCATACAACTTCGAAATAAAGAAACACCGCTTTGATGCACTTCTTGGCGTCGAGCTCAACCGCGAGACATCGGACTACTTCAGTGCTGTAGGTTATGACTATCCTGTATTTGATACAGACTATATGTGGCCCGAGACAGGAACAGGCGTGCCTAAGGTTTATGGCGGAGGCGACGGATTCTCGCTCGTATCCTTCTTCGCCAAGGCTAACTATGCCTATGCCGACCGTTACCTGGCCAGCGTCACGGTGCGTCATGACGGTTCAAGCCGTTTCGGTAAGAACAACCGTTACGGTACATTCCCGTCATTCAGTGCAGGTTGGCGTATCTCAGAGGAAAAGTTCATGAAAAACGTTACATGGCTTGACAACCTCAAGATTCGCGTCAGCTGGGGTAAGACAGGTAACCAGCAGATTGCAAATACCGCACGCTACTCGCTGTACAAGAGTACCATGGGCACCATCACAGATGCCGGTTCCAGCTACGATACGGCCTATGATATTGCCGGAAACAACAGCGGCAATCTCTCCAGCGGCTTCAAGCGCATACAGCGTGGCAACGACGACCTCAAGTGGGAGACAACAACTCAGACAAACATAGGTTTTGACTTCGAGGTACTCAAGAATACCCTGTATGGAAGTTTCGAATGGTACAACAAGAAGACAACCGACATTCTCGTGGATATGCCGGCAATCGCAATTGCAGGCGAGGGAGCACATCAGTTTATCAATGCAGGTACCGTCCTCAACCGCGGTGTCGAGTTCACGCTTGGCTGGCGTGGCGAGAAAAAGGGATTCCGCTGGGATCTTACAGGCAATCTCGGCCACTACTACAACGAGATACAGTCACTTCCTGAGACCCTCGTTTCAAACGGAACATTCGGCGGTAACGCCACCAATCCCATCATCGGCCATGCATACGGTTCGCAGGTAGGTTACGTATTTGACGGCATTTTCCAGAACCAGGCCGAGGTTGACAACCATGCCCAGCAGGCACAGGCAGCCGTCGGACGCATGCGTTTCAAGGATCTGGACGGCGACGGTAAGATAACCGACAAAGACCAGACCTGGATATACGATCCTACGCCCAAGTGCTCGTTCGGCCTGAACGTCTATCTCCAGTACAAGAACTTTGATTTTACAATGTTCTGGCAGGGCGAAGTCGGTCGTGATGTCATAACAAAGGACCTGAAACTGGAAACAGACCTGTGGGCCGGAACCAACGTTCCTAACCTGAACAAGGGTACGCGTCTGTTGGATGCATGGACTCCAAACAACCCGACATCCCTTATTCCGGCACTGACATCAACACCAGTGGGTCTCGAGTCGGCAATGAGTTCATACTATGTTGAGAACGGTTCGTATGCAAAGCTGCGCACAATCCAGTTTGGCTACAACCTGCCCAAAAATGCCCTCAAGAAGATTTTCCTCAGCCGTCTGCGCTTCTATCTGTCGGCACAAAACGTGCTCACAATCAAGAGCGGTAAATTCTCCGGTGTAGATCCCGAGAATGCCGGTTACGGCTATCCAATTCCTCTGAATGTGACATTCGGCCTCAACGCCTCATTCTAATGCACAATACAACTATGAAAACAAAATATAATATATACAAGGTAATGCTGCTGTCAACAGCATTTGCCACAGTTTCCTGTCAGGAATTCCTCAGCGAGCAGTTGCCACAGGGAACTCTTTCCGAGGAGCAGGCCCTGGACAGCAAGAACACCGAAAAGATGATTGTGTCTGCCTATGCCGGTCTGACTACAATCGAGGATATAAATGCATCCTTCTCCCTGTGGAACTACGATGTACGCTCGGACGATGCGTACAAGGGCGGAGCCAACGAGGGCGACGGTGATGTATTCCACAAATGCGAAACCGGCAATGGTATACTTCCGTCGGACTGGAACATCAATGGCGGTGATGGAATATGGCAGCGCCTCTATAATTACATTTCACGTACAAACACAGCCCTAGCATTGCTTGACGAGGCAGATATCAATACCTTCCCCAAGAAGGCAACGCGCATTGCCGAGATGAAGTTCCTGCGTGCCTATGGCCACTTCCAGCTAAAGCGTCTTTTTGGCAACATACCTTTTGTCATGGACGAGAACATGCTTACCGAGGACTACTACAAGATTTCCAATACTCAGTATACCGATGACGAGGCATGGGGTGTGATAGCCGACCAGTTGGAGGAAGCCTATGCCGACCTGCCTGAGGTGCAGGAGGACAAGGGACGTCCGACAAAGGCTGCCTGTGCAGCTCTGCTTGCCAAGGTATATCTCTACAAGGCATACCGCAAGACCAAGGGCAGGAATACATTCTCGGGTACGGTAGACAGGTCGGATCTGGACAAGGTGCTGGAATATACAGATCCTGCAATTTATGCAAACTACTCGCTGGCATCTGATTTTCACAATAATTTCCGTCCTGAGACAGAGTTTGAGAACGGGCCGGAAGCTCTTTGGTCGATTCAGTATTCGTACAACGACGGGAGTGTAAACGGCAACCGCAACTACGGCTGTGCGCTGATGGCTCCGAATGTTGAGACGAAGGATCCGAGCAAACCTACGACCGTGGGTGGTCATGACTTTTACAAGCCAAGCCGGAACCTGGTCAATGCCTTCCGTACAAACAGTGAGGGCTTGCCTGAGCTGGAGGATTTCAACAGGGTGAACTATGACCCGCAGATGCATAATGCTGACCCGCGTCTGTTCCTGACGGTGGGTATGCCGGGGTTCCCGTTCATGTTCAACGAGGACTTCATGCAGGAGAAGAGTTGGGCGCGTAATGCCAACGGCCTGTATGGCTACAATGTCACGCTGAAGCAGAATGTCGATCAGAAGTTTGTCAAGGAGGAGTCGTATATCAAGAAGTGCGGCTGGTGCTGGGCTACGTCTATGAATCGTGTGGTTCTGCGTCTGGCGGATGTAAAGTTGATGCGTGCCGAGGCTTTTGCTCAGTTGGGTCAGGATGGCGAGGCTATCAGTCTGGTGAATGAGATTCGCCGTCGCGCAGCTGCAAGCACGGGTATGATGGACGGTTATCCCAGAAAGTACGGTGTAAGGTTCAAGTGCAGTGAGTACACGGACAACAGCAATGCTTTGGCGAAGGTGAAGTTCGAGCGCCGACTGGAACTGGCGATGGAGGCGGAGCGATTCTTTGACCTTGTTCGCTGGGGTGATGCCAAGGCTGTGCTTGACAAGTTCTATGCAGGCGAGACGAACACTACTATATATCAGAATTCGTCTTTCGTCGAGAATAAGCTGGAGTATATGCCTATTCCGTTTAACGAGATGCAGAATGCCAAGGGTCTGTACAAGCAGAATCCGGGTTACTAATCTATTACTATTATGAAAACATTGAAGAAATATATATGCATGTCACTTTGCGCTGTTTTGGGCGCATTTGTGGCTGCCTGTACGGACAACCAGAGCAATCTGGTACTATCGGGCGATTGTCTGGTACAGGAGTTTGAGGTTGCTGGGTCCGGTGCCGAAATAGACAGGACGGCATATACGATTACGGTTCAGGTTCCGGAGGATACGCCTCTGGATGATGTGGAGGTGACGAAACTGGTCCTTTCGGACGGTGCTGTTGCCGATGTTGTGCAGGGGGCTCATCTTAATCTGACGGTGCCGCGTGCCATCCAGGTTACGAACGGTAGTCTGAAGCAGGTATGGACGGTTCGTGTGAAGGTTATGCAGACACAGATTCTGTCCTTTACCCTGGGCGGTTTCAACGGCGTAATCGACCAGGCGGCGCAGACAATTACGGTGTATCTGAAGGAGGGTACTGACATTACTTCGATCAAGCCGTACATCACTGTCAGCGAAGGTGCTACGGTCGACGGCAACGAGGTTTCGGCCGACTTTACATCGGTGCGTCACTATATTGTAAAGAACGGCAACGCTCTGCGTGACTATACTGTGAGCGTGGTGCTGTGGAGCACGCCGAAGGCCCTGTATATCAGCGGCAGTGCGAGGGAGAGTGAACTGAACATGGAGGAGCGCACGGCTTATGAGTGGATGAAGGCCAATGTGCCGATGACGGCATTCGCCTCGCTCAGGGATATTGCCGACGGTACAACGTCTCTGGATGTCATTGACCTTATCTACTGGCATTGTGCGAAGGACAACGGTGCTCTGGACGGTCATGATCCGTTCATGGCCTATGTTGCAAATGCTGTGGGTTGTGCCAACAATATGGATGCCCTGAATGCTGCCGTCTTTAACAAGCTGGGCGCATACTACAGCGAGGGTGGTTCGATGCTGCTGACACGCTATGCTACAATCCTTCCGCCGTTCATAGGCACCAGTATTGATGCCGGTGGCGGCTGGATGGACACATGGGCTACGCCTAACAACTGCTGGCAGGCTCGTAATGAGGATGATCCGGAGCTGTGCGGCGGTCCCTGGACTTTCTCTATCTACGGAGACAATATCGGTCATCCTCTTTTTGCCGATCTTGTAGGCGGCGGTACTGCTACTGTATATTGCACGGACAAGGACTATGGCGTAACCAACTCGGTGGTTTGCTACAACCATGCCGAGGGCTGGAGCGAATATAGCGGTGCAAACGGCTACAACCACTGGAACGAGCGTGTACAGGGACGCATTCTGGGTGTCAACGACCCGGGTAACGGCAATATTGTTGCTTGGGAATTCCCTGCCAAGGACGGTGCATACGGCCAGGGTGGAATCATCTGTCTGGGCACTGGTTGCTTTGACTGGTATTCTGCCAGGACGGGTGCCGAGTACAAGGAGAATTATCACAGAAACATTGCGCGCATGGCCGGCAACGCATGTCGCTATCTGATGGGCAATTAGTTCATATTATTTCGAATAGATTATGAGATACAATATTTTTTCATACAACAGACAGACTTTGGCAACGCTCCTGGTTGGGGCGCTTGCCGGAGCAGGACTCGCCTCGTGCAGCGAGGATACGTATACACCGGACCCTGACAGGAGATGGGAATCTACGACGGATGTATTCGTGCCTACCGACGAGACCGGTTTCTCAACATACTATAATCCTGCCATCGGTACCTGTGGCGACCCTATGCCATATTATGACCAGAAGAGCGGGGAGTTCCGCATTCTCTATCTTCAGGAGTTTGCACAGAATACCGAGTCGTATCACCCGATGTGGCTGCTTTCGACCAAGGACTGTGCTAACTACACCAATCTGGGCGAGGTTCTGCCGGCTGGCGCTGCTGCCGAGCAGGATGCTGGCGTAGGTACGGGCTGCTGCGTTTATGACGCTGAGCAGGAGACTTACTACATTTACTATACCGGTCACAATGCGGCATGTCCTCAGACCGAGGCTGTTATGCGTGCTACCAGCACGGACGGTCTGCATTATAAAAAGGATATGGTGTGGATGCTGAAGGGTGCCGAATATGGTTTGAGTGACACGGACTTCCGTGATCCGCAGATCTTTGCCGGTGACGACAACAGGTGGCACATGGTGGTGTCCGGTAAATTGCAGTTTGCCGAGTTTGTCTCGGACAACCTGCAGGACTGGACGTTGGCCGAGAGTTTCGGTATGCCCTGGGGCCGTATGAGCGAGTGTCCGGATGTATTCAAGATGGGCGACTGGTGGTATATGATTCTTTCCGATCAGGACAAGTACGGACGCTGCATCAAGTATTTCAAGGGCCGGACATGGGCTGAGCTGAAGAATGCGGTGAAGAATGCCTGGTTCCCCAATGCCGACGAGGGCAAACTGGACAGCCGCGGATACTTTGCTGCAAAGACTGCCGGTAACGGTCAGGACCGCTATATCTGGGGATGGTGTCCGATACGCTACGGAGCGGATATATATGCAAAGAATACGAGCGTGAGGGATGATGTGGAGCCTGCATGGGCAGGAGCTCTGGTATGTCACAGGATTGCCCAGAAGGAGGACGGTCAGCTGGCATTCGTACCCGTTCCGGGCATTGCGTCCAAGTATGGCAAATCGGTTCAGCCTGTTGTCGTAGAGCAGACCGAGGGTGCTGACTTTGATGGAATGAATGGTAGGATTTCGGGTTTCGGAATGGTCAGGTTCTCACGCCTGGGTTATCATAATCATATCTCCATGACTGTCAAGACTAGGAATGCCGGTGACAAGTTCGCCTTCTGCTTTGTCCGTGGCGAGCACAAGGATGGCGAGGAGAACAAATGGTTCCAGATGGGATTCAATAACCAGCACTGGGAGAGCGGCAAGAGTAATCTGTGCCGTGTCGAGTTCAAACTGGAGGGTAATGATGCCGAGGGCAGGTATTTTGACCAGTTTGTGAACGGTGCGCTTTCCAACTTCGTGCCGCGTCCTGCCGACAATACCTACAATATCGATATCTTTACGGACAACTCGGTAGTGGTGGTTTATTACAACAACGTGCTTTCGTACACCACACGCATCTACGGCATCCAGAAGAACGGCTGGTCCATCAACTCGCTGGGTGGCGAAATCGAGGTGTCGGATCTGAAGGTTACGCAGTATTAACGCTCTAAGGACGATCTTAAAAAATTATGAGAAACAAAATAGCTTTAATCTCCGTAATGTTCTGCTTCTTCTGCATGGGCTTTGTTGACCTTGTGGGAATTGCCAGCAACTACGTGAAAGCGGACTTGAATCTTTCGGATTCGGTGGCCAATATATTTCCGTCTCTGGTGTTCTTCTGGTTTCTGATATTCTCCGTTCCGACCGGAGTGCTGATGAACCGCATCGGGCGCAAAAAGACGGTCCTGCTGTCTCTGGCGGTGACTGCAGTATCCCTGTTGCTACCGCTGTTTGGCGAGACCTTCCCGATAATGTTGTGTGCATTTTCGCTGCTGGGTATCGGCAATGCCCTGATGCAGACATCGCTTAACCCTCTGGTAACCTGTGTCATGGGTGGCGGAGGCAATCTGGCATCTACGCTGACATTCGGTCAGTTTATCAAGGCAATCGCCTCGTTCATAGCGCCGTATCTGGCCATGTGGGGCGCCATACAGATGATTCCGACCTTTGGCTTGGGTTGGCGTGTATTGTTTGCCATATTCCTGGTTGTTGGAGTGATTGCCACTGTTATTCTCGCAACTACCCAGATTCAGGAACCCACGTCCCAGGCAATGGGGCAGAGTATCGGCAGCCAGTTTGCAGGCAGTTTCGCCCTGCTGGCAAAACCTGTGGTACTGCTCTCGTTCCTGGGCATCGTATGCCATGTGGGCATTGATGTGGGTACCAACACCACTGCACCCAAACTGCTGATGGAGCGTCTGGGAATGGGGTTGAACGAGGCTGCCTTTGCCACCTCACTGTACTTCATCTTCCGTACCATAGGCTGCTTTACGGGTTCGTTCTTCCTGCGTGCACTCTCTACCCGTGTGTTCTTCCTCATTTCGGTCATCTGCATGGCACTGTCCATGGGTTGCCTGTATATGGGTTCGGAGCAGTGGGTATTGTACGCCGGTATTGCCTTGGTGGGCTATGGCAACTCCAACATCTTCTCCATGTGCTTTGCCAATGCCCTGCAGGCTGTTCCGGACAAGCAGAACGAGGTGAGTGGTCTGATGATTATGGGTCTCTTTGGCGGTACCCTGTTCCCTCTGGCCATGGGAGTCGCATCAGATGCCATGGGCCAGGCCGGTGCCGTGCTTTGCATGGCTGTGGGCGTTGTCTATCTGTTCACATACCTGAAAGCCATTAAATCTTAACTTTAAACTTTTATCTTAGTATGAAGGATTATATAGTAGGTCTTGGAGAAATCCTGTTCGATTGTCTCCCTGACGGAAAGAAACTGGGTGGCGCACCAGCCAATTTTGCATATCACGTCAGTCAGTTCGGCCTAAACGGTATAGCTGTCAGCGCCATAGGTGATGACGAGGATGGCCGTCTCATCAGGGAAAAGTTGCAAACCCGCTCCCTGCAGACTCATCTCGAGGTTGTTGATTATCCCACGGGTACCGTCCAGGTGACCCTTTCTGGCAACGGAATCCCACAGTATGATATCTGTCAGGGCGTTGCGTATGACAATATACCCTGGACACCCCAGATCGAGGAGATTGCCCTCAATGCCCGTGCCGTTTGCTTCGGTTCCCTGGCTCAGCGCAGTGCCGTAAGCCGTGCCACTATTCACCGTTTCCTGGACACGATGCCCAAGTTGGGCAGTTTCAAGGTGTTCGATATCAACCTTCGTCAGAATTGGTATTCCGTGGATGTCATCGAGGAATCGCTCAAGCGTTGCAATGTGCTCAAAATCAATGACGAGGAAATCATACTTGTGTGCAAGTTGCTGGGATTGGACGAGATAAAAGGCGTTAACCCAAGCGAGGAACTCCTGCAGCCCGTTGTGTTCGAGGATCAGGTACACGAACTTATCCGACGCTATGAGCTGGATATGGTTGTTCTGACCTGTGGCGCTTTTGGCTCTTATGTCCTGACAGCCACAGACATGAGTTTCCAGGCTACGCCCAAGGTGCAGGTGGCTGATACCGTCGGTGCCGGCGATTCGTTCACAGGCTCCTTCTGTGCAGCCATCATGGCTGGCATGCCAATAGCGGAGGCTCACAAGATAGGTGTTGAGGTCAGCGCCTTTGTGTGCACACAGCAAGGCGCCATGCCTCTTTACCCCGGGGAACTTAAGGACAAGATCAGACGTCGGGAATAAATACGCCATCGTAGTATAATTTGTTGTTTTCAAGTGCCAGTGGAAATTCTCCATTGGCACTTGTCGTATGTGATTATCTGTTGAAATCAAACCGCGCTTTTTCATGGTTTATATTTTTTGGGTTAAACTTGTCTACTTTTCAACTTTTGAACTTTTCTTTTTGCTGCCTCGGGGGTCTGCAGATGTAAGCCCGATAGCCTTTTTATCCCTGGGGACGGTGCAAAGGTACGGCAGCGGAAAAGAACGATGTGGCGTTTTGTGGCATTCTGTGGAGATTTGTGGAAAAACGAGGCGTTTTGTAATGAATTAAGGGCATGTGTTTTGTTAATATGTGTCCATTTTGTATCTTTGTGTTCGTGAAATGATTATTAACAGTTATGAAGGATATTGCTATTTATACGCTGACGTCGGCATTGCATGACGAACAGTCCGTGGCTGCATCCACACATCTGTTCCTCTCATCATTAGGCATTGACTACGATATGTGCGGTTCGGACTTTTCCACCTATGGACAGTCCATTCTCGACCTTATCTATGTCCGTACAGGAGGCACCGAAAACATCTTCCGGCAACTGCTCCCACAGATACAGTCCTCAGGCAAACCCGTTCTA
>OCVV011361447.1_pt1 | contig 15567 bp, 14 predicted proteins | sample 1539721 | NCBI WGS metagenome assembly OCVV01 (sample SAMN02144230, study PRJEB22623) | gut metagenome | biome: sheep rumen | host: Ovis aries | place: New Zealand
ACAGCTTGTCATCACCGGCCTCAAAGCTCACCTCTGCAACAGAAATACTGTCACCAGCCGAATTTCTGGTCATAACAAAAGCAAGACCACAGTCCATACTTTCCCTGAGAGCCTGTAGCAACTCCCTGTTATGGGACTCAGCATTATCCTTTCCTTCGGTAAACCGCCATAAATATTCTTTTACGCTTGTATCAAGAGCAGATACCCTTTCCACAACTCCCATAAGGCAAGTGCCTCCCCTAAACTAATGTAATTTAAAACATAGTTATACTCTTATACTATATTTTCCTAAATTTTCTTCCTATAGTCAAGAGAAAATAAAATGTGATAAAAAAATAGAGCCCATAAAAAGGCTCTATCCTCCTCATAAAATATCATCGATGGAAATACGCTTCATTTTCTCCCGTGCAATAGGAATGCGTTTGGGCATAGTCCGACTCATAACATATTCATTATCACCAATTGTCACAATAACACCCGGATGTTTTTCCAATACCTTGTCTATCTTGGCAAAAATATCCAAAATCTCTTGTTTACACCCATACACCCGGTTAATCATATAAATAGTCTCAGGCTTTTGAGCATAAAATATATGTCCCTTCTCGTCTTCAAGAAGCACCAACAGACGACGCAAAAAGCTCTTTGGAACTGCATTACCTATAGACCTTACATCATAACTATCGCGAACAGCATCTGAAATACTTGCAAATGGAAGCAATTCCGTTTTGTGATGAACCTCCTGTAAATACGTATACATACAATCACTCGCTTTCCCTTTCACAAAAACCATGATATAGCGTTCAAAAGTAATATAATCAGTTTACAAACATCAAATTAAAAGAATTACAAAAACTTACATATTTTTTTAAGTATTATACTATATAACGCCTATTATCGTATAGAAAAATTTTATAAAATTTCTTTGGGACCTTATGCTTACTTCTATTATTTATTATTATTTCGTGATATAATACTCACGGATTGTTTTTTAGGAGTATCAAAATGTCTTTTTATTCAACAGTTGTACTTATTACTATTGTACTTAGTATAATAATGATTGTACATATCAACAATTCAAATATAGTTACACATAATGCACGAAAAGGTTTTTGTATTAGTTTTACCATTATCACCTTCGTTTCTTTTTTGGAGTGGCTTACATATTTTGCCAATGGAAATCCTTTATTCCCTGCATGGCTCCATACTTTGTTCAGTGCAATAGAATTTAGTCTTGCCCCCAGCCTGGTGGTGTTGTGGGTATATGCTATAGGAAATATAAAACATAGTCGTATTGTTATTATGTTTCTGCTGCTCCATGCATTGCTGGAATTTTCCTCTATCTGGACTGGCGCCATATATTACATTGATGAGGGAAATTATTATTGCCGCGGTGAATATTATTTCATATACATCATCTGCTACACTATAGCCATTGCCATAATGTTCTTCGAAGCCTACCTTTTCTCACGAAAATACCAAAACAGAAATCTCAGTTCACTTATCGCAGCCTTCTGCTCATTGTTTATTGGTATTGTTGCCAATACAATGGACGGCGACGTAAAAACGGCCTGGTTATCCGTAACCACCTGCTGCGTGCTATTTTATATCTACTACATTGAATTGGTGGTTCAAAGTGATGGCCTGACCGGACTGTTAAACCGTCGTTCCTATGAGAACCATTTGGCTAACCTGAACTATCGTACGGCCCTTATAATCTTTGACATAGACAAATTTAAGAGTGTCAACGATACTTACGGCCATGCCTATGGTGATACGGTATTGAAAAAAATCTCCAAGACGATTTTACGTTGCTACATGTCACGGGGACTCTGCTACCGTATAGGCGGAGACGAATTCTGTGTCATTCTAAACAAAAACAGCTTCCACAATGAGGCAACTGTCCTTAAGCTAAATAACCGTTTCAATGCGCTCTTGGATGAACTTCGCCGCAAGGAGCCAAGCCTTCCTACTGTATCAGTTGGCTATGAAATCTTTAATACTGAAAATGAAGTAGCCGACATCATACATAACGCGGATACCATGATGTACACCAACAAAAACAGCAACCGCTGATATATTTTAGAATAAAAAATGCGACCCTTCAGGGCCGCATTTTTTATTCTAAAATATAAATCTCAATATCCTGTCTGCCAAAAGCTATTGCTTCTGCATGAGTATCAAATGCAATGTCAATGATGTTACCAACTATGCTACTACCACAATCCTCGGCTACAGCCTCACCATAACCGGGGATATACACTTTAGTCCCCATTGGTATAACATTTGGATCCGAAGCAATAATTCCCTTTCTTACCGCGGTACCCAATGCTGTTACGCCACTGGTTTCCTCGGGACTGTATGCCGTTGCGTGAACAAACACAGCCCGTCCCCCTTCAATGCCCCTATCAATATCTCTTTCCTGAGCATAAGGGTCCAAACGTTTATAGGTCTGTGGACCACAAATACCATCTACTACCAGCCCTTCAGATTTCTGAAATGCTTTAATTGCCTTCACCGTTTCCGGTCCACAAATGCCGTCTTCTTTACCAGAGAAAAAACCTTTTTCCTTTAACAATGCTTGTACTGTTACCACATCTGCGCCAGTTGAGCCTTCCTTGACTAAAATACCGGATGCCAGAGCTGAAGCACAAAACAGCATAACCATTGCACAAATCAATGCGCAAATACTCAGCTTGCCAAATCTCAAAAAATCACCTCTCGTTTCGCTTTCAATATAGACTCATTCTATCATATTCCTTATAATTGCGTCAAATTTTCAGACAATTCAAGGCTTCCCAACAAGAATGACCCCCATACCGAAGAATAATCTTCCTGATATGGAGGTCACAAAGGTGGTAAAGGATTATTAAATTATATTCTTCACATAAGCATCATAGAGGGATTTAAGCTCCTCAATGCGGTCGTACATCTCTACCTGCAAACCGGAGGCCATTTCATAATCTCCCTCGTTAAGTGCATTAATCAGTAGCGTGAAAAGGGACTTCTCATCAATGCTGTCCTTGGCCAAATAGTAACGGAGCTCATTAATCTTGTTCCAGTTATAAGCATCCTGGTCAGTGACATACTCGGATTTAATCTCCTTGGCGGCACGAACAATATCACGGTTCTCAGGGATAATGCGGGCAATCAGCTCAGTCTTCCAACGGGTAAGGGCACCCTCCTTGAAGGCTTCGATAATTGCATCAGTAAATGCACCAGAAGAGGTAATTGCTTCACGCTTGTCAGTGTACTTATCAAGAGCGGAAAGATTGTCCCATACAGTTGCCGGTGGTGCACCAAATAGGCGGTTGCGTTCCTCAGCTGTGTAATCCTCAAATACATCCTGCTCAGAACGATATGCTCTATCCTTCTCCAAATAATCAGCCTCATCCCCAGCTTCCTTGGACAACTCAGCCAGTAATTCCTTGGTGGTTTTTGTAACAGAATAGCATACGCCATCCAATACCGCAGAATAAATAGCTGCCAATACAAGATAAGTATCAGTATAAGGGTTGCAGGCACGAAGCTCAAAACGGGTGGCTGCCGGATTGGTAACGTCACGAACCAGACCTGCCAGAATAGTACGGTTACGGGATGGAACCTCAGGAGTATGGCCCAGGGAAGTAACGATACATACAGGAGCCTCAAAGCCTGGCTTTAAGCGGTTAAGGGAATCGTTGGTAGCAGATACAAATGGATTTATAACCTCATAGTTCTTCAAGAGCCCCATAATAGCACCATAGCCAACAGAGCTCATGAAATCAGCTGTCATTTCCTTTGGTGCAAAAAGATTTACGAAGGAACCATCCTCCATGATTGCTGCCAAACCGATATGTGTATGCTCACCGTTACCGGCAACACCAATCATTGGCTTTGCCTTAAAGCTGACCTCAAGGCCATTGAGACGGAAGGTCTGCTTAATAATTGTACGGGCCAACAGCTCGTTATCAGCTGCCTGAAGTGCCTCATCAAATCGCCAATCCACCTCAATCTGCTCGCAAACGGAGGTCATATTGCCCCCCTTATCCATCTGAGCCTTGATTCCGCCTACTTCCTTGTGTCCCATCTCAACCTTTAGGCCATAATCATCAAGGCGTTTAACGGTCTGCTCCAAAGCAGTACGGACAATACCATGGGTTCTCTGCCAATACTGCTCCTGCATAACCTGGGAGGCAAACATTTCATCAACATGAACATGGGAAAGAGGGGTCTTTACCCAAAATTCCAGCTCAGTGGCAGAGGTAAAGCTAATGTCCTTGATCTTGCTGCAATCAATGTGCTCCAAGCCGGAAACCTGTGGATGCTTGTGTAAAATATCCAACAGCTCCTTCTTTACAAACGAAAGCGTATCTGCCAATACAGAACGGGAATCTACACGCTTGCCATCATGCACCAGGAATGCCGGAATGCGTAGAGTGCCTACAGGCAACCCAGTATTTTCGTCGTAATTCTCGAAGTTATAATCAACATACCATTTTACACTTGGATCAATTGGCATATCTACCTTTGCATTATTTATGGTAGCAATACCGGAAAGAACTACGGAGGATCCATCTGTCTGAACCGCTCTGCCAGAATAGAAATCATCAATATCCTTTAAAAATACCCGCATAGGAATTTTCTCGTCAGTGTCATTACCGGCAAGATCAATACCTACCAAAGATACATACATAATTTCCGGATGAGCTTTTAATGTTGCAATGATATCTTCCTTCTTGGAATTTGCTGGGATTACAAATAATAACTCTTCCATAACCCTTACCACCTTTTCATGAATCAATATTTACAATAGCATCAATAAATGGGTACATGTAAACAAGCAAGATGAAAACATACGGTTTTTCATCAGCCCTTACACTAAATCTATAGTTCATCTTCATCTTTCAGATTTGATTCACTAAGATTTAGTAGCAAAAAAAACCACACAGACAACAAAACACGTAGTCTGTGTGGCATCATCGCCATAAAATATGCAACTTGTTTACAAGACAGATATTAGCACAATGAAATCCGTTTGGCAAGAATTTTTTGATTTTATTTGCTGAGCCTTACATCCACATTGTTACCAAAATGAATTCCAGCCTTCGCTTCCCTCGGAATAGCTATTTTCACCACAATTTTTCCTGAAGGATATGGACTGGTATAGCCTGCTTCACTGTTGGCAGTACTATTATTCTGAGATTCTTCATCACTTTCCGGAGAAATAACCTCAACAACAGTTCCTTCATATTTCTTTCTGTCTACAAAGAAATATGCCAGCTGGCCCAAAGTGGCATAGTCACTTTCATCAGGATTTAGGTAGGCCTCAACCCAAATATCATTATCATTACCCACATAGGCAACCACATCTCCGGCCTTTATCTCTGAGCCGCTTTCAATTCCATTAAGATACACCACGCCATCCACGGGAGCTGTAATCTCTGTGGCACTGCTGCTGGTTTTGGCCTGTTCCAACGCCATACGGGCCTGATTGACCTGAAGCTCTGCTCGCCTTACAGCCTCTTCGTTTGGTGGCTGATATGAGGATTCATAGGTAACAGAGCTGGAACCGCCTCCACGGGACAAGGCTGCCTGATACCTGGCTGCTGCTTCATCCCTCTGTATACCACTGACAGCACCCATCTCATAAAGTCTGTTCATCTGATCCAATTTTTGTTTGGCATCGGCAATTTCCGCAGAGGTTGCACCGCCACCTCCTGAATGAAATACCGGACGCTGTATCATTACCCCCTGCTTTATCTGGGCCAAGTTTTTCTCTGAGAGCTCCAGTGTCTGCTCCATCTGCCTTATCTGCTCGTCTGTAACCGTTACCTCAATGTGGGCGATTACATCTCCGGCCTTTACCGTATCTCCATTATGAACCATTACCTCAGTAACGCTTCCAGGGGCACCGGCTCTGGCCCCTACCATATTTCCGGCAATCTTGGCATCATATATATCCAGATTTCCCCAGCAGTACATTATGTACCACACCAAGCTGGAACAGAACAGAGTCAGGGCAATAACCCCAGCCAATCCGTATTTAATAACCAATTTTGCTTTATCAGTAACATCTATCTCTGCCAAAACAAACCTCCAAAATAAATGGGAATCTGTGACTATACACAGACTCCCAATATATGTACAAAACTAATATCAAAGGCCCTCAAGCTCACAGCCTATAAGCTGTCTTGCCACATCTGTCCAAGTATTGTTTATGGTCTTATGACCCATAACGGCCATCACATCAATACCCGATTCCTTGGCCAACCGACTTGCCTTGACTATATCCATAATTTTATACTGCTGCTCAATGAGTGCAGCCACTGAAGCCCTATCAATACCATATCTTTGATTAATTCTGTCAATAAGAGCATTATTACGGTATACTCTCACAAAATCCTCGGAAATTCCCAGAGCTTCAGATACATCAATCCATGTATTATCATTCGTTTTCAAATCAGCAACGCTGTTAAAGGACTTATCCGTCAACTTGGCCATAAAAGCGATTCGACAGGCATCCTCAAGGCCTCCGTTCTCGTTGCAGTATTTAATCACAGCACCATAAGGCACACCATAATGATTGGCTATAGTAGCAGCCAGCTCATTTCTGTCAGCCCAACGACGCGGCACCTGATAAAGCACCCTGGTCTGGGGCTTTTCTGCATGAACACCCTTGCTGTTCGCAGAGGCCTCAGCCTGCTGACAAAAACCTGATATAAATACCAAAGAACTTACGAGCAATAATCCAGATAAAAACTTAACACCATAATTACGATTCAGCTTTACCATAGGAGTCACCCCTCTACGCCTTTCTTTACATTATACCACGCAGACAGCTATAAGTCCTTAAATAAAAATTAAAAGCTGAAAAATAGATAAATTAACTTACATCAAAACAGGAACCGCCTATAAATTCCCGTATAAGGGAGTTGCACGGAATATCCCGCTGATCATATATTGATTTGAAATTACGGCAAAAAGCCAGAAGCTCCTGCCCCTTTTCATAGGATTTTTCCTCCGGGGATATTTCCGACAGCATATACATAACATGATGACGCAAAGCTCCCAGCTCATAAATCAGCGCAGAATTAAACATAACATCTGCATCGTCCTGATACGGGAAAATATATTTTTCCTCACCCGCCCTGACGCCAGCCCACAGGGAAATGGTACTGTCAGCTGTACGCCCCCGAGTACGGAAATCGCGGACTATACGACGCAAAAGACGTACCCTGGAGGTGGAAATTCTGGTATTCTCATCCATATTCAGCTGATTTAAGGCACTTACATAAATTTTAAACTTGTGGTCTCTAGGAATGGCACTGGTGAGCTTTTCATTAAGTCCATGAATTCCCTCTATAATAATAGGCTGGTCCAATGCTATTTGCCGTACATTGTCCGGATTCATTTCCCTTATACCCTTTTTGAAGTTAAAGGTTGGTATAATTACCTTTTCACCATCCATAAGGGAGGTAAGCTGTTTATTAAAGAGCTTTATGTCCACAGCATCTATGGACTCAAAATCGTAGGAGCCATCTGGCAGCTTAGGTGTATCCTCCCTATTGACAAAATAATTGTCAATTGAAAGGGAAACTGGCTCCAAGCCCATTACTCTGAGCTGAACTCTAAGCCGTTGGGCAAAGGAGGTTTTTCCCGAAGATGATGGTCCGGCTATTAAAATAAGCCGATTGTTTTTTAAGTCTCCGGTAATACGGTCTGCAATATTGGCAATCTTCTTTTCATGCAGTGCCTCTGATACGCGAATTAAATCGCTGATACCGCCATTTTCAATTATTGCATTTAAATCAGAAACGTAGGAACAATGCAAGATTTTTGCCCATTCCTTTGCTTCCTCCAATACTTCCTTAAACATAACCCCCACCATCCTTTAGTCTATATATACAAGAAAAGTGACCGCTTGTGACAGTCACTTTACATCGTTATTCTCATGCCGGAATCATTCAAAAAGTACCATCAAAAGGCCATAGCAAATGGCTCCCATGGCAGCGGTACAAGGGATAGTAAGTACCCAGGCCATAACCATCTGCTGAGCTACACCCCAACGGACAGCCTTAATTCTCTTGGCCGCCCCCACACCCATAATGGAGCCTGATACAACATGGGTTGTACTTACAGGCAAATGAAGCAACGTGGCCGTAAAAATAGTAATAGAAGAATTCAAATCTGCTGCAAAACCGTTTATAGGCTCCAGCTTAATAATCTTACCGCCTACAGTTTTAATTATACTCCAGCCACCTACGGAAGTACCAACAGCCATAGCAGTAGCACAAAGCACCTTTACGATAAGAGGAACTTCAAACTCCTGCAGTACTCCACCGGAAACCAGCGCCAAAGTGATAATACCCATTGATTTCTGGGCATCATTGGAGCCATGGGAAAAGGCCATGGTAGCAGCAGTAATAATCTGCATTTTCTTAAAGCGGTGATTTACCTTGGATGGGCTGGAATTCTGGAAAAACCTGAACATCAGGTTCATGATGATATAACCAACCACCATGCCCACCAACGGAGATGTTACCAATGCAATAACAATTTTTCCGATACCCGCAAAATTAAGACCTTCCATGCCCATATCAGACATGAGAACACCGCCAATAAGTCCACCTACCAACGCATGGGATGAGCTGCTCGGAAGACCAATCTTCCATGTCAGCAAATTCCAGATAATAGCACCTGTCAGCGAAGCTATTATAATAGGTTGGTCAATATGTCCCACCACTATATCGCCACCGATGGTTTTGGCTACGCCAGTGCTGACCATAGCACCAAAGAAATTCAGTACTGCAGCCATCATAATGGCACGGCTTGGTGAAATAGCCCGGGTGGACACAGATGTGGCTATAGCATTTGCAGTATCGTGGAAACCATTTATAAAGTCAAATGCCAGGGCCAATAGAATAACTATAATGATAAAAGGATGTAAATCAAGCATACTTCATTACCACGCCTCTAAGCAAATCTGCCATTTTCTCGCAGTGATCCAAGGTATCCTCCAAATCTTCAAGCAAATCCTTCCACTTGATAAGCTCGATAGGATCCTTTACCTGAGCAAAAAGATAAGCCAGCTCACTTCTAAATATATGGTCACCCTCACTTTCAAGCTTGCTGACTTTACTGGTCAGGCTGAGAAGCTCATCCTGATTCTTGCTGATTTCCGGCAACAGCTCAAGCACCCTTATAATTTTCTGGGTACACTCAATAAGAAGCTTTGTCAATCTGATGGCCCCCTCCCGAGCCTCACCAGTATGATAGATAACAATACGCTGCAAAATGCCCTGCAACAGGTCTACGCCATCATCCAGGCCATTGGCAATGGCATAAATATCCTCACGGTCAATTGGGGTAATAAATGTCTGATTCAGCTTGTCAATTATCCGATCATTGACTCTGTCCGCCTTATGCTCAATCTCATTTATCTCCTTGACCTTTATATCAGCTTTACGGTGATCCACCATAACCTCATCCATCAAAAGTGAGCCCTGATAGAAAAATTGCGCACTTTCCAAGAAAAGATCATAAAATTCGGAATCACCTTTTCTGTTGAAATTAAACATAGTAACCTCCCTAATCAATCCCAATCTATAATAACTATAACACATAACAGAGCCTTTTAACAATAATTTTCCCCATAGTCAAAGAGGAGATACCCCACGATATCTCCTCTTTATCAGTGTCATAATTAGGGATTATGGTCCTATATTTATCCCTCAACAGCCTTTAATGCTTTAAGCACCTTTGCAGCCATTCCGTACATTTTTGCCTTTGGAATGGAGCAAACAGCTATACGAACGCCCTTCTTCAATGGAACAGCAAAAATCAAATCCTCATGCATCTTCTCGCACACTGCAGCAGAGTCCTTTGCAGGAACAGAGATAAAGAAGCCAGCCTTATATGGCAGAGCCTTTAACCCGCATTCCTCAGCTTCCTTCATAAAGATGGCCGCTCTGTCGCGAATCACACTGTAAAGCTCATCACGCTCTTTTTCAAACTGGGCCAGCATTGCACTATCCTGCTGAATGGTGGTAAGCAGGGTCTGGGCACCACGGTTAATGTTGGACCAAGTAGCACGGCCAGTAAACTTGGTAACATTCTTAAATTCCTCAATAAGCTCTGCGCTGGAGGAAAGTCCAATGAGAGCACCAGTACGCTGGCCATACATGGTATACCCCTTGGACATGGAGAAAGCGAACATTACAAAAATGTTTTCTGGAAGATTGCTGAACTGCTTCATGAAACGACGGGTTTCATTCTTCTCCCCGGCATAATCGATATAGGCGATATCCACCATCAGATTAACCTTCTTGCCCTTGGCAGCCCATGCCTTGGACATATCAATAACCTTGGTCCACTCCTCATCAGTAAGGCTATAGCCAGTCGGGTTATGGGCAGGGGTATTGATAATCAGCAGCAAGGAATCCTGCTTTGCAAACAACTCCTCCACCTTGGCTTCCAGAGCCTTAACATTGTAATTCATATTTTCGTCAAACAGCTGATAGGTAGCAAGGCTACGGCCAGCCTCCTGGCAGAGAGGATTATAGGTCCCCCAGAACCAGTCAGATGTCAACACCTGGTCTCCGATTTCAGAATAATTCTGAATAGCCATATGCAGTGCTCCTGTTCCACCAGAAGTAGCACATGCGGCAATATGGCCCTCAGGCTTATTATCAGCGAAGGTCAGGCCGATAACAGCCTCCAGATATGCTGGAAGTCCGGCAGGTGGTGCATAAGCAGCCACATCAGAAATCTTCAATCCTCTAAAAGCCTTTTCCATAGTAGGGAGACAGGCCAGCTTGCCATCCTCACCTATTATAGAACCAACAGTGGCATTGGTAACCTTTTCAGCACCATGAACCTTAATAGCTTCATTGCAGGCACCACTCGCGCCAAAAATAACGTCTACCAGCTTTTTACCAACCCGATGTGAAGCAACCTGTGAACTCATACATTATCAGCCTCCTTAAAATAAAAAATATTATCACTCTTTTAAATCATTATACCACTTTTATTCGTTTTTTCCTTTATTATCTTTAAAATAATATATATTACCTATTAAACATTTTTATACGTAATATGTATCATTTTATATATATGCCATTCAACCCGCAAAAATAGGAGAATGTCCATATAACAGACATCCTCCCTTCTTAAATTCAAAAATCTTGTTTTATTTACTTGTCAGGGAAAAATTCCTTGTGAATTGCATTGGCTGCTTCGCTCAGCTCCGATCCCTTAATAAGGCAGCTTATGCTGATTTCAGAGGTACTGATGGCATCAATGTTAACATTGGCATCAGCCAGTGCGCCGAACATTCTTGCAGCAATGCCTGGGTTCCCCAGCATTCCGGCACCTACAATAGACACCTTTGCCACATCCTCCTCAATGAGAACAGCAACTGCATGGAGCTTTTCTGCCACAGCATCCACAGTCTTTTTGGTCTCTGGAAGATCATCAAGGGTAGTGGTAAATACCATATCAGTAACATTTTTCTCAATGTTTCTGATACTCTGAACAATCATGTCTACCGCTATATTTTTGTCTGCCAGAGCAGAGAAAATCTCCTTTGCGATACCCGGATTATTAGGAACGCCAAGAACTGCAATTTTTGCTACGTTTTTATCATGAGCTACGCCACGAATCAAGAAATCCTTCTCTTCCATTGTATATGCCTCCCTAATCATTGTGCCTGGTGTGTTTGTAAAGGTTGAACGAACATGAATTGGAATATTAAAGTATTTACCCATTTCCACAGATCGTGGCTGCATAACGCCAGCTCCCAGACGGGCCATTTCCAACATCTCGTCATAGGTAATTTCCTGCATTTTCCTGGCATCAGGAATAAGACGGGGATCAGCTGAGTAAATACCATCGACGTCAGTATATATTTCACAGGAATCTGCCTTCAGAGCACCAGCCAAAGCCACAGCAGAGGTGTCAGAGCCACCACGTCCCAAGGTTACAGGATCTCCATACTCATCAACACCCTGGAAGCCGGCAACTACAACAATATTGCCCTTATCCAGCTCCTTCTTTACTCTGGCCGGCTTAATATCAATAATCTTGCCCTTGGTATGAACGGAATTTGTTTTCATACCCACCATCTGACCAGTAAGAGAAATAGCCTTCTGCCCCAATGTACGGAATGCCATGGTAAGAAGGGATATAGAAACCTGTTCACCAGTGGTCAGCAGCATATCCATTTCACGGGTATACTGATATGGATTTGGATTAATCTTTTTCGCCAGTTCAATCAACTCATCTGTAGTATCGCCCATTGCAGAAACTACCATAACAATCTGATCTCCCGGCTGTTTTTCGGCGATGATTCTTTTGGCCACATTAAGGATTTTTTCAGTGGTTCCCACTGATGAGCCGCCAAACTTCTTAACAATAAGAGCCATATTTACCTCCTATGATTCAAAACAAATATCGCAAATAACGGAATTGCTCAAATCCGTACTAAGTAGACATTTGTTTTGTAAATTCTCATTAATACACTCAAACAACAAGTATTATAATATATTTATGTGTTCCAGTCTACAGAAATCCCCAATAAAAAGTGTATACTTTTGTATTTTTTTATGTACAATCCACTATTCTATGTAAACCTAAATTTTATTTCTATAAGTAAAGCTGTTTAAAACATGGGAGGTACAAATGGCAACCGCCAAGGCATCTGCCACATCATCCGGCTTTGGTGGCTCGGGAAGGTTCAGGAGCTTGGTTACCATATATATAACCTGTTCCTTGGTGGCCTTGCCATATCCCGTTACAGACTGTTTTACCTGAAGCGGTGTACGCTCCACCAGCTCCAAATCATTCTTGGCAGCCGCCAAAAGCACTACACCTCTGGCCTGTCCTACCGGAATAGCCGTAGTAACATTGCGATTAAAAAATAATTGTTCCACCCCCATGACATCTGGCTTGTATTTTTTTATCAGCATATCCAGCTCATCATATATCTTTGCCAATCTGTCCTCAGGTCTGGCCTTGGCACTGGTGGTTATGGCACCATATTCATGGGCTATAAGACGACTGCCGTTGGATTCCACAAAGCCATAGCCACAAATTGCCGTTCCTGGATCAATACCCAATGCAAGCATTGTTTTCTCTCCTCAATAAAATCTAAAAAGCTTCTTTATACTCCAAAATACTCCAAACTTAATTCACTAATATTTGGCAGTAAAAAATAAGCGGCCCGCAGGCCGCCATATTATTTATTCTTCGTCCATTTCGTAGTTGCCATATACTTCCTGTACATCATCATTGTCATCGAAAGCATCCAGCATTTTCTGCATGTTTACAACGTTCTCCCCCTCAACCTTAACAGTGTTATCAGGTACCATTGTAATTTCTGCAGAAGCAGTTTCAATTCCCTTGTCAGTCAACGCCTGAAGAATATCATCAAAAGCCTCAGGCTCGCCAGTGATTTCAAAAGCATCCTCTTCAGCCACAAAATCATCCGCACCAGCTTCGAGAACCAACTCCATGAGAGCATCCTCATCATCAAAGGCTTCCTTTTCCACTACGAAAACAGCCTTCTTGTTGAACATCCAGGATACACAGCCATTAGCCCCCAAAGAACCGCCATACTTGGAGAAAATGTGACGTACATCTGCTGCAGTACGGTTGCGGTTATCGGTGAGGATATCCAACATAATTGCAGTACCGCCAGGGCCATAACCCTCGTAGGTCATCTCCTCATAGTTGCTGCCATCAGATGCTCCCAGTCCCTTCTGAATCGCACGGTTGATGTTATCCTTTGGAATATTATTGGCCTTAGCCTTGCTCAGTGCCAGCTTAAGACGCATATTACCTGTTGGATCGGAACCACCCATACGAACTGCAATGGTAATCTCACGGCCGATTTTAGTGGTAATCTTACCGCGAATAGCATCGTTGGCACCTTTCTTTCTCTTAATATTAGCCCATTTAGAATGTCCTGACATTACTGAAAACTCCTTTTATTACATTTTCTTAAGGGCAGTCCCCTCAAGCTATATTTCACAGCTTAATAGTATAGCATAAATGGAACGATTTAGCCACTTTTTATACGCGGCCATACCGAAGCACAAAGCTATCCCCACATTATAGATATTTGCATTGCACTAATAGGACAAGCAGGAGTGCAAAAGGGGACATATTTTGCCTTGGTACTTAGCGAATGCAAGCTGAAACGCACAGCATGAGCTTAGTACCGCTAGGCAAACTAGAGAGCGCGAGCGTTCCCCGTTGTACTCCTACTTGGACTATTGATGTTTACACCTTTAATAAGCGGTAAAACTTTTTCTTGCCCTTCTTAACAATTGCCTCTCCGTCAGTGAAATCGCCCTCTGACAGTGTATAATCTGGGTCAGTCACCTTCTCGTCATTGAGAGACAAACCATTCTGCTGGATGAGACGACGTGCTTCACCCTTGGAGCCGAATACATCAGCTGCTACCAGCACATCCACCAGCTTCTTAGCAGCATCCTCAGCGGTAAGCTCAATAGTAGGCATATTTTCGCTGGAGCCGGAGCCACCGAATACAGCCTCTGCAGCAGCCTTGGCCTTGTCAGCCTCCTCCTGACCATGAACCAGCTTGGTTACTTCGTAAGCAAGAACCTTCTTGGCTTCATTAATTTCCTGACCTTCAAGAGCACCAAGACGGCGAACCTCCTCCATCGGAAGGAAGGTCAAAAGAGCCAGACAACGCTCAACATCAGCGTCATCCACATTTCTCCAGTACTGATAGAAGTCATAAGGAGAAGTTTTCTCCTTATCCAGCCACAGAGCACCGCCAGCAGTTTTACCCATCTTCTGGCCATCACTCTTGGTTAAGAGGGTAAAGGTAAGGCCATATACAGCATCACCGGTTATGCGACGGGTCAGCTCAACACCACCAATGATGTTTGACCACTGGTCATCGCCGCCCATTTCCAGCTTAAGGTTATAGCGACGATGAAGCTCCAGGAAATCATAGGACTGCATAATCATGTAATTGAATTCCAGGAAGGTAAGGCCCTTTTCCATGCGGTTCTTGTAGCACTCAGCTGCCAGCATACGATTAACAGTGAAGTGGGCACCCACCTCACGAAGCAAATCAATATAGTTCAGCTTGCGGAGCCAATCACCGTTATTTACCATCAATGCCTTGCCATCACTAAAGTCAATAAAGCGTGCCATCTGCTTCTTGAACTGATTGCAGTTATACTCAATATCCTCATCGGTGAGCATTTTGCGCATATCACTGCGACCAGAAGGATCACCTACAGTACCAGTACCGCCGCCTACAAGACATACTGGTCTGTGACCGGCCTTCTGAAGGTGGGACATAACCATAAGTCCAAGAAAGTGACCTACATGAAGGCTGTCAGCAGTTGGATCAAAACCAATGTAGAAGGTAACCTTCTCATTCTCAAGCATTGCACGAACTTCATCTTCATTAGTACACTGGGCGATGTAGCCACGCTCTTTCAGCACATCAAAAACACTTGTTGCCATTATTGTATTTCTCTCCTTAAACCTGAATACAGGATATTTGTACGTTAGATTTTAATTTGCCGTTTTACCGGCAGGTGCAGTTGG
>OCVV012864856.1_pt1 | contig 15560 bp, 27 predicted proteins | sample 1539721 | NCBI WGS metagenome assembly OCVV01 (sample SAMN02144230, study PRJEB22623) | gut metagenome | biome: sheep rumen | host: Ovis aries | place: New Zealand
AGCCGCCATAAAGAAGAGAACGTAAATAAATCTCAAATTTATATAACAACCGCAGGATGGAAAAATAGTTTTGCTTATCATAAGTTAATATAGATTTTAATTAATTCAATAATATAGCCTGATTAGTATATGATAATGGGCGGAACTTATGAAACCCCAGTTATATCTGGTCTTTTGGACGAGAACTTTGTATAGCAACTGCGCTTACAAGGAACTTTTAATGATTAGTCATTTAATAGATAGTACAGAAGTATTTGGTCAGGAGATGTAGAAAATGCGTTTTTCTCATCTGAAAAATTTGATAAATATAGAGTTTTATTACAACCAGAATATTAGTATAGCGGACGCTCATCTAAAAATGCGTATTATGTATTTGGAATTGACGTAGGCCGTGTGGGTTGTACTACAGAAATTTGTGTATTTAAAGTAACTCCGCAAGTACAAGGAGCTGCTCATAAGACTCTTGTTAATATTTTTACATATGATGCAGAACATTTTGAAACTCAATGTATTCATATTAAACATTTATATTATAAATATAAACCTAAACGAATTGCGGTTGATGCGAATGGATTAGGAGTTGGTTTAATTGATTATTTAATTAAGTCTCAAGACACTGAGGATGGATAGTATTTACCTCCTTTTGGAGTTTTTAATACTAATGATTATCCTGAATATAAAAAGTTTGTAACTCCTGAGACTGTTAAAGATATTTTATTTTTAATCAAAGCTAACGCGCCCATTAATACTGAAGCATATAGCTATGCTCAAACTCAAATGTTTAGTGGTAAAATTAGGTTTTTAATAGATGAAGGACAAGCTAAAACTAAATTAATGGCTACTAAGCAAGGGCAAAATATGAATATGGATGAGAGAAATGAATATTTAAGACCTTTTATTTTAACGTCTATTTTAAAAGAACAAATGTTAAATCTTGTAGAAGAAAATGAAGGAGTTAACATTATTTTAAAACAAAGCAATAGAAGTGTTAAAAAGGATAAATTTTCAGCTTTTATATATGGATTATATTATATCCGATATGAAGAAGAATTAAGTAAAAAACGAAAGAAAAGAAATATATCAGACTTTTTATTTTTCACGCCAAGTTAAGGTCAAGTTTTATTAATTCAATACGCGTTTTTTTATATAAAGATAGAAAGGAGAAAATATGCGTGCATCCAGAGGAGAAATAAAAATAGAAGAAATTTTAAAAGAGTCTGGGTTAGAGTTCGCAGAAGAATACTCTTTTCCAGATTTAGTAAGTAACACAGGCCGCCCATTAAGATTTGATTTTGCGGTTTTTGATGATTAGCATAATCTTGATTTTTTAATTGAATTTCAAGGAATACAGCATTATGAAGCAAAAAGTAAATTTGGTGGGATGAATGGATTAAGAAAACAACAATATAATGACATGAGAAAAAGAGAATATTGTCGATAGCATGGGATTAAACTGGTTTTAATTCCCTATTGGGAATAGGCTATAATTACTTATGATTATATTCTTAATGCGGCTTGGAATACAGATTAAAGAGAGGTATTTAAAGTTGATTAATCGAATGGCTTAGATAAAGAAAAAAGGCTTTAATATGCCGATTGAAACTGAAGAATACCAAATTCCTGAAAGTGCGAATGGATATGTTCCTATTGACTTTTCAAAAATTCGAGTGGGAGTAAAAACCTTATCAGATGCCGTTTATAAATTAGGAGATTTTCAAAGAATAAACCCTCGATTAGCAGATAAACGTCAGGTTTTAGAAGCTATTCATTATGGGGATTTAGAAAGAATGAGAGATATTTCTAATTATTTTTATAAAATCAGTGGTATTTATCAAAGGTTATGTCGATACATGGCATATATGTATAGATATGATTGGTTAGTAACTCCTTATTACAGTGAGACTATGAAGCCAGAAAAAATAAAAGAAGGTTTTATGCAAACTTTAACTTTCTTAGATAAGTTTGAAGTAAAACGTTTCTTTGGTGAAGTTGCATTAAAAGTAGTTAGAAATGGTTGTTATTATGGATATTTAATTGCTAAGAATGGGACAGTAGTAGTCCAAGAGCTGCCGCCCAGATATTGCAGATCCGTATACATATCATCAAATCGGGAGCCTGTAGTTGAATTTAATATGAAATATTTTGATGATGCTTTTCCTTCTATTGAGTTAAGACAAAGAATCTTAAAAATCTTTCCTGCGGAATTTGAAAAAGGATATAAATTATATAAACAAGGGAAATTAAAACCTCAATATCCTGGAGATTAGGCTGGATGGTATTTACTTGAAGTTGGCTCTGTTATTAAATTTAATTTTAATGGGGAAGATTTTCCTCCTTTTATTGCAGTAATTCCCGCCATAATAGACCTTGACGCTGCGCAAGACTTAGACCGTAGAAAAATGGCACAACAATTATTGAAAATAATTATTCAAAAAATGCCTATTGATAAAAATGGTGATTTAATATTTGATGTGGATGAAGCTCAACAACTTCATAATAATGCGGTTAAAATGCTTTCTAAAGCTATTGGTATAGATGTTTTAACTACTTTTGCGGATGTTGATGTGGCGGATATGGCTGATAATAAAACTTCTACTACAACAGATGAATTAGAAAAAGTTGAACGTACAGTATACAATGAAGCTGGTACTTCCCAAATGTTATTTAATACTGATGGAAACATCGCTCTTGAAAAATCTATTTTAAATGATGAGGCTTCAATGTGGAATTTGATTCAACAGTTTGAAACATTTTTAAACACTCTATTGACACCTTTTAATAAAAGTCCTAAAAAGGTTACTTATAGAGCGCAAATTCTTCCTACTACAATTTATAATTATAAAGAATTAGCTAAACAATATAAAGAACATACTCAATTAGGTTACTCAAAAATGTTACCGCAAATTGCTTTAGGTCAATCTCAAAGTGCTATCTTAACTACAGCTTACTTTGAAAATGATGTACTTGATTTAGTTAATGTATTTATTCCTCCGCTAATGTCCAGCACAATGAACGCAGAAGTTCTCAATAGAGGAAAAACTGGAGAAAATGCGAATGGAAAAGAAGGCGCAGGAAGACCTGAAAAAGCGGATGACCAAAAATCAACAAAGACTATTCAAAATCGTGAATCTATGAATTAAGTCAGAAAATTTTTCCAAAAATTTTGGTCGGAAGTTATTAAAAGATTTGTTTGAATTTTTATATTATATGAAGAAATAAGGGGGACTTATTTTATGCACCAATCAGTTGCAACAATAGACTCTCCTCAATTCTTAAATCTTCAACCTCTTGATATTAACCCTTTAATGTCAAAATGTGAGATAAAAGTTCTTTATGTAGGAGCTAATAGAAACCGTAGTTTTATTACGGAAGAGGTTGCCGCGGAAATGGGTAAAACCTTACGTGGCGCGCCTATTGTGGGTTATTATCGTAAGAATAAGGAAGATTTTACAGATCATGGAGAAAAAGTTATTATTGATGATGAAGGAGTAAAGTTTGAGTGTCAAACGATTCCTTATGGTTTTGTTTCGCCAGATGCTAAAGTTTGGTTTCAAGATTTTGAGGATAATGATGGAATGGGTAATACAGTTACTCGTAAATATTTAATGACAACTGGTTACCTTTGGACTGGCCAATTCCCAGAATCCAGCTTACCTGTGGAATAGGGTCGTCCGCAATCTATGGAACTTTATGAAGATTCTGTTAAAGGATCTTGGCAAACAAATTATGATAAAGGAATGGACTTCTTTATTATAAATGATGCAATTATTCAAAAAATTTGTATCTTAGGAGACGATGTTGAGCCTTGCTTCGAAGGCGCTTCTGTAACGGCTCCAGATGTAAGTACAAAATTTACATTAGACGACAAATTTAGGCACACACTTTATAGTATGATGCAAGAATTAAAGAGTGCCTTAAACGGAGGAGGACAACAGATGGAAAATCTTGAAAACACTGTAACTGCTGAAGAACCTGTTGTTGATTTTACTCAGGAAAATGCAGCTACAGAAGTTGATGAGAACAAAGATGCTTCTGTTCCCGCTGATTTCGTCAAAAAAGATGATGAAGAAAAAGAAGAGAAAAAACCTGCGGAAGAAGAGAAATCTTCAGATGAAGGAGATAAAGAAAAAGATTCTAAAGATAGTTCTGATGATAAAGAAGATGACGATGATGAAGATGATAAAAAGAAAAAAGATCAGAAATATGAACTTCTTGAATCTAAATATGCGGCTTTATAGGCTGCATATCAAACTCTTCAAGCCCAATGTGCAGAACTTATTGATTTCAAAAAATCAATAGATAATCAGCGTAAGGATGAACTTATTGCAGAATTTTATATGCTTTCTGATGATGATAAAGCAGATGTTATTCGCAATAAATAGAAGTATTCTTTAGATGAGATTAAAGCTAAATTAGCAATTATTTGCTTTGATAGAAAAGTTAGTTTTAACCCTTCAGAACAGAAAAAAGAAGAAGAAGTTGTTACTTATTCTTTAAACAATAATGAAAATAACAGTCAACCAGAATGGGTGAGAGCTGTTAAAGAACAAGAAACACTACTTGGATATTAATCTATTAGGAGGATGCTAAAAATGGCAATTGTAATGAAAAGAATAGGTTATGGACAGGTTGAGCCTAACCACCTTTCTGGTATTGTGACTGGTCAAATTTATGCTCAATTACCTGCTCAGATTGCTACAACAACAGGTACAGGAGATACTGCCGTTACTACTATAACTCCTATTGCTCAACTTGAGCAAGGACAATTTGCAAAATATGATTATGCGAATGGTGCGGTTAACTTTACCGGTGATGGTGAATTTATGCTTGTCTATAATGAAGAAAAACTTTATGATGAAAGACAACAACATCATAAGGATTTCGTTTATAAAGCTACTGATTTTACTGATGGAAAATTATTCCCTCGTTTAATCAGAACTTATGTTGGAGATATTATGACAACTAATACCCTTGCTACTGCTAATACTTCCAATGTTGCTGAGGTAAATTCTTCCCTTAGCGTTTCCGTTGGTAATTATCTGACCGTTGATTCAAACGGTTTCTTAGTAGTTGCTCAGTCTGGCAACTCTGCTGCTACTACAATGCCTTCAAGTGGTATGGTTTGGAAAGTTGTTAAAGAATACACAATGCCAGATGGACAACCTGGTATTAAAATTCAGAGAGTGCAATAATAAGGAATAGGAGGAAATAGAAAATGGCATTAACAAGAGATCAACTTATTGAGTTAGCCAGAGCCAATGCGAGAGCTTCATTAAATCCTTCTGTCGCTTACTCTTTTGGCGGAGAAAAACTGTCAGCAGAGGCACTGGATAAAACTTTTATTAAGGAGTTAAATGAATTAGGTGCAACTCCTCAAGCATTTAGAGAAAATAAAAATCTTATTTATACATTAATTGAAGTAAGCCTTACAGAGATTCTTCCGCCTAAGGTTCTTCAAAGCTACGGTCAATTCGCGGATGTTCAAACTTTTGCTCAAGGTACAAAACCTGTTTATAAAGTTAGAATTAGCGAGGCTTCTAAGAAACGTGCTAAACAATTCGTTACAAGAGTTGGTTTAGCTGGTCGTTATGAAGTCTTCAAACTTGATGGATATTCACTTGAAGTTCCTACAGCAGCTTTCGGAGGAGCTTCCAGAGTAGAATGGGAAGAACTTCTTGACGGTCGTATGACAATGAGCGATTATTACAACTTAGTTCTTGAAGGAATGGACGAAGCTGTTTATCGTGAAATTGCAAAAGCTCTTGAAGCTACAGTTGCTGGTATTAAACCTGCAAATAAAACTGTCCAAACTGCTTTTAATGAGAAAGCTATGGATCAATTACTTATGACTGCAGATATGTACGGAAAGAGTTCAATTTATTGTACTTTTGAATTTGCGGCAACTATGATTCCTGCAGCAAATAGTGGTATGTGGTCTGACAGTATGAAAGAGCAAATTTGGAACAATGGCGCATTTGCAAATTATAAAAACCATTCAGTAATTATTCTCCCTCAATCTTTCACAGATGAGACTAATACTGAAAAAGTCATTGATCCTTCTTATGCTTGGATTATTCCTAATGGTGCGGAGAAACCTGTAAAAGTTGCTTTTGAAGGTTCAGCACAAGTTAAATCATTTGAGAACCGTGACTGGTCAACAGAAATTCAGACATACCAAAAACTGGGTGTAGCTACTTACATGATTAATCCTGGTATTTGCGTATATCAAAATACTTCTTTAAAGAAAGCTATCCATTATCCAATTGGATCTGATAACTTCGATCCCGTACCAGTTAATCCTTGATGATTAAATAAAAATGTGAATATGGGGAGAATGAGTAATTCTCCCCATTTTTTTACTATAAGAGATAAAAGGAGTTTTTAAATATGATTAATAAAGATACATTAATAAAAGTTACTAATAAATATAATGGAACAGTGGGTTATGATGTTCCTGATTTAATGGTGCATAGAGAATTTTATCCAGGAGAGCATAAAGAAATTACTTTTGAAGAATTAGAAAAACTTTCTTTTGCACCAGGCGGAGACGTTATTTTAAATCAATTTCTTGAAATTGATAATAAAGATGCGGTAATGAGTTTATTTGGAAAAGAACCAGAACCAGAATATTATTATACAAAAGCAGATATACAAGAGCTTATGTTGAAAGGTTCGTTAGACCAATTTTTAGATTGTTTAGATTTTGCTCCAGAGTCAGTTAAAGAAATTATTAAAGACTTGGCGGTAGAATTACCTTTAAATGATGTAGCAAAAAGAGATGCCATTAGAGATAAAATGGGTTTTGATGTTTCAAAAGCAATTGAAATTAAAAATACTAAATTTGATGGCGGTGATGAAGATACTTCAGGAAATAAAACTCAGACAAAAAGACGTGCTCCCGCGCCTAAGGCGGCGCCCGCTCCATCAGGTCGTCGATACACTCCCGCTTCTAAAGAATAATTTTTTATAGGGGGTATATAAATGAATACAACTTCTTTTTCACTTGTATATGACTCCTTCCTTTCAAAAATTACAGATGATATGTATTTAGAACTAACGGAGCTTGATACATTTAGAATGTTAGAACAGCTTTTATGTTCTGCTATTGAGAGATTTGAATTTCCACGAGTAAATATATGGGATTATGATTTATTTGAAATTGAAGATGAAAGAACTTATTGTGGCGTAGAAAGCCAAAATATAGAAGTCCCAGTAATTATTTATAGTGGAGGATATTTTAATAATCCGTTGACGCATGAAGAAATTAATATATTATCTCATTATATGATTGTAGAATGGTTAAGTCAACAACTTGCCAGTGTAGAAAATACACGCATGAAATATAGTGGTTCAGATTTTAAATTTACCTCTCAAGCAAATCATATGCAAAAACTTCTTCAATTGAAAAAGGATTATGAAAGAGAGGGCTTTCATCTTCAACGTTTATATAAAAGAAGAAAACAGGATAAAAATGGCATTATGAGATCTACTTTTGATGTTATTATGCGACCTGTGACTTATACAACTGATTTAAATTAATTTTAAAATTGGAGGGTAAAATTAATGGCTTAGATTTCAAAAATTACCTTACCTTCTGGTGTTACGTATGACTTAAAAGACGCCCAAGCGCGTTCAGACATTGAGGCTTTACAAACCAGTGTTACAGGTGGTATGCACTATATTGGTGTTACCACAACTGCATTAACAGATGGAGCAACTACAAATCCTATTAAAATTAATAATGCTGATGTTACTCCTAAAGCGGGTGACATTGTTATGTATGGAAGTTTAGAATTTGTATGGGCAAGTAGTGATGGAAAATGGCATGAATTTGGTTCAACAGGCTCTTTAAAAAGTTTAGCTTTTAAAGATAGTGCTTCTGGAAGTTATACTCCAGAAGGAAGTGTTTCACCTACTTTTAAAGGCTCTCAAACAGGAGTTACTATTACAGTAGCAAATAATACAAGCGGAAATTATACACCTGCAGGAACTATTACTGCTCCAACTTTTACAGGACAGTCAATGACTTCAACTGGGTCTTATACTCCTGCGGGAACTGTCGATATTAGTGTTACTAAAACTGAAGGACAATCTGTTACAGTTTCGGCGGCTTCTTCAGGTACTATAACATATACTCCTAAGGGAAGTATTGGTACTATTAATTTTACTGGTGAAAATACTGCTTTCTCTGGGACTTATACTCCAAGTGGAACAGTAAGACTTACTGGAAAAACTCCTACAACTACAACAGTTTCTTCTGCTAATTCTGGAACTGCGACTTACACTCCTGCGGGTAGTATTCAAGTTCCTATAAAAGTAAAAACTGCGGGGACTACAGCTACAATAAAAAATCCTTCTACAATTCGAACTGTAGCAAAAACTGTAGTGGCTGCCGCGCCAGGAGCAACTGCGCCAAGTAATAATTTAACTTATTATAATGTAACAGGAGAAACTTTATCTTTATACCAATTAGGCTATACAACGGATGCGGCTATTTCAACCAGTAATGTAACTGTAAAAACAGGAGACGCAGCATATGAGGCTGACTCTCCTACTTTCCAAGGAACTGGAGCCAGATTAGTTACAGATAGTTTCGATATCCCTACAACAGCTGCTTTTGAAGGAACAGAGGGAACTGTAAATGTTTCAGGAACTCCGCTTGGAAGTGTAAATACTCCAGCCTTCACAGGAACTGGAGTTAGACTTGTTACAGGAAGTATTTCTGTTCCTAAGACTATTTCTGGTGGATTCCATGGAACAGAAGCTACTATTTCTGTTACTGGAACTACAACAGGACAAGTAGGAGCACCTACATTTAATGGTACTAAAGTTCAAATTAGTGGTACAACAACTGCGGCAGGTACTATTGAAAATACTGAATTTGTTGGTACACCAAAAACTGTTACAGTATCTTAATAAGGAAGGAGGGCGCCGATTATGGCAGATATTTCAGAAATTATCCTTCCTAACGGAAATCAATATGATTTAAAAGATAAATTGGCAGCGCATGTTGTATTTTCATAGACTCAACCGACAACCCAAAAAACTGGTGACGTTTGGGTAATTATAGAAGAAGTTGAAACATAAGGGCGTCATTAGAAATTTGGAGGGTTAAGTTATGATATTAAAATATAATATAGATATAGGAAATAATGTAATTTCCCATAGATTGCAAAATCTTATTAATCAAATTTATAAACTCCTACCCAGTCGAGAAGAAGGAATAGATTGGGAAAAACCTTTAGAAACTATTATGGAAGAATTAGCGGGATTAGAAAGATTAATGGATGGCGGCTATCCGGAAATCTTTCTTCCGCTACTTAGTAAATTAGAAGGACTCTTTTTATTAACTGACGTTGAAGATTTTTCTTGTTATAGAAGAACTATTTTTGAATGTTTAGGATTAATGAATGAGTTAAAGAAAGAATTATGTCCTTAGAATTATTAAATAAAAGATTACAATATCAGGGCGGTAATCAATAGCAAAGATTCATTAATGATAAATTAAGAGGTTTAAAACGCGCCCTGTTATATTCTTATCAAGCCGCGACCGCTATTTTAGCAGATGGTAAAGAGTTTAGATGTTTGATTAATCCAGATAAAAATAAGCCTGCTTATGATAATAAAATTCTTTCAATCCCATATAAAGATATTTGTTTAAATATGCCAAGAATAGGTAAAACTATTGAAGGAGAAATTCCTATTGATATTAAACCTGGTGATGTTTTTGTTTGGAAAGAAACAAATACTCATTGGTTAGTTTATTTATAGTATATTGAAGAGGATGCTTATTTTCGTTCATAGATTCGTAGATGCGATCAATAGATAAAAGTAAATAATGAAGAATATTGGGTTTATATTAGAGGTCCTGTTGAAACATCGATAGAATGGACTCAGAAGTCAGGAATAGAATGGAATACATTAAACTATTCTTTAGTTATGTATATAACCGCTGATGAAAATACTAATAATTATTTTGAAAGATTTCAAACTGTAAAAGTAATAGACCCAAGATATAATACAGAAAAAACTTGGCAAATAGTAGGCGTTGATCCTTATTATGGTGATGGTATTTTACAAATCTTTTTAGATGAATTTTTTGAGAATCCTATTGCAGATGCTGAAAAAGAATATCAAAAAGAACATTATAAATAGAAAATAATAGATGAAACACAACCTTATATCAGCGGCCCCACAACTGTTTCACAATATAGTAAAGCATATTTTGAAATTCATAATGTGAGTAATGGGCACTGGTACTTAAAATGGGATGGAAAAGAACAAGATTTGCATAGTTCTTTAAATATTATTCCGTTAAATATTTCTATGGGAAAATTAGGAATATTTACGTTAATATATAGAATCGAGGGGTAGGAAGATATTACTCTTGATGTCAAGATTACCGCTCTATAAGGAAGAGATAAAAGGAGTAGACAAAACATATGAAAAAAGATTTAGCTTTAAGACCAACTGATTTTACTTCATCTTTTTTATCATGTGAAAAAGATTTAGAATCAATTTTAAGAAAATTGTTTGTAGAAAGTCAACCTTATAGTAATTAGCTAAAAAAATTATTAGTTATTAACACTAAGGATTGTTTAGATAATAAAACCAGTTAGGTTTATAATAATGCAATAAAAGATATGAGTCTTGCAAAATTGCGGGAATAGGGTTATATTAAATTTGAACCTAAAGTAAAAATGCCAGAACATGAAGATATAAAAAGTTATTTAATTTTTTCTTTTGATAATTTTAAATCTAATTATAATAATCCTCAATTTAGAGATTGTAATGTTTATATTGATGTTCTTTGTCATACTGACTATTGGGATTTAGGAGGTTTTAGGCTTAGACCTTTAAAGATTTGCGGTTATATTGATGGCATTTTAAATAATGCGCGTTTATCAGGAATTGGAACGTTTCAGTTTTCGGGATGTAATGAATTAGTTCTTGATGAAACTCTATCTGGTTATACATTATCTTATGCCGCTATTCATGGCACAGACGATGTTTTACCAAGTCAGCATAATTGGGTGAAGAATGGTTGATGAATTACTTTTATTATCAGGTAATGATATACCCTTTCCCGAAGCAAAATTAACGATTCATCAACCGCGTTTAAAAGAAATTGCATATCTTACTTAGACTAACTTTTGGCCAAGCTGTTAGTTATTAAAATTTAATAAAGAATCTTTAATAGATTAGGACAGAATTGGATTAACGAATATGTCAAATTTTAATATAATAATGACGATAGTTCAAGGGAAAGATTTAGAAGCAAGACAAGCAAAAATAAATATGCTTTCTCTTTTGACTTTATTATTTCCTACAAGCGAGATTATTTTAAATAAGAAAGTAATTCAAATACGAAATGTTTAGACTGGTGAAACAAGTTAGATTAATTAGTAGAATTATGATTCTTTTAAAAAAATCTTAGTTACAATGTTTTGTCTCACGAATAAAGATAATGAATAGTATAATCCAAGCGGTGACTTAGCTCGTAAAATTGCTAATAAAATTAAGCAAGGTAGAGAGCAAAGGGCGAAGCTGGCGCCAGAAGGTAAAGTTGCTATTTTAAGTCGTTATGTATCTATTCTTGCTGTTGGTTAGCAGAAAGATATGAATGACTTAATGAATTATACTGTTTATCAACTCATGGATGAATTTAACCGTTTTAATTTAAAACTTCAATATGATTCTTGGTAGAAATTTAAAATTGCGGGAGCCACAGGGATGAAAGATCCAGAAGATTGGCTAAAAGACATTCATGAAATAATAAATAATGAAACATAATATTTTGTACAAAATATAAGGAGGAAATCCAAATGAAATTTGGTTTACGTGAAATTGCTAATGTAGTTTTCAAAGCAAAAAACGACCAGCAGATCGGACCTTATACATTTAAAAAGGGACAACCTGTGTTTTATATTGATTCTGCAAAAACATCAACTGTAGAAGGAGCAGCTACTACAGTATATGCAACTGGTGGACGCGGTAACACTCGTTTAATTGCTTGGGAAGGTGAAAAAACTTTAACATTTACTGTTGAAGATGCTCTTCTTTCTCCTGTAAGTTTCTCAATGCTTTCTGGTGCTGGTCTTTTGAAAGGTGCTGCTGATTCTACAAACAAAATTCATTTCCATCAAACTACTAATGCTGTTATTAGTACAGCTCAAGGTGGCGGAAAAGAGATTGATTTAACAGATGCTTTAGAGAGTGGAGAGGAAATTTGTGGAACTGCTCCTATTTATGTTATCAAATTAGATGAATTTGGTGATTTAACTGGTGAAATTATTGAAGGATGCACTGTTGCAACAGGTGGTAAAAAAGTTACTCTTGGACAAGACGCAACTGCAACAGGACCTGTTATGGTTGACTACTATGTATTAAAGAATGAAGGTACTGTATCAGAACTTCAAATTGATGCTGGTAACTTTGGTGGATATTACTACGTAGAAGCCGATACATTATTCAGACGTCAGGCGGACGGTAAAGACTTACCTGCTAATATTACATTCCCTAACGTTAAAATTCAGTCTAACTGGACATTCACAATGGCGGCTACTGGTGATCCAAGTACATTTACATTTACTATGGATGCGTTCCCTGGTTATACATATTTTAACCGTACTAACAAAGTGCTTTGCGCTATCCAAATCGTAGATGATGCGACAGAAGTTAAATCTAATGTTAAACCTCTGTTCCCTCATCCTGCTGGATTTGATATTGACGAATCTAAAACAGATTCTGTTTCGGGATCAGATGAATCTAATATTTGATACTAATTAACAATTAAATAAGGGGAACTTTTATAGTTCCCCTCTTTTTTATTAGAGGAAAAAATATGAGTGCTTTAGGAGATTATATTCATTTATATACTTCACATTATTTAGACCACGGTACAAAAAGAAAAACTGGATCAAATGAACCTAACTATAGTATAGATATAATTAATAATAGAATAACAACAAATGTTAAACCTATTAATTTATCAGCAATTAGTGAGCTTGAAAGAAAATTAAAATTAAATTCTGATTTAAAAGAAAATCAAGAATTAACTAAAGCTGAAGAATAGAGACAAAGATTAATAGATATTTGTTATCAATTATTATATGAACGAAGTCAAAGAATAGATGGAATTAAAAGAGTGGCAAAAGTTGCTAAGGGTGGTGAAATATTTTCTAAAGGTGGTAAGAAAATCGCCTTAGGAGATCAAACTTGGGCAGCGCATATGACTCATGCACAATTAAAATAGCTTAGTGAAAAAGCTAATGCTATATATCGTGAAATTCAAAAATTAATAAATAAAATTAATAATACTTATGGACCATATTCTTATGATGATTTTACAAAACTTGTATCTTTATTTAATGAATATACTCATTTAGCTAAAGACCCAGATAGTTCTACAATGGGTGAAATTTTACGAGCTTTAAAAGTTTATAGATATAAAGGTGCAGTAAATGAAATTTCAGGCAACTTTGGAGAAATGATGGTAGCTATTTGTGATGATGCTTGTAACGATTTAGCTGAAGAATAGGTAAAAAAAGTAATAACTGAAGCTATTGTTGGACAGTAGAGAACAGCTATTAGATTTAATAAAAATTTAATTTCTACTGGTTATAATTTCATGGGAACTAATCCTGATGATCAAAACCAATATTCTTTAGGATCAACGCAAAATAAAGTAGATGTGCGAATAAAAATAAATGATGAAAATGTTTATGCAAGTGTAAAAACTTCTCAAGATGTTTCTAAAAATCCTCGTCCAAAATTACAAGATGTTAATTTATTAGTTTCTTTAACTTTTTTAAACAGTTATCCTGGATTAGAAGATTTTGGTAACCATTGGTTAAATATGCACGTTATGCACACAAGTCATAATAAACAAAAGATATTAGATGAAATACTTAAAAAAGAAATTGCTTATGAGGCGCTTTCAAGTGGTAACCCTTTTAAACAAAACGTAGAAAGTGCAAATGTTTTTGTATACATTAACAGAGCAAATGGAAAAGTATATGTTCAATCAGTTCAAAAACTTTTAGATGATATGGATAGAATAGGTGGATTAAAAGAAATACCACAATTACATTTTAAAAATGAAAGACAAGATGAAATATGGCAACGTATCAATGATATTTTGGCTCAAGTTCATGCAACAAAATTACAAGTTGCTATGAATATTATTTATTAATAAAAAAGAGATAAAAGGAGATTTTATTATGAAAGTATCTTATGCTAATATGAAATTAAAAGTAAATACAGATGTTAATACTTTTGATTTTCATGGACAAACAATAGAAGTGTTAAAATATCTTCCTGCAAGAGATAAATATGATTTATTAATGATTACTTTGCAGAAAGCATAGAACGCAGATGGTACATATAATGATTTTTTATTAAATCTTTATTTTGAATTAAATTTAGTTTATATGTATACTAATATTTCTTTTACAGAAAAACAGCGGGAAGATGAATTTAAACTATATGATTCTTTACAAAGTAATGGCTTTTTTAAAGAATTTTATGGAGCAATCGACGAAGATGAATATAATGAGTTGTATACACAACTTAATACTATAAAAAATACTAATACTATTAATAGAAATAGTGTAGGCGGACTTCTTAATAAAGTTATTAGCGACCTTCCTGCAAATGCAGAAGCAGCTGCTAAGATTGTTGAAAACTTCGATCCAAATCAATTTAAGTCAGTTGTTGATTTTGCAACATGGGCAAATGGTGGAAGAAGTATTGTAACTAATCAACCAATGCCGCCTATGAATTAAAAAGAGGGCAGATGATTAATCATCTGCCCTTTTATTTTTTTATTAAAATTTTCCTGAATCACCAAATCCGCCAGCTCCACGGTTTGTATCTGATAAATCTTTTACTTCAATAAAATCCATTTCAAAATATGGAAGAAGAATCATTTGAGCAATTCTTTCGCCAGGTTCAATACTTTGTATTTCATCAGTATCATTATGAACTGCTACAATGTATTCTCCTCGATAATCTGAATCACAAATACCCACACAGTTAGCGGGGCGGAGTCCGCGTTTAGTAGCAATACCAGATCGCGCCACCAATGCTGCAAAAGTTCCATGCGGTAGTGCGAATGAAAGTCCCGTTCCGATCTTTACAGTAGAATGAGGAGCAATATTAATAACATGATCAGTGGCTGCATATAAGTCATAGCCTGCCGCCCATTCGCTTCCTCTTGTGGGGAGTTTAGCTAAATCATTTAATCTTTTAAAATCAACTCGTGTAAATTGCATTAGTCCACCTCATATACAACTTTTACATCAGAAATAGGTTCTTTAATGTCATTAAAAACCTTAGTTAATACTACTTTATAATATTCTTCAACAACTTCTCCTTTTGATTTACGCTCTTTATGTTCAGTTGAATATTTACTAAGAATATATGAGCCGTCTTGCTTAGCTTCTTCTATTGTTCTTGTCGCTTGTTTTTCTGTATCAAATCTATGTGTTTCTACTGTACTAATTAACATATCATTCTCCTTTTAAATACATTTTACAATTATTTTATTTGCGTTATAT
>OCVV012866554.1_pt1 | contig 15560 bp, 12 predicted proteins | sample 1539721 | NCBI WGS metagenome assembly OCVV01 (sample SAMN02144230, study PRJEB22623) | gut metagenome | biome: sheep rumen | host: Ovis aries | place: New Zealand
TGCAATCTCCTGGACTCGGCAACCTCCTTCTAACGCATATAATAATTGTAACGAAATCAAAGATTTCGACAATTATTTATTTTCGAATCCTCCTGATTATTAACTGCCATAAAAAAATGCCCTTAGCTTTGCTAAGGACATTTCTTTATGGCAGGGGTAGTAGGATTCGAACCCACACAGGCGGTTTTGGAGACCGATGTGCTACCATTAACACTATACCCCTAAAAACTACCTATTTATGATAACATATTAAAATGAAGAATGCAATATTTTTTATTTTGAATTTGTTATGATATTTATGAAAAGTGTTTTGTATATTCGAAAAAAACACATCATAATCAAAATGTTACATTGTAAAAATGTAGAAAGAAAACAGTAAAGATAATGATATATTCATTGAATACCAATAGGTTCAAGGGAATGCGAACGGCGACAAGCAAAAAGAAGATTTTATTTTGAAAAAGCGCTTGCATAATGAAAAAAAAAAGAATATAATGCAGATAGTAAATTTTTGTATATAACGGAAGGGGAAAAAAATGAGTAAAGTATCAAAATTATTTATTATGGCTTTGTTAGTGTTAGCAATGATTTCAGTAAGTTTAAATGTTAATGCAGCAAATGCGGATTTGACAGCGTATATTGGAACAGCGCACACTATTAATGGAATGATATTTGAGCTATCAAATGCACAGAAAGCTACATTGAATAGCTTTGCTTCAAAAATAGATGACGCTACATCAGACGCAATTATGAATGATATTATGGCTGCTGAAAATGTAGTTAGAAATTCAGGAGTAACAAATCATAATAGTTTAACAAAAGCACAACAAGACCAAATTATTGCTTATGCAAAATCAGCAGCAAGTAAAGCAGGTGCTGTATTAGAAATTAATCTATCAAGCAGAACATACAAACTTACAAAAAACGGAAAAGTTGTTATAGCTGGAAATGTAGACAGTTTAGTAGTAGATCCAGGAGCTGCTCCAACAGGAGGAAGTTCTTCATCATCTGCAAGCACTGCATCAACAAGTAAGTTATTATACACAGGTGCAAATTATGCATTATATACTGGAGCAATATGTGCTATAGTTGCCGTTGCAGTTGTTATCAAGAAAAGAGTTTAATCTGTGTTTAAAATTTCAAAGATGATTAAAGCAACTATTATATCTTTAATAGTTGCTTTATTGTTTATATCAGGAATCTGTTATGGAGTACAAAAATGTGTTGGAGAGGAAATTGATACGGCACTTTTCCTTTTAAATACAATTACCATATCGGAAGACAATAATTCAGAATTAAATCCTATATTTGATGGAGATGTTCTTGTGAACTATCCAACAGTTGGTACTGAGTATGCCAAAATGAAGATTGAAAGCATCGATTTGGAGCTTCCAGTTCTTTTTGGTGCAAGTTACGATATTCTAAAAAAAGGGATTGCCCATGATGATAGATCATATTTTCCGGGACAAGGTGGAAGTATTGTTATGGCTGGGCATAATTTTAAAAAGTTTTTAGCAAGACTCCCAGAAACCAAAATAGGAGATATCATAGTGCTTGAGACTAATTACGGAAAATTTGAATATGAAATTAAAGAACAAAAAATTGTTAAAGAAACAGCGACGGATGCAGTTCCTATAGTTGATACAGCAGAGGTCCTTATGTTATACACATGTTGGCCAATTAACAACATAGGGCATGCCTCTGAAAGGTATGTTGTATACGCTGATCGTGTTAGAAGATAATAGCGATTGGAGAGTGAGTATGAGAGTAATAAAGTTTTTTATTAACGTTATAATGTCCTTCTTGTTAATGGTTTTCATTGCAATTTGTATTGCTCAAAATTTCATAAATAATAAGCTCTTAAATAAAGACTATTTTAAAGCTAAAATTGATGATACAGGTTTTTATAGTCAGCTTTCCAAAGAGATAAATGACGGATTTGAAAACTATGTATATCAGTCAGGATTACCAGAAGATATTGTGCAAGACATTTTTAATGATGAAGTTTTAAGAAACGATATTAATTCAATAATAGCTTATGTATTTGATAATGGAGAATTGAATACGAGTGAAGCATTGGTTAAGCAAAACTTAGACAATAAAATTACAGCATATCTTAATGCGAATAATATAAAACTAAATGAGCAGGGCAAATCTAATATTGAGGGGTATGAAGTTCTTATATCAAATGAGTATAGAAAAAAAGTTGTAGTTTCTGAATCACTTTATTCTACTGCAAAAGATACAGTGACTTTAGCTAGAAAAATAATGAGAAGGGTAAGAAGTATGCCTATTACAGGATGCATAATTATCATTATTTTATTATTAATAATAAATAGAAAAAATCCACTTGATGCTATATATTTTGGCGGGATTTCAACGTTATCTTGCGGTGGACTTCTTAAAGTTATGGATTATTTTGTAAATAAGAATATTAAATTTGATGGCCTTTTGATTTATAGCAAATCAGTTACTAATCTGTTTGTTAATGTTTGTAATGAAATATTGAATATGATTGAGGATTATTCGACATTTTTAATGGTTTGTGGAGGCGTTTCAATTTTAGTGACTGCCATTCTAAATTCATTTGTAAAGAAAACTGATGAGAATGATGAAACACCTAGATTTAAGCCCAAAAGAAGGAAGAAATATTATAGTCAAAACGTATAGTTTATCTATACGTTTTTTCTTTACTTTTTTTGTAAAATAGAATAAAATTATATAGTAAAAACGTAATGGAGGATTAATGAATTGAAAGAGTCTAATGAAAAAAATGCGATTCCAATTATTATTATAGCATTGGTGATAATTTTTATTTCACTTACAATTTCTGGATGTGTTGATGAAATGAGAAATAACGCTGGACGTATAAGTTCATTGTTTGAAGACGAGTATAGTGGTTATGATGAGAATGCTTTTAATATAATAGCAAGTACTGAAAACAAAGATTTAGAAGATTTCATAGTAAATTATGCCAAGTCTGAAGGAATAGATGTAAATATTGAGTATTCAGGTACTATCGACATAATGGATAAATTAAATAGCGGAGAAAAATATGATGCTGTTTGGACTTCAAACTCGATATGGCTTTATATGTTAGATTCTAGCAAAGTTAAGACCTCAGAAGCAAAATCTACAAGCATTAATCCTGTTATATTTGCAATAAAAAAATCAAAGGCTGAGGAACTTGGATTTGTTGGAAAAGATATATATACAAGAGATATAGTAAGCGCTATTCGTGATGGAAAGCTTAAGTTTAGTATGTCAAATCCAACACAAACCAATACTGGAGCTACTGCATATCTTGGATTACTAAGTACTCTTGCAGGAAACCCAGAGGTCCTAAAGAAAGAAAATCTTGAGGATCAAGTACTTAAAAACGATATGATAACATTGTTTTCAGGACTTGCAAGATCATCAGGTAGTGATGAATTTTTAGAAGAAATGTTTTTAAATGGTTCATATGATTCTGTTATTACATATGAGTCGTCAATTATATCATTAAATAAACATCTTGAAGAAAAAGGAGAGGAAGTGTTGTATGCACTTTACCCTGTGGATGGAGTTTCAATTTCAGATTCACCATTTGCGTTTATCAATAATGGTATAGAAACAAAAAAAGATGAGTTTTTGAAGATTAGAAATTATATATTAAGTAGCGATGGACAAAAATATCTAGCACAAACGGGTCGTAGGACATGGTATGGTGGTATTAACTCTAATGTTGATAAAACAGTTTTTAATCCTAATTGGGGAATAAATACTACAAAGTACATTGTTCCACTTAAATTTCCAAGTACTGAAATAATAAAGGCTGCATTATCTATGTATCAGACAGAATTTAGAAAGCCTGTTAGCATTGCTTTCTGTTTAGATTATTCTGGAAGCATGTATGGAGATGGAAATAAACAACTTGTTGCAGCAATGGATTATATATTAAATGAAGATGAAGCACAAAATGATTTACTTCAATTTACTTATAAAGATAAAATTGTCGTTATTCCATTTAGTTCAGATAATATGGAAATTTGGAGTACCAATTCAGGATCACAAACAAATGAGCTTTTAACTAATATACATAAACTTTCTCCAGATGGTGGAACCAATATTTATGATGCAGCTATAGGTGCGATTGATCAAATAGAAGATGATGATATAAATACATATAATAAATCAGTTGTTTTGATGACAGATGGCCAGTCGAATATGGGATCATATAGAAATCTGGAGAGACGTTATAATCAATTATCTGAAGAAATTCCAATATATTCAATTATGTTTGGAGATGCTAATAAAACTCAATTAGAAGATATTGCAGAACTTACAAATGCCAAAGTATTTGATGGAAGAACGAATTTACTTGAAGCATTTAAAGAAGTGAGAGGATATAACTAGACTATGAAAAAAGGCGATAGTAAAGGACCAATTATATCTGCTATCATAGGAGGAACTTTTTTTGCTGTGCCATATCTATTATTAAGCGTTCCAGTTTTGCCATCTATCGGCATAGCTGCAGTAGCTTTTGGTGCAGGAAACCTTCTATTCTCAGATAACAAAAATGATGAACTAGTTGTTAATGAAAATGAAACATTAGAGGAAAAAACTAGAAGGGCGAAAAATCAAATTAATCAGATTTATGTTGTTATGGGTAAGATAGAAGATAAAGATTTGGTTAATGATATAAATGAACTTAGAAGTACAGCGGTAAAAATTGTTGAGGCTGTTGAAAAAGCTCCAGCCAAAGAAGATAAGTTAAACACATTTTTTAATTATTATTTACCGGTTACACTTAAAATACTAAATCAATATGATGAAATAGAAAATCAAGGACTTGATACTGAGGAAAGTACCAATATGATGAAGAATACGAAAAATATTATTGCTAAAATTAAAGAATCATTCAAAACAGATTTATCACGTCTATATGAAAGTGAAATCATAGATACCGAAGCTGAAATTAAAGTGTTTGAAAAAATGTTAAATTCTGAAGGATTTGATAATATCAAAATAAAAAAGTAGGAGGAAGAAAATGAACAAAAAGATTATAGGAATCATAATACTTGTTTTGCTGATTGCTATTATGGTTGGGATTAAAGCACTAATGCCATCAAACGATGATACAAATCTTGGAAATGGAGTTTCATCCGGTGAAGACTATAGTAATTTAACTCAAGTTACTGTTGCAACTGGTGGTGGAAAAGAAGGATTTCTAGCAAATGAAAAAGTACTAGATATTATGAGAAATAAGTATGGCATCAATCCAGTTTATGATAGTTGGAGTAATGGAAAACTTATAGTAAATCCATTAGTTAGAGAGGATGGAACAAAATATGATTTAATGTTTTGTTCAGATCAAAGATATTATGATTATTATAAGCTTTCTCCTGATAAATCAAAGGGTGAAGCTGAGAGATATCATGTTCAAAACGGTGGATTGATATTAAATACTCCAATAGTAATTTATAGTTGGGATACAGTTGTAGATGCATTAATGAAAGAGAATATTGTTACTCAAAGTGAAGGTACTTATTATATTTCTGATATGGACAAATTATTAAGCTATATATTAGAGGGAAAAAAGTGGTCTGAAATAGGACTAGATTTATATGGAAATATAAATATTCGTTCTACTGACCCTGTTACTTCATCTCCAGGGGCTACATACTATGGATTGCTTCTTTCAATTATGAGTGGTGGACAGGTTACAGAAGATAATATAGAGGCTAATCTACCTAAATTAAAGGAGTTCTATGAGAAGTCAGGGTATATGAATAACACACCTGCTGACTTGTTTGACAGCTATTTAAAAACAGGAATGGGCGGACAGCCAATGATAGTTGATTATGAAAAATCAATTGTTGAGTTTGCAACATCAAACCCAAATGGATTTGAACAAGTTAAAGATCATATTAGAATACTATATCCAACACCAACAATATGGAATTCGCATTGTATAGCTACATTTACTGATGAAGGAAATGAGTATTTAAAAATATATGATGATCCAGAAATAGGTCAAATTGCATGGGAAGGATATGGATTTAGAACTGGTGTCACTGGTGGAAATTATGATGTATCGGCACTAGGAATAAATGGTATTCCTCAATCAATAACAAAGACAGTTACAGGATTGAAGATGAACATATACGAAAGACTTATAGAGTATTTGAAATAAATATTATTTAATAGGAGGATTAAAAATGAGTGAACAAAAGGAAGAAATGCTTGAAATTAAGGTAGCACCAAAGGAAGTTACCGACAAACTTGAAGAAGATATTATCAAGGGTGAAAAAGTAACAGAGGAGAAGATAGAAAATTCATTAAACTATGATTTACTATCAGAAGCAGAAAAGAAAGCAATAGATGAATTTTGTGAGAAAATTGATGTTACTGATTCTACACAAGTGTTGCAATTTGGCGCTTCTGCACAAAACAAAATATCAGAGTTTTCAGATAGTGTTCTAGATTCTGTAAAAACTAAAAATGCTGGTGAAGTTGGAGATTTATTATCAAATTTGGTAGTTGAAGTTAAAAGCTTTGATGCTGGTGTACCAAGCACGATGAACCCAAAGGGAATACAAGCAATGTTTTTTAATGCTAAAAAGCAAATTCAAAAAATTATTGCTAAATATGATGAAGTTGAAAACAACATAGAAAAAATAGAAAAACAACTAGAAACTCACAAAATAAAAATGTTAAAAGATATCACAATTTTTGACACAATGTATGAGAAAAATCTAGACTACTTTAATGAAATATCATTATATATTATTGCAGGTGAGAAAAAATTAAAAGAACTAAAAGAAGTTGTACTACCTGAATTACAAGCTAAAGCAAAAGAAACTGGAGAACAAGTTGATGCTCAAAAAGCAAATGATATGATAAATACAATTAATAGATTTGAGAAAAAACTATATGATTTAAAAACAACAAGAATCATTTCTATTCAAATGGCTCCACAAATTAGATTAATTCAAAACAACGATAGTGAGTTAGTAGAGAAAATACAAAGTTCATTAATTAACACAATTCCACTATGGAAGAATCAAATTGTTATTGCTTTGGGACTAACTAATTCAAAGGCAGCACTAGAGGCACAAAAATCAGTTACTCAAGCTACAAATGATATGCTTAAGAAAAATAGTGAGATGTTAAAACAAGGAACTATAGAAATCGCAGAAGAATCTGAAAAAGCTATAGTAAATGTTGAAACATTGCAAAAAACCAATAAAGACATTATCGAAACTTTAGATAGAGTTCTTGAGATACATGAAGAAGGAAGAGCTAAGAGAGAAGAAGCAGAAAAAACACTTGTTAGTATTGAACAGGAGTTAAAAGAAAAGCTTTTAGAAATAAAATCTGATAGCGATAAGAAAGATGAATAAAAAATAACTGCCGAAGGAGCACTTTCAATAAGGATAATTATTGGTAAAGTGCTCCTTTGGGCTTTAACAGTATAGTTTAAAGGCTATGCTGTTTTTATATTTTTAATACTTTGCTGAAAAGCACAAGATGCATACAAAAAATTGAAAACTAATTATCAAACATATATATGTATCATATAACTCAAAAAGGAGTGAGAAATATGATTAATAAAAAAACAGTTACAGCAATTGTACTTGCTGCTGGAAATAGTACAAGATTTGGAAAAAATAGAAATAAAAATTTTGAGTTAATAAATGGAAAACATATAGTATCTTATAGTTTAGAAGCTTTTGATAAAAACATATATATAGACAATATAATAGTTGCAATAAAAGAATGTGAAATGAAACAAGTTCAAAGTATTATAAATAGTCAATCATTAACCAAAAAGGTAGATATGATTATAGGCGGAAATACTAGAAAACAATCTGTTTACAATTGTATAAAAAATATAAACTCAGATATAGTTATTATTCATGATGGTGCTAGACCATTAATAAAACAACAATACATAACAAACTGTATTGAAAATATGAAAAACTTTAAGGGGGTAACAATTGGAACAAAGTCAAAGGACACCATAAAAATAGCTGATAATAATAATATAGTTATTAACACAACAAACAGAAATAATACGTGGGTTATTCAAACTCCCCAATGTTTTGATAGATCCACATTATTAGATATGCACGAAAAATATAAGAATGATGATGTAACTGATGATTGCTCATTACTTGAAAAAAATGGATATCAGGTAAAAATCATACCAGGTGATTATAGTAATATAAAAATTACAACTAGTGAAGATTTGAATATTGTAAAAGAACTATGTAATTTCATAAAATGAACAAATGTTTTTAAAAGCATTGACAAATTTAGGAGAAGTCGATAAGAACATTTTGTCCTTATTTAACTTCTCCCAAAGGCAGTTATTTTTTATGTTTTATGAGGATTGATTTCATACATTATATTAAATGATTTGAATTCATCTAATTTATTTTCTTTAAGACAATTTAGATATCTATCTAATTCTTCCTTATGTTTACATGCTGCAATGACAGCAGGACTAAGGTTAGATTTTTTAACAAGTTTTAGGCCATACAATACAGCAGATGCTACAGACTTTCCATCACGATTTCTAATTAGTGTATATGTTTCTTGAAATCTTGATTTTGAAGGGTGCTGCATAAATTCACCTAAATCAAGAATAAATTCTTGCTTAACAACATCGGAAGCGTCAGTATATGAATCTGGATAACTATGCATATAGTTTTTAATTTCACTCATTTTGTATGGTAGATAAATCTTATTATTCTTTTCTGAAATAATTAAAGTTTCATTATCAGCTTCGGCTTTAATAATCTTTTCAATTTTATCTTTTGATAAAGTTGTTGTTCTAGGAGCAACAGTAGTTTCAGTGGAACCTTTGACAATAGCTTCTTCGTCCGAGTCCTTATCTTGCATAGTAATAGTAATATTATTAGAATTGTTAAGAGCATTAGCAAGAATATCAACTTCATCTATATTTGCAATCATTTCATCTTGAATATTAAATAAGGACTCTTCATCAGCTTTACTATCTTCAATATCATTAATAATATCAACATTATTATCAGTTTCAATAATTACATTTTCTTCTTCAATATCATCATCATCATCTTCGACATTTTCATCACTTATGTCGTTAGACGTGTTTATTACATTTGTGAACTTTCTAATATCTGAAGTATTAAGTACAATTGTATCGTTACTGTTGTTTATTACATTGAAAACTTTTTGAGGAGGTTCTTCCTCAATTGTATCAGCAACAACTCTATTAGAAATAACATTTTCTAAAAATGATTTATTTTCAGACTTTGGCTTCTCTTTATTTTTAATTGGAGCTATTTCAACTTTTTTAGGAGTAGTAGTTACTTCTTTTGCTTGATAATCATTGTTTATAAATTTATCTTTTTTTGGAGTTTTTCCAAGTTGCGAAATTGGTGTTGAAAAATCTTCATATTCAAAAGATAAGTTGCGAAGATTATCATAGAAGTCTCTATTCGATTTCTTTAATGCGTCGATAGTGTAACTGGTTGAAGCATTCATTAATCCTTCAAAACCTTCTGAAATAACATTTATAGTATCTTCTTCAGTATCATTTGAGTTGTTAACATCATCGATAATTTCTTGTAAATCATCAGATAAAGAAATAGATTCAATCATTTCACCATCATCAATAATATCACTATTTACAAAGTCTTCATCTTTGATTTGAATGTCTGGTAATTCCATATTTTCATCAATAAATGATTCAATAACTGGAACATCAACAGTAGTGTCTTCTACATGTGTAGCAGGTTCTACTTGTAAAGCATTATCGATAGATTCAAGATTAATTTCTTTAGGTTCACTTTCAATTACTTCAAAATCCTCTAAAGTAATATCTGATGTTTCTAGATTAGGAGTGCTATCTTTGTCGTTTATGCCAAGTTCCTCATTTGAAGAAGTTATGGCTTTTGTTACCATATCGAGATCCACTTCATTTAGAATAACTTCATCGTTTAAAATATCTTCATCAGTTAATAACGCTAAATCTTCAGCAGTGATTTCATTAGAAACATCCTGGATTGCAGTATCTAATTCTTGCGTAGTAGTAGTAGAATCAATGATTTCATCATTATTGGCATTGTTATTTGCTACTGCATTTGCATCATTAACGATATCAACTGGATCAGTAGTAGTATCTTCAGTAATAGTGTCAGTTATAGTTTCATTTTTGTTTGCAATTTCTTCTAAAGTTGTATCAACTATAGGCACACTAGTATCAATGGTATCTTCTAAAGTGGTATCATTAATAGCATTATAATTATTATTAACAACTTCATCTGTAGTAGTATCAGCTACAACCTCACCAGTAGTACTTTCTTCAACAGTAGTTTCATCTGTCATTTCAGTAGTGTTATCATCTTTCACAATATTTTCGGTATTAGTGTCGACTACAACATCAACATTATTATCATTATCATTATCATCAAGGACATCTTCAACAATATTTTCTGGTGTGTTTTCAGTATCACTATCAGGATCTTCATTTTCATCATTAGTTTTAATACTTATTATTTCTTCTTCAATTTCGTCCTCATCTTCATTGTCAGTAGGAATATCATTCTCAGCTTTATATGAATCTGCAATACTAACAAAAGTATTTTCTTGTTCTACAAGATTTCTTTCAAGTATTTGACGGATTTGAGTTGGATTGCTTGAAAGTGAAGAGTCATCTGAAGAGCTAAGATTGCAAGACGCAATAAATGTGTCATAAGTAGTATTATCATTTTCTAATTTTTTCATAACATTACTGAAATTTTTTGAATAATTAGTAACATCTTTTTCAAGCTTGGTAAAGGAATCAATATAATAACTCTTAGTTTTTCCTTTTTGATTTTCTGGCGATAGTATAGTGCTAAGACCAGAGGTGATTTCCTCAAGGTTAGCAAAAAGAGCTTCAATAGACGCAATATTAGCGTTTATTTCTGTAATTAGCCCATTACCAGTGTCTAGCAAGTCATTTAAATAATATATATTACAAGTTTTTGATTGACTGATTGATTTTATATTAGAAATAATATCAGAGATATTATTAACTTTAGCTTTTTGAATTTCTAACTGTTCTGTAAGAAATTTCCTATTTTTGTCAAACTTTAAATTAGGTAATTGAGTCATTTTAACCCCCCACGTCATTTTATTCTAAAATTACCCCTTCATTATATCATAAATAAAAAAAAATAAATAAAAAAATGAAAAAAAATATTAAAAAAAATGTGATATTTTTAAAATAATTGTAATATTCAAAAAACATTGAAAAATAAGAGTTTGCAGGACTTTTTTGTGTTGACAAAATGACGATTTTGATGTAACATATAAGGGTAAATTTTTACGTTAAATAAGGGATTGAAATCCATTGAAGGAGATAAATATAAAAGATGAAAAAAAAGAAATTTTTTACTAAAAAAAAGATAATAATTTTCGTCATTGTTGGTTTTATTATAATATCTAATGTTTATAATCATTTTAAACCCAAAGATGATAATAATAAAAAAATCGAAGTTGTAGAAATAGAAAAGAGAAACATTGCTAGTAGCGTAAGTGATACAGGCGTTATTAATACTAATACATCAAAAGATTTTGTTTCTACACTTACAGGATCCAAATTATTAACTGTAAATGTTAAAGAGGGGGATGTTGTAAATGTAGGAGATGTTATTTGTACATTTGACACCAAAGATTTACAGAAAAATCTTAATACTGCAATTAAAAGTACAGATATAGCAACGGCTCAAGCAACTATTGGTGTGAATGGAGCTGCAAGATCATATAATGATGCAATAAATGGTAAAAATACACAAATGTCTATTACTCAGATGGACGTTGACTCTGCTAAAAAAGCATTTGATGAGTCTACCGATCAATTAAACGCACTAAGAACAGCAGAACAAAATACTATTAATACGATAAATAGCTTGGCTGCAAATATTCCAACTCTTGAAATAGCATATAATAATTTGAACGTAGAACTTACAAAATTAAAACAATCTGCAACCTCAGTACCTAATGCTAGTACAAATATTTCTAGTAGTACAAGTACTGATACGAGCAATAGTACAAATACAGGAGGAGGACAAACTACTTCAGAGAATCAAGAAACTCAAGCTAAAATTACAGAATTAACTGCAAAGGTTGCAGCAGCAAAAAATGCTTATGATACAGCTAAGACTTCATATGATGAAGCACAAAAAGCACTTGCTGAAATTAGAGAACAAAAAGCAGCAATGGAACAAACTAGTTCAAAATTATTAGATGTATATAATAAGGCGGTAAAAGGATTAGAGTCAACATCTCAATCTACAGATTCCTTGATTGCAAATTCACATGATGCATTACTTAACTCAGAACTTACTAGAGAATCAGCTAAAGTAACAGGGCAAAGCCAAATCGACACAATAAAAAGTCAATTGGAAAATGGTGTTTTAAAATCAGATGTTAGTGGTACAATAACAAAAGTAAATTTTAAACCAGGAGATATATACACAGGTACTGCAATTGCTGTTTTAGATGGATGCAATGATTTTGTAATTGAAGCAGAAATTAGTGAATATGATATACCAGACATAAAAACTGGAATGAAAGTTATGATTAAAACTGATGCAACTAGAGATGAAGAACTTGAAGGAGTTGTTACATATATTTCACCAGTATCTTCTGGAATGTTAGCAGAGTCGAATGCTATTGGAGCAATGGGGGCAGCCTCAACATCTAATACTGCAACATATAAGATAAAGATTGGATTAACAAAAACTAACGATAGACTTAGACTAGGAATGAATGCCAAGCTAAGTATTATCACAGAAATGAAAGAAAACGTTTGGACAGTACCATATGAATGTTTGCAGAAAAAAGACGATGGCACTTTTTATATCGAAGTAGCAGATAATGATGAAGGTACAGAAAAACATGAGCTTACTGTAGAAAAAGGTATTGAAGGAACTTATTATACAGAAATCATTTCAAATGATTTAAAAGAAGGTATGAAAGTGATTGTTCCAGAGGTAGAGGCAACAAATTCGCTTGAAAGCTTAATCGAAATGATGGGACCAAGCGCCGGAATGTAGGAACAGATGTTAAAAAATGCTTGTATAGAAAGGTAAAAAATTGAGTTCAATAATTAAACTAAATAATATAGTTAAAAAATTTTATATTGGTGAACCAAATGAGCTTGAAATTCTACATGGGATTTCACTTGAAGTTGAAGAGGGTGAATTCATTTCTATTGTTGGACCATCTGGTTCTGGTAAGTCGACATTGATGAATATGATTGGAGTTCTTGATAGACCAACATCTGGAAGTTATGTTATTGATGGTATTGATGTAGAAAACTCAAATGATTCTGAACTTTCTGAAATTAGAAACCAAAAAATTGGATTTGTGTTTCAAACATACAATCTTATTCCTAAAACAAATGCTATTAAAAACATTGAATTACCAATGTTATATGGTGGAATGAATCGAAAAGACAGGATAGAGAGAGCTAAATATTTACTAGATTTGGTAGAGATGAGTGATAGAGCAAAACATCTTCCAGAGGAATTGTCAGGTGGTCAAAAACAAAGGGTGGCTATTGCTAGAGCAATGGCAAACAACCCCGCAATTATTCTTGCTGATGAACCTACTGGAGCCTTAGATTCAAAAACTGGAAGATTGGTTATGGATCTTTTCCATAAGTTAAACAAGCAAGAAAAGAAAACTATAATTTTAATTACACATTCAAGTGAACTTGCAAGTGAGACAGATAGAATTGTATCAATTAGAGATGGAGTTATAACTAAGATAGTTGATAATAGAGAATTTAAAGAAGCTAATATTGCTAAAAATCGAAAAGAGCAAGATGAGAAAACAATAGCAGAAGATACCGATTCAAAAGTTGAAACTGCAGAAAGTATTGTTCAAGAGATAAAGGAAATTAAAGATAATTCTATAGAAGAACTTAATAAAAAGATTGATGAAAAATTAAATATTATCGAAACAAATTTGGCATCAAATAGTGATAAAATTGATGAAGAAACTAAGAAGCAAATAGAAGAAAGAGTTGAAAAATTAAAAAATAACATTGATGAGCTTGCAAGTAAAATTAATAAATTTGAAAATACTGAGCAAAAGGAAGAACCTAATGAGGAAGGAGGCCAAGAATAGTGTTATTAATAGAAAATATAATATTAGCAGTAACTGGCCTTTTATCAAATAAAATGAGAGCTCTTCTTACGATGCTTGGAATTATTATAGGTATAGGTTCTGTTATAGCTATTATGACAGTTGGAGATTCACTTACTCTTACTGTTTCACAAAACATGCAAGAACTTGGCGCCAATGATGTATATGTTGTGGTCCAACCTAAAGGGAGTCAGGAAGAAGTCAGCAAATTAGTGGATGGAGTAAGATATGGTACGCTTGAAAAGAGCGAAGAAATGACTTCTAATGATATGATTTCAGAAGATATGGTTAGAGCTTTATGTGAAAAGTACAAAGATGAAATATATGCTGTTAGTGTTGCTTATGAAGCTGGATCTGGAAAAGTAAAATTCAACGATAGAGATGCAAAAATAAGTTTAGTCGCAAATAATGTTGGTTCTTATTTTTCAAATAAAATAGAATTGTTGGCAGGCTCGATGTTTTCAGCAGAGGATTATAATGAACGTAGAAGAGTTACGATAGTTTCTGATAAAGTGGTAAATAAACTATTTGATGGAGATAATAGAAAAGCTTTAGGAAGTGAAATTGTGATGGAACTAGGTGATCTGTCAGTGCCATTTACTATAATAGGAGTATATGAATATCAGAATACTTCTGGCATGGGAGCAATGATGTCTGAGGACTTGATTCCGACTTCAATGTTCATACCATTAAAAACAGGATTGGATTTATTACACAAAGACTATGTTTATCCTTATGTGCAGATTGTTTCAAAAGTGGGTGTGGATTCTGACAGCTTGTGTTCAAAGGTATCAACATTTTTCAATCAGTATTATAAATCTAATATAAATTTTGAAGTCAAAGCATTTACTCTTGGAAGTATGATATCAATGTTAACAAGTACTATGGCGACAGTTACATTAGCTATTTCAATTGTTGCTGGAATTGCACTTGTAGTTGGTGGCATTGGTGTAATGAATATAATGCTTGTTTCTATTACTGAGAGGACTAGAGAAATAGGTACAAGAAAGGCACTTGGTGCAAAAAATTCGTCTATTAGAGCACAGTTTATAGTTGAAGCTATGATAATATGCTTAATAGGCGGAGCAATAGGTATAGTAGTTGGCGTGACTGGTGGAATGGTAGCAGCAAATGCTCTTGGAGCTCCAGCTAGTCCTTCTATAAAATCAATTTTGATATCATTATTATTTTCAATGGCAATAGGAGTATTCTTTGGATATTATCCAGCAAATAAAGCTGCGAAAATGAATCCAATAGATGCATTAAGATATGAATAAAAAAAAAAGACCCTAGGGTCTTTTTTATTTTTAATGTGTATAATCTTCCGGCTATGCCGGTAGTAACGTAGGCTTTAGCTTTGTAAAAAAGCAACTCCTTTCATGATAAAATAT
>OCVV011321506.1_pt1 | contig 15559 bp, 10 predicted proteins | sample 1539721 | NCBI WGS metagenome assembly OCVV01 (sample SAMN02144230, study PRJEB22623) | gut metagenome | biome: sheep rumen | host: Ovis aries | place: New Zealand
TGAGCCAAGGCACCTGTTTCGTGCTTGCACGAAAAGCAGGTGTTTTGGCGATTGCCCATCATCGAGCACGAAGTGCGAGATGAGTGTTTCGAGCGTAGCGAAGAAAGCTTATTAGTACCGCTGCCAGCGAGGCCGAGCGAGAGCGTCCCAGAGAGTACATTTTTATGAGGCGGCTTCTTCATACTGGAATGCGGGAAGTCTGCGAATAATGGCAATGTGCTGAAAGGGAGAAAAACAATGATCAGACTTATAGCAAGTGATATCGACGGAACACTTATCAGGGATGGATCTCATCACATTAATCAGGAATATATGCAGGTCATATCTGCTTTAAATAAGAAGGGAGTCCGTTTTTGCGCGTGCAGCGGCCGCCAGTACAGCAGCATTCTTCATCTTTTTGCTCCGGTCGCGGATGAGATCTATTTTATCTCCGAGAACGGCACGGTCCTCAGAACAAAGGATAAGGTCCTGCACACCTGGGCAATCTCCGAGGAGTATATAAGACCTCTCATGGAGGATCTGCACAAGATCGACGGCATTGAAGTGGGCTTCTGTACACCGGACGTGACATACACGGAAGGAGGCGAAGATACCGCGCTCTTTAAGCTCCTTCGGGATAATTATAAATATGCTGTGGAGGCGGTGCCGGACCTGCTCGGGCTGCCGCTCGATAATATTTGCAAAATCACGATTTATCACGAGTCCGACGCCGAGGGCGTGTGTGCTCCTATTTACAATTCGGATTGGAATAACAAGCTGCGCATCACCTGCTCCGGCAAGTGCTGGGTCGACATCTGCGCGATTGAGGCCGGAAAAGGCGAAGCTTACGCGCTTCTTCAGGAATATCTTGATATCCCGAAGGAAGAGACAGTGTATTTCGGCGACAATATGAATGATCTCACGGCGTTCGATGAGACCGGCGTGAGCTATACGGTTGCAAATGCCCGCTCCGAAGTCCAGGACTCCGCGGACATCGTCATGGGATCGTTCAGTCATGACGGCGTTCTCACTGCCCTCAAGACGATTCTGATCGCTCTGTAAACCAGCAGAAAGCGGGCAGAGCATCGCCTGCGACGAGAAAGACAGGCATATAAAGTTTTACGCATGGTGAGGCAGGACAATGAGAGAGAAATTGGCGAAGACTGAACATTTGAAAAAGAGATTATTTCAGATCGTGGAGGTTGGCTACACCCAGGACCGGGTGAGCCGGCTCTATGACATTGTCAATGTGGCCGCGATCATCATCAACCTCATTGTCAGCATCCTGTACACGTTCGACCCGATGGAAGAGCGGTACGGGGGCGCGATCGTTGCCATCGAGAGCATCACAGTCATGTTCTTTGCGCTCGACTACATCCTGCGCGTGTACACAGCCCGCTATCTCTGCGAGGACGGTCCGGAGTGGAAAGCCATTCTTCAGTATGTCTTCTCATTCACCGGAATCGTTGACCTTCTCTCATTCCTGCCGTATTACCTGCCGTTTTTCTTTCCGGAGGGAGCGATCGCTTTCCGTATGTTCCGGGTCGTCCGCATTTTCAGACTGTTCCGGATCAATGCATACTATGACTCCCTCAATGTCATCACGGAAGTCATTGTGAGCAAGAAGCAGCAGCTGCTCTCCTCGGTCTTTATTGTTGTTATCCTCATGGTCGCGTCGAGTCTGTGCATGTACAGTCTGGAGCACGATGCCCAGCCGGATGTGTTCGAGAATGCGTTCTCCGGAATATGGTGGGCGGCATCCACCCTGATGACTGTCGGTTACGGAGACATATATCCGGTGACGACGGCCGGGCGGCTGCTCGGCATAATCATAACGTTCCTCGGCGCAGGCATGATCGCTATTCCTACAGGTATTATTTCCGCCGGCTTCGTCGAGCAGTACGCAAAAATTCAAAAGACATCCGAGCTCGGCAGGGAGATGGATGTATCGTTCATCAAGGTGCGTCTCGGAAACCGGGACAAGTGGTCGGGTTCCTCCATAAAGGATCTTGGTCTTCCCAGCGGCATGGTGGTGGCGGCGATAAGACGCGATGACATCGTCGTCGTGCCTTCTCCTGACACTGTGCTTGCGTCCGGCGATTCTCTTGTTGTCGCGGCGGAAGGCCACAAAGAAAATGTGGACATCGACCTCAAGAGCATAGTTCTCGCCGGCCAGCACCCGTTCATCGGAAGACGCATCCGCGACCTCGACATTTCCCGTCAGACATACATCGTCATGATAAAGCGCGATGGCAGGATCATCAACCCGCGCGGGGACTCCCTTCTCGAGGAGGGGGACGAGCTGGTCCTGTACACCAGAAAATTTATCCCGGAGGCGACGACGATCTCCGTGTGATTAGATCAGGCGGGCTGTGCCTCGCTGCGTTGCCGGCTCGGAGGGAAGGACCACCATTTTTCGGTGAAGATGGTGTCTGCGCCCGAACTGGAAGGCGGTGCAGATCAGGCGGGCTGTGTCTCGCTGCGTTGCCGGCTCGGAGGGAAGGACCACCGTTTTTCGGTGAAGATGGTGTCTGCGCCCGAACTGGAAGGCGGTGCAGATCAGGCAGGCTGTAATTGAGCTGCGTTGCCGGCAGCAGAGCATCCATCTTCGTGAGAAAAACATTGCTGGTCCGACTGAGAGATCGCAACATGCGAAGCGTGTTGCAAGCTCGGAGGGAAGGACCTGCGTTTTTCGATGAAGATGGTGTCTGCGCCGGCATTAGGACTCGGACACAGCATGCCGTGACAGCAGCAGGCCTCCAGCCGTGACAGCAGCAGGCCTCCGGCCCGGACAACAAATGTTCGATTGGCATTGAAAATGACAGCGCAATTTGCTACAATCATCCATACATCACGCGGCGAAGGCCGCACCTAATAAGGAGTCTACATGGATCAGAGTAAAATCCGTAACTTTTGTATAATAGCCCACATTGATCATGGGAAGTCCACGCTTGCGGACCGGATCATTCAGATGACCGGTCTTCTGACCGAGCGCGAAATGCAGGAGCAGGTCCTCGACAACATGGACCTCGAGCGCGAGCGCGGCATAACCATCAAAGCGCAGACTGTCCGCACGGTCTATAAAGCGGATGACGGGGAGGAGTATATTTTCAACCTGATCGATACCCCCGGCCATGTCGACTTCAATTATGAAGTATCACGTTCTCTGGCAGCCTGCGACGGGGCTGTTCTCGTCGTCGACGCCACCCAGGGAGTGGAGGCCCAGACACTGGGCAACGTTTATCTTGCCCTGGACCACGATCTCGAGTGCATTTCTGTCATCAATAAGATCGATCTTCCGAGCGCTCACGCCGATGAAGTCGCGCAGGAGATCGAGGATATCGTGGGCATAGAGGCCATGGATGCCCCGCGCATCTCCGCCAAGACAGGGGAGAATGTGCACGCGGTCCTGGAGGAGATCGTTCAGAAGATCCCTGCTCCGGACGGAGACCCGGACGAGCCTCTGAAAGCTCTCATCTTTGACTCACTGTACGATTCCTATCGCGGTGTCATTGTCTTCTGCCGCCTCATGGACGGGCGAATGAGGAGAGGGACTAAGGTGCGAATGATGGCGACCGGCGCAGAATTCGAAGTCGTCGAGGTGGGTTACTTCTCGCCGGGACGTTTTATCCCGTGCGAGGAACTCAGCGCGGGCGAGGTCGGCTACATGACGGCCAGCATTAAGGAGATCCGCGACACACGTGTCGGTGACACGATCACTGAGGCTATGCGGCCGTGCAAGGAAGCGCTTCCGGGCTACAAGGAGCCCCAGCCTATGGTCTACTGCGGATTCTACCCGGCGGACTCGGCCAAATATCCGGACCTTCGGGATGCCCTGGAGAAGCTGCAGCTCAACGACGCTGCGCTGCAGTACGAGCCGGAGACATCTCAGGCGCTGGGATTCGGATTCCGCTGCGGTTTCCTCGGTCTGCTCCATCTCGATGTTGTGCAGCAGAGGCTTGAGAGAGAGTACGATATGGACCTCGTCACGACAGCTCCATCCGTAATCTACAAGGTCTATAAGACGGACGGGACGATGATCGAGCTCACGAACCCGTCAAACCTTCCGGCTCCGTCGGAGATCGAGTACATGGAGGAGCCCTATGTCAGGGCGGAGATCATGGTCACGACCGAGTATATCGGTTCCATCATGACGCTGTGCCAGGAAAGAAGAGGAATCTACGAAGGTACCGAGTATATTGAGCAGACCCGTGCTGTCCTTAAGTACAGGATGCCTCTCAATGAGATCATCTATGATTTCTTTGACGCGCTGAAGAGCCGTTCGCGCGGCTATGCCTCATTTGATTATGAGCCGATCGGTTATGAGAGGTCCGAGCTGGTCAAGCTGGACATTCTCGTGAATCACGAGGCGGTGGATGCCCTGTCCTTTATCGTATACGCGCCGAACGCGTATGAACGCGGCTCAAAGATGTGCGAGAAACTTAAGAAAGAAATTCCGAGGCAGCTCTTTGACATTCCGATCCAGGCTGCCATCGGTTCAAAGATAATTGCGCGCGAGACTGTCCGCCAGCTGCGCAAGGACGTCCTTGCGAAGTGCTACGGCGGCGATATTTCCCGTAAGAGAAAGCTGCTCGAGAAGCAGAAGGAAGGAAAGAAGAAGATGCGGACCATCGGAAGTGTCGATATTCCGAAGGACGCGTTCCTAAATGTCCTGAAGCTTGACGAGGAATAAGTTTGCGGCGCGGAATGCCGGATCGGCAGGAGACAGTATTATATATGAGAGATATGAAATTTATCCGCATCCGCGGTGCCAACGTCAATAATCTCCGGGATCTCAGCGTTGACATCCCCCGCAACGAACTGGTCGTGCTGACCGGGCTTTCGGGGTCGGGCAAGAGCTCGCTGGCATTTGATACGATCTACGCGGAGGGACAGAGAAGATACATGGAATCGCTGTCATCGTACGCGAGACAGTTCCTCGGTCAGATGGAGAAGCCCGACGTGGAGAGCATTGAGGGGCTCCCCCCCGCAATCTCTATCGATCAGAAATCTACTAACAGGAACCCGCGGTCCACGGTCGGAACAGTCACGGAGATCTACGATTACCTGCGTCTGCTCTATGCCAGGATCGGCATCCCCCACTGCCCGAACTGCGGGCGTGTGATTGAAAAGCAGACGGTGGACCAGATGGTCGACCGTATCATGGAGCTGCCTGAAAAGAGCAGGATCCAGCTGCTCGCCCCGGTCGTTCGCGGCAGAAAAGGCCGCCACGAGAAGGTATTCGAGCAGGCCAAAAAGAGCGGCTATGTCCGTGTCATGGCGGACGGGAACATGTACGACCTCTCGGAGGAGATCACGCTTGACAAGAATATCAAGCATAATATCGAAATAGTCGTCGATCGTCTGGTCGTGAAGCCGGGGATCGAGAAGAGACTCACGGACTCGATCGAGACCGTTCTCGGGCTCGCGGAAGGCCTCTGCATGGTCGATACAATGGACGGGAATGTGATGACGCTGAGCAGCGCATTTGCATGCCCCGACTGCGGGATCAGCATTGAGGAGATCGAGCCGAGAAGCTTCTCCTTCAATAATCCCTACGGCGCGTGCCCTGTGTGCGCAGGCCTCGGCTACAAGATGGAGTTCGATATCGACCTCATCGTTCCCGACAAGAAGCTGTCAATTAACGACGGCGCGATCACAGCCATGGGCTGGCAGAGTGCAAATGAGAGCGGCTCCTTCACCAATGCGACCCTCAAAGCGTTGGGCGAGGAGTACGGATTCGATCTCGACACACCGTGGAACAAGTATCCGCCCTCCGTCAGGAAAATTCTGGTCTACGGAACAGAAGGACACAAGGTCAAAGTGCATTACACCGGTCAGAGAGGCACAGGTGTGTACGATATAGCATTTGAAGGCCTCATCGAGAACCTGAACCGGAGATACAGGGAGACAGGGTCCGATTGGTCCAAGGGGGAATATGAGAAATTCATGCAGATTTCCCCATGCAACGCCTGCGGCGGTCAGCGGCTGAAACCGTCTGCCCTGGCTGTCACGGTCGGAAATAAGAATATTACCCAGGTGACGGACTATTCGGTCACCAAACTGCTGCACTTCTTTGAAAAACTGAAGCTCAACAAGACACAGCAGGCGATCGGCCGACAGATATTGAAGGAGATCATTGCCCGTGTGTCGTTCCTCAGAGACGTCGGACTCGATTATCTGACCCTGTCCCGTGCGACGGGGACTTTGTCCGGCGGCGAAGCCCAGCGAATCAGACTCGCGACCCAGATCGGATCCGGCCTGGTGGGAGTTGCCTACATTCTGGACGAACCCAGTATCGGTCTCCATCAGCGTGATAATGACAAGCTTCTGAACACGCTGAAAAATCTGAGAGATCTCGGAAACTCCCTGATCGTCGTCGAGCATGACGAGGATACAATGCGCGCGGCTGACTGTATCGTTGATATAGGTCCGGGCGCCGGAGAGCACGGCGGAAAGCTTGTCGCGATCGGTTCGGTGGATGACATTATCGCGTGCCCTGAATCCATCACAGGCAGATATTTGAAAGGCGAGAGTTTCATTCCTGTCCCGACTCAGAGGAGAAAGCCGAAGGCATGGCTTAAAGTGCGCGGCGCGTATGTGAACAATCTGAAAGGCCTGGATGTGGACATTCCTCTGGGTGTGTTCACGTGTGTCACCGGTGTCTCCGGTTCCGGAAAAAGCTCGCTGGTCAATGAAGTCCTCTATAAACGGCTCGCGAGAGATCTGAATCGGGCTCACGAGATCCCGGCCAAACATAAGGAAATCTACGGGATAAAAAATCTCGATAAAGTCATCAATATTGACCAGTCGCCGATCGGCCGCACACCGAGATCCAACCCGGCAACATACACCGGGGTCTTTGACATGATCCGCGACCTTTACGCCGGGACGACGGATGCCAAGGTCCGAGGCTATAAGAAAGGCCGCTTCTCATTCAATGTGAAGGGCGGGCGCTGCGAGGCATGTCAGGGCGACGGCATCGTGAAGATCGAGATGCACTTCCTGCCGGATGTCTATGTTCCGTGTGAAGTGTGCCACGGAAAGCGATACAACCGCGAGACGCTGGAAGTGAAATACAGGGGGAAGAGCATCTACGATGTGCTGAACATGACGGTCGAGGAAGCGCTCGAATTCTTCGAGCATCTGCCTAGAATCAGAAATAAGATACAGACGCTCTATGACGTGGGTCTGTCCTATATCCGTCTCGGCCAGCCGTCCACAGAACTTTCCGGCGGTGAGGCTCAGAGAATCAAGCTTGCGACCGAGCTGTCAAGGCGCTCGACGGGCAGGACGATTTACATTCTCGATGAGCCCACGACCGGTCTCCACTTCGCGGATGTCCACAAGCTCGTCGACATCCTGCAGAGGTTCACGGAGGACGGAAATACAGTCGTTGTGATCGAGCACAATCTCGATGTCATAAAGACCGCCGATTATATTATCGATCTTGGCCCGGAGGGCGGAGATCGGGGCGGTACGGTCGTAGCGAGCGGCACACCTGAGGAAGTTGCGGAGTGTGAGGACTCCTACACCGGAGTATATATTAAGAAGGAACTGAAAAAGGCAGCCGAAAGGAAGAGCCTTAACGAGGCAGCCGAAGGACAAGGCCAGGATATTGCTGTCGAAGGGCAGGGTCCGGGTGAGGCTGAGTAAGGCAGCTTAAGGAGGAGTATATGCCTGTCACAGATATCGGCATTGATATGGGATCATCCAACACGGTGGTCTATTCAAAGGGAAAGGGAATCGTAATTAACGAGCCGACGGTCGTCGCGTACGACAAGGACGCCGACAAGATCCTTGCCTACGGCGAGGAAGCCCGCCAGCTCATTGAGCGCACACCCGGAAATGTGGTCGCTATACGCCCGCTGAAGGCGGGTGTCATCTCGGATTATTCCGTTACCGAGAGACTTCTCAAGCATTTCATTCAGCGCGCGCTCGGGCGCAGAGCTTTCAGAAAACCTTATATAAGCATCTGCGTTCCAAGCGGTGTCACCGAGGTTGAAAAAAGAGCGGTCGAGGAGGCTGCTTTCCAGGCAGGCGCGCGCGACGTGACGATCGTCGCGGAGACCGTGGCAGCGGCCATCGGCGCCGGCATTGACATCACTAAACCTGTCGGCAATCTGGTAGCGGATATCGGGGCGGCCACGACGGACGTCGCAGTCATCTCTCTGGGGGCCCCGGTCATCCTCAGCACCGTGCGGGTCGGCGGGGATACTTTCAGCGAAGCCATAGCGCGCTACGTGAGAAGAAATCACAGCCTTTTCATAGGCGAAGGACTGGCAGAAGAGATCAAAATCAAAATCGGGACCGTCACGAGCCGCCCGAACTCCGAGTCCATGCAGATCACAGGCCGAAACGTCATCACAGGTCTTCCGCGGACGATTTCCATTACATCCGAGGAAGTCCGGCAGGCATGCGGTGAAGCCGCGACAGAGATCGTTGAGACGATTCACGGCGTTCTTGAGAAGACCCCGCCGGAACTCTCCGCCGACATTGTCGAGCGAGGCATCGTTCTCACAGGCGGAGGCGCGAGACTGGAGGGCTTTGAGGAGCTGATCGAAGACCGCACCGGGATCAATGCCATGACCGCGGAGAATCCGGAGTGCGCCGTCGCCGAGGGATGCGGACTTTACACGGAGAAGATTGAGCAGCTGAGCCGCATGGAGAGATAAATGCAGGAAGAATCAGTAAAAGGTATTATTGATCATATTATCTATCGAAACGAAGAGAACGGATATACGGTATTAAGTCTGCACACAGACGGGAAAAAGCTGACATTAGTCGGCTTTTTTCAGGTTATAAACGAAGGTGAGTCGATCGAAGCCTTCGGACATATGACAGCCCATGCCTCCTACGGTGATCAGTTCAAAGTTCTGCGCTACGAGATGCGGGAGCCGGAGGACCGGGAGGCTATTGAGCGCTACCTCGGGTCCGGGGCGATCAAGGGGATCGGCATGGCACTGGCAGCCAGAATCGTGAAAAAGTTCGGCACCGATACACTGCGGGTGATGGAGGCGGAGCCTGAGAGACTGGCGGAGGTCAAGGGCATAAGTCTTCGAAAAGCCCGGGAGATCGCCGCTCAGTTCGACGGTCAGAGAGCCCAGAGATCCGCCATGCTGTTCCTCCAGAAGTACGGCATCTCTCTGTCGCTGGGCGTTCGAATATACAACACCTACGGCGAGGAGATGTATCAGATCCTGAGGGAGAACCCTTACAGGCTGGCGGAAGATATTAACGGCGTCGGCTTTAAGACGGCGGACAGCATAGCAGCAAGGATCGGCATAGCCCAAGACTCGGAGTACAGGATACGGTGCGGCATTCTGTACGTGCTTGGTCTTGCGGCCGGGGAGGGCAGCGTCTACCTGCCGGCATGGCAGTTGATCGCGCGCTGCGCGGATATGCTGGGAGTGCCGGACGGGGATGTGGAGCATCAGCTCACAGCTCTCTCCCTGGAGAGAAAGATCATCATGCGGGACCATGCGGACCGGCAGGAAGACATGATTTCGCCGTCTGCCGCCCGCGGGGACTACGATGAGGACGATTTCTTCGGGGAAGATTTCTTTGCGGAAGAGCCGGCGGTGAATTTCACCGAATCGGATAAAAGAAAGATCGTCTACCTTGCAAGGTATTATTATCTTGAGCTGAACACAGCAAGGATGCTGCACGATCTCAATATATGTATCTCCAATGACGATGAGGGAATCAGATCCCGGATGGATAAGCTGTTCAAAAAGAGTAAGATTGTACTGGAGGAGGAGCAGAAAAGAGCAGTCTTCAGTGCCGCAAAGAACGGTCTTCTCATTGTGACGGGCGGACCCGGAACGGGAAAGACAACAACAATCAATGAGATGCTCCGCTTTTTTGCGTCAGAGAATCTGAATGTGCGCCTTGCGGCACCGACGGGCAGGGCCGCAAAGCGTATGACGGAGACGACCGGCTATGAGGCCTCGACGATCCACAGGCTGCTCGAAGTGTCCTCGGCCCCGGAGGATGAGAGCCGGGAAATCGTCAGGTTCGAGAGGAATGAATCGAATCCGCTCGAGACCGATGTCATCATCATCGATGAGATGTCGATGGTAGATATATTTCTCATGCACTCGCTTCTCTGTGCTGTTCCGCCCGGGACAAGGCTGGTTCTGGTCGGCGACGTGGATCAGCTGCCCTCCGTCGGACCGGGCGCGGTCCTTGCGGATATGCTGAAAGCGGATGTGTTCCCGAGCGTTCGTCTGACAAGGATCTTTCGTCAGGCACAGAACTCGGATATCGTCGTCAATGCGCACAAGATCAACCATGGGGAGCAGATCCCCCTGACGACAAAGAGCCGCGAGTTCCTGTTCCTTTCAAGGTCAGATACCAACCTCATCATCAGCAACATTATAGAGCTTGTCAGGGACAAGCTGCCCGGGTATGTCAATGCCCAGCCTTACGATGTCCAGGTCCTCACTCCGATGAGAAAGGGCCTTCTCGGCGTGGAGAGACTGAACAGAATTCTCCAGGAATACCTGAATCCGCCATCGGAGGAGAAGGCGGAGAAGGCGTTCGGGGACGGGATCTTCCGCGTGGGCGACAAAGTAATGCAGATCAAGAATAATTACCAGATCGGTTGGGAAATACGCGGCAAATACGGTATCGCCGTCAAGGTCGGCGAGGGCATTTTCAACGGTGATATGGGTATTATTCGGGAGATCAATGATTTTGCGCAGACGATCTCCATCGAGTTCGACGAGGGACGATTTGTCGATTATCCTTTCGGCAGCCTCGAGGAGCTGGAACTCGCCTATGCTGTCACGATCCACAAGTCACAGGGAAGCGAGTACCCCGCGGTCGTTCTGCCGCTGCTGCAAGGTCCCAGAATGCTCTTTACCAGGAACCTGCTCTACACTGCCGTGACACGCGCGAAAAAGTGTGTCATGATCCTCGGGAGCGAGGATACTGTGCGAGGAATGATAGGCAATGCGCGGCAGAAGGAGAGGTTCACTTCGCTTGCGGAGCGGATCCTTGAAATATCCGGTGAGGAGAGTGCAAATGAGGCTGAACTTCACTAAAAATATGCTTCTTGATCTGGTCTATCCAAAAAGATGTCCTATCTGCGGCCAGCCGGCTCCGTTCGGCTCCGGAATATGCCCGGAATGCCGCCGGCGGCTGCCGATCATTGAGACGAAGCGCTGCGGAAAGTGCGGTAAACCGGTCGAGGACTTTGAGAAGCTATGCCCGGACTGCGCGAAGGGGGAGCATCTGTATGACAGGGGCCTCGGCATTTATATGTATGACGAGACCATGAGGCGGGCCATATCCGAACTGAAATACAAGGGGAGACGTGAGTACGGAGAGGTGTTCGGAGAGCTTGTCTGCGAGAATGCCAGATCGGAGCTCATGTACTGGAAGCCGGACTGTCTGATTCCGATCCCGCTGCACCCCCAGAGAGCCCGGGAGAGGGGATATAATCAGGCCGAGGTCATCGCTCATGCCATCTCAGAAAAGAGCGGCATACCGACCCGGACGGATATCCTGATACGCACGATGGAGACGGATCGGATGAAGGAGCTGTCCGCCAAAGACCGGACGAACAATATGATCCGCGCGTTCTCGGCAGCGGGAGACTGCAGGGGACTTTGGAGAGTCGTTCTTATAGATGACATCTATACGACCGGCGCTACGATCGACGCCGCGTCCGCGGTCCTTCGAAGTGCGGGAATAGACGAAATATACTTCCTTGCGGTTTGCATTGGTGGCGGTTTCATGGTATCATACTAATAACTCTGTGCATTGCGGGGATTTTTCGTGGTGCTCTAAATTAGTGAGTGTATACCTGAAGGCGCTCCGGCAGACCGCCTGTCCCGGCGTAACGCTGAAAGGCCGGAGCAGAAAAGACCCGCAGAGAAAAGAACGACCGCCTTCGCGCGGAACATGAGGTGTATTATGATAGATCAGGAACGTGTCCGTCTGATGACGAGAATTGCGAGATATGAGAACGGCGAAGGCGCGGAAGATTTCCGGATCCGGAAGTATTACCGCAGTGATTTCATGGCATTGCAGCTCATTAAGACGTGGATCCTCACGACACTGGGCTACGGACTTCTTCTCGGCCTTGTTATCGCTGGCAATGTGGAATTTCTTCTCGATAATATCGATTCCATGAATCTCAGGGTACTGTTCTCCTGGATTCTGATAGGTTATATAGTGCTGATCGGCACGTATTTCGCCGCCGTGTATATTTCGTCAATGATACGGTATAACCGGGCAAGGAGAAATGTGAAGGAATACCTGACCGCTCTGGAGAGAATTTCGCGCATGCAGTGATAGCCGATATCCGACTGAAACTTTGTCAGCCCGCGCTGACCCTGATCCCGCGCTTTCGACCTCTTGGCGGGACGCATATAGACCATCGTCCATATTAAAATAAAGGTAGGGGACTTTTGATGACAACGTTACTTGAATTCAAGGAAAAAATCAGAGAAGTGTATGCCACATACACAGTTTACGTGGACATCGTACTTAAGACGGCACTGACCCTCTTATGCCTGTTCTGGATACGCGGCTGCTTTCCGGAAGGAGGCATATTTTCCAACGTCTTCGTTATTATTGTCGTATCGCTGCTCTGCTCGATCCTTCCGCTGAGAATCATTCCCATTACGTGCGGGGTGTTTATCATCGGTCAGGCATTCAGGATGGGCATCGACGCGGGTGTCGTCACAGCGGTGATCCTGGTGGTTCTTCTGTGTCTCTTCCTGCGCTTCGTGCCGGATGATTCACTGGCCTTCATATTCATGCCGATCGCCATGTATTTCGGCCTTCCGGCGCTGATCCCGATCAGCTACGGCCTTAGAAAGACACCGGCATCGTTCCTCTCGATCGTCTCCGGCTGTGTTGTATACTATACGCTGGAATCTCTGGTCACAGGAGCGGAAGCCCTGTCAAAGCTCGAGCAGACTGAGTATGTTGAGCGGCTCACTGTCCTTCTCGGAGGCATTGTCTCGGACAGCTCCATAGTCATCAACATTCTGGCCCTCGCCGGAGTGGTCATTATCGTCTATGCGGTGAGACGCCTCGGATTCGACTTCGCATTTGAAGCAGCGATCATAGTCGGAGCGGCCGTCTATGTATTTTTCATCCTGCTCGGCAATGTCGTGGTGCAGACGACATTTGACACTGTATCTACAGTCATAGGCGCGGTAGCCGCTGTGCTCGTCGCACTGATCCTGAATTTCTTTTTCCTGTCCCTGGACTATCGCAGGACCGAGAAAGTGGAGTTCGAGGACGATGAGTATTATTACTATGTGAAAGCGATCCCCAAAGCCTACGCATATAAGAGAAAGCTTCCGGTCTATCACAATGATCAGACACAGGGCGCGGTCCCGGCGGAGACAGACATTCCGCAGGTTTCTCTTCCGGGTGTAGAGGATATCGATTTCGAGAAAAAACTGGAAGATTCTCTGAGAGATCTTTAAACATTACCCTGCCGGGATCGGAAGGTGTCATCCTTGCGTTTCAGGCACCCTGAGTCAGAGCATGCATTGAGAATTATGAAGAGGAGGAATTGCCTTGTCCGCTTTTATAGAACAGATTACCGGATTCATGTCCGGACTGTATCTTCCGCATGTTCAGTTAAATGACCTGGTGGAAATATTGATAATTGCGGTCCTGCTGTACTTTTTTATGGACTGGGTACAGAGGACGCGCGCGTATACTCTTCTCAAGGGAATGGTATTGGTCATCCTCTTTATCGTGATCGCGTGGATGCTTCAGCTGTCCGCGATTCTTTTCATCACGTCCAGGCTTGCGTCCGTAGCCCTCATGGCGCTGGTCATCATTTTCCAGCCGGAACTCCGCAAAGCGCTTGAATCGCTCGGCAAACGGAATTATTTAATGTCTCTTTTCCCGTTTGACACGCAGCAGAACACTGAGGACCGATACTCGGATTTTTTTATCAACGAAGTTATCAGAGCCGTCAATGAGATGGCTGAAGCCAGGACCGGCGCGCTGATCGTCATTGAGCAGAATATTCTTCTGACAGAGTATATCAACACGGGCATCATGCTCGATTCTATGGTATCAAGCCAGCTGATCACGAATATATTCGAACACAACACGCCGCTTCACGACGGCGCTGTTATTATGCGCGGAGAACGCATCGTCGCGGCAACATGCTATCTGCCGCTTTCCGAGAATGTTACTATCAGCAAGAAATTCGGGACCAGGCACAGGGCAGGTGTCGGTATCAGCGAAGTCAGCGACAGTTTTACGATCATTGTATCCGAGGAGACCGGCCGCATCTCGTACGCCTATATGGGTAAACTGTACACCGGCGTCATGACCAGCAATCTCCGCGAGATGCTTCATATGGTCCAGAAGGACAGAATGAATGAGAGTGATGAGAAGAAGTTCCGCATCTGGAAGAGCAGGAGGCAGGAATGAAAGAGTGGATGGAGAATGCTAAGCTTTTTCAGAATATGACACTTAAAATGGCTTCCCTTGCCGGCGCGATCATAATCTGGCTGATCATCATGAATATCAATGATCCGGTCGTCACGAGAATCATATATGATGTGCCGGTGAATGTGGTCAACACATCCTATATCGAGAGTATGGGACTGTCCTATAAAATCTCCGACGGCTACGACACGATCGCCGTGACTGTCAGAGGGAACAGATCTCTTGTCGAGTCGCTGACTGCGTCGAGATTCAATGTCACGGCGGATCTCACACAGATCATCAGTCTGGAGACAGATCCCGTCATGGTGCCGCTCACGGTCGATTGTCCGAGGATATCGTCTGAAAATCTGACGGCCTCCCCCAGAAATATCAATATAGACATAGAGGAGATGGTCAGCAAGGAGTTCGTCATCAACGCGACCGAGTCGGGAACAACTCCGGCCAACGGATTTGAGGTCGGTGAGATGACTGTCGATCCGGAGACGGTAACTATCCGCGGTCCGGGCACGCTGATCGATAAGATCGAGCGGGTCAACGCGATTGTTGATGTCACCGGAATTCGAACGGACAGGGATATGCAGCCGATCATCAGAATAACCGACAAGAACGGTGAGCAGATAACCGACACCCAGATGTCCTATCTGTCAATGAACGTCACAGAGGAGGAGATGACTGTCCATGTCACGGTCTATGCTGTGAGATCGGGAGTCAGTCTGAGAGTGGAGACAAGCGGTGAGCCCGCTTCGGGCTATACCGTCGGCAATATCGCCGTGACCCCGTCCACCCTGTCTGTTGTCGGAAGCCGCGCTGTCCTTGACGAGCTGGAGCGGAACGGCAACGTGATCACGATCACTGCCGATTCGGGGCTGGTCGATGTGACAGACAAGGTCTCTGATGTGAGTGTCAAGATCGATATCAGGCAGATCATGCCGGAGGGGCTTTCTCTGGCGTCACAGATCAGCACCACAGCGGTCGTGAGTGTGCAGATCCTGCCTGCCAACAGCCGGTCTGTAACTGTTGAGACCAGAGGTATTAACCTCTACGGACTGGCAGACGGCTACAATTGCGTCTTTGAGTCCAGCAGTCTTGAGATCAAGATACAGGGATCGCCCGAAGTCCTTTCCGGACTGTCAGCCTCCGACCT
>OCVV011323329.1_pt1 | contig 15553 bp, 13 predicted proteins | sample 1539721 | NCBI WGS metagenome assembly OCVV01 (sample SAMN02144230, study PRJEB22623) | gut metagenome | biome: sheep rumen | host: Ovis aries | place: New Zealand
TGAAGAACAAACGGTTACTGTGAGACTTCTTAAACTTTCAGAAGGAACTCAGTCCTACATGGGCATAAAAAGCATTAACACAAATGACGAAGCAACTCTTAACCCCACATCAGAAAAAAATCTCAAAATAGAATTTATTGGCGACAGCATTACTTGTGGCTACGGAGTAGAAGGCAAATCTGCAGAAGAGCCCTTTACCACTCAAACAGAAAACGCAACAAAGGCCTATGCTTACTTAACTGCACAAAACCTTAATGCAGATTATAGTTTAGTTAGCTTTAGTGGCTTCGGTCTTGTTTCTGGTTGGACAAATGACGGCAACCTCAACCCCATACAACTTGCTGGACCTCATTACAAAAACTTTTGCTTTAGTTGGAACAGCGACCTGTTTAAAAACTACGAATGGGATTTTTCTCAATTCCAACCAAACTTTGTTGTTATTAACTATGGAACAAATGATGACAGCTACACAAGAGATGATCTTCAAAAACAAAATGAATATGTTTCATGCTATGTTGATTTTATAAAACAAGTTCGTTCTGTAAATCCTCATGCACATATTGTTCTTGCTTTGGGAATTATGACTGGAGGAAATCGTCTTCTTCCTTTTATGGAACAAGCAGCACAAAAGTATTCTTCTCTTACTGGCGACAAAAACATAAGCACTTATCGTTTTACTTCTCAAACAGAAGCAGAAGGCTTTGGTGCAGATTTTCATCCTTCTGAAGCAACACAAAAGCGTTGTGCTCAAGACTTTACACAATACATGAGGAGTTTAATATGACAGACATTCCCGTAGAACAGTTAATTACCACCGCTCAAAACATGATGAATTTTTCTTACGCACCCTACTCTCACTTTACGGTAGGCGCTGCTCTTCTTGCTACAGACGGAAGCATTTACACTGGATGCAACATAGAAAACGCTGCATACGGTCCTTCAAACTGTGCAGAGCGAACTGCCATTTTTAAAGCAGTAAGTGAAGGCAAGAAAAGTTTTAAAGCAATTGCAATTATTGGTGGACCAGAAAAAAAACCGCAAGACTATTGTTCGCCTTGCGGTGTGTGTCGTCAAGTAATGGCAGAATTTTGCACAAGTGATTTTACGGTCATTATGGCAAAGAGTCCCACTGACTACAAAATTAAAACATTAGGACAACTCTTACCCGACAGTTTTATTTTTAGTCAAGCGTAAGCCAAGGCCAAAAAGAAGGATCTTCTTGACCAATTCTCCAAAAGGCAATTTTTCTTACACTCATAGACTGATACATGCGACAACGATTTACTAGAGAAATAGTGTCTTCAAAATAACCAGTTACTTTTGTTGTTGTTGTAAATGTAAAATAGGGAATACCATCTTCTCGCTGAATTGTATGAGCATTGTTTTCGTTCATAATTCTGTTTACACCGCTAAAGTACCAAGCAGACGCTAATGAAGGAGAAGCCCATGTGCGTCCATAGAAAGGTAAGCCCATAACTAATTTTTTCTGGGGAATTACACTCGATGCGTATTCAGCAACTTTGCGACACCACTCCATACTTGCAATGGGTCCGGGTTGACTTCCAGACCAGTGTTCATCGTATGCCATAATAATAACACGATCTGCTAACTGAACAATTTTGTTGTAATTAAAAATATCATCGCTTATGTCTCTGACACGCGCAGGAACCGCAACCGAAAACCATTTTTCATTACCAATTGCAGTTCTTACATCACCTAAAAACGAACGAAAGTTTGCAGAATCTCTTGCGGGAATAGTTTCAAAATCAATCTGAATTCCATCATAACGTTTTGCTGCTTTTGCAATTTCTGAAATCAACTTTTTACGCACACCGTACTGAGGGTCTATGCAAAAATGTGTTAGCGAACGACCTTCGCAAGTAATAACTAAGTGAATGCGTCCTTTGTAATTTTTTTTCAGTGCACTTGGATCAGGAATAGAAACAAATTCTCCGTAAGAATTTATATCTGCACTAAAAAGACATAAATCGGTAATGGGCATAGAAGGATCGAATTCACTTTCGCGACCAGACATTACATAGCCCCACACTTCATGAAAAGCAACAGGCTCTCCATCAGGAAGTTCACGAATGTATGCGGTGTTTGAAGTAGAAGTAGAAGACTTTGCGGCTTCAGGCATTGCAGGAACATTTGCAGTTACCGAACCATCTGCTTGCGGAACTACTGCTTGTTCAATATCTGCAGCCCGAACATCTTTAGAACCTGCTGCATAGGCAAAAGCTGCAATCAACAAAAAAGCAACAGAACTTGCAATTGAAACAATAAGCTTTTTTTTCATTACCATCTCCACTCTTTTACTTACGGCATATGAATGATATCACGAGGCTTACTTCCATTTGCTGGTCCAACTATACCGCGTTCTTCCATTTCTTCTACCAGACGAGCTGCTCGGTTGTATCCAATTTTTAACTTGCGTTGAATATAACTTGCGCTTGCTTTTCCCGCCTGAACAACAATATCAAGTGCTTTTTCGTAAAGTGGATCTTCTCCTCCTTCAGAGAAAAGAGACATTTGTTCTCCAGACTCATCTTCATCATCATCAACAAAAATTTCGTCATCAATATATTCTGGTTCGCCCCACTCTTTAACAGCAGCAACAACATCTTCAACTTCTTGATCAGTAACAAATGCGCCCTGTATACGCATGGGGAAGGGATCTGTTGCACTTGCATACAACATGTCACCTTTACCCAAAAGTTTTTCTGCACCAACTTGATCTATAATAATGCGACTGTCTGTTTTACTTGCAACCATAAATGCAATACGACTTGGAATGTTTGCTTTTATTAAACCAGTAATTACATCAATAGATGGACGCTGAGTTGCAAGCACTAAATGAATTCCAACTGCACGACTCATTGCAGCAAGACGAGCAAGCACGCTTTCCAACTGTTTACCTGTTGTTGCCATTAAATCTGCAAATTCATCAATAACAATAACTAAGTAAGGTAATTTTTCTGTAGCAATTTTTCTTTCTTCAACACGCTTGTTGTAACTGCTTATATCACGAACTCCCAAACCATCAAGCAAAGCGTAACGTCTTTCCATTTCGCACAAAGCATATTGTAACGACTGCATTGCGCGTTTGGGTTCAGTAATAACAGGAGTAAGTAAGTGAGGAATATCATTGTACAATTTAAGTTCAACAATTTTGGGATCAATCAAAATCATCTTCACTTCGTTAGGATTACGTTTGTACAAAATACTTAAAATCATGTTGTTAATACAAACAGATTTACCTGCACCTGTTGAACCAGCAATCAAAAGGTGTGGTGTCTTAACTAAATCCATTACCTGAATACGACCTTCAATGTCTTTTCCCAAAACAACAGGCACACCCATCTTTTTCCATTCAGGAATGTTTTGTTCTATACATTCACGGAAGGAAACAATTGCACGCTTTGCGTTAGGAACTTCAATACCTACTGCTCGCTTTCCTGGAATAGGCGCAACAATACGCACCGAACTTGCAGCAAGACGAAGCGCAATGTTATCTTGCAAGGCAACAATTCTGCTTAACTTAACACCAGAAGCAGGAAGCATTTCAAACATCGTAACAACAGGACCTTTTACAATGTCTGTAATTTCTGCTTCAATTTTGAATTCACTCAGAGTTTCTTTTAAGTTTTGAGCAGCTTGCTTTGTTTCTTCATCAATTATCCAGTAAGGATTATCTTCGTATGCAGTCAACAAGTCTGTAGAAATTTTGTAAGGACCGCGACGAGGTTTTTTAGGAACATCGGGACGAATTACAACTTCCTCTTTTTTCTCTGTGTCCTTTTTTTCTTCTACGCTTTTTGTTTCAACTTGTTGTTTTGCATCTGCATCCATTTTTTCGAACACAGAATCCAGTGCGGAAAACATGGAGTTTTTGGGCTCTTCCTCAACTCCTGAACCCTTATTAAAAGGGAGCTTTTCTTTTTCCTCTTCCTCTGGTGGCTCTTCAAAAGGAATATCAAAAGAAGACTCTTGTTCTTTTTCTTCCAAAGCTTCTCGGTTAGCTTCTTCGAAATCAGCAATGATGTCATCTTCATCATCTTCTTGCATTTCAAAAGAATCCCAATCGCCTTCATCATCAACAACAGTACGATTGTACGAAGGAGCTGCAACTTTCTGGAAAGAAACTTCTTTTTGCACTACCGGTTCTTCTTTTACAACTTCTTCTTCAACCGCAGGTTCTTCTTCGACAACTGCTTCTTCAACTGCTGGCTCTTCTTCGGTAACTTCTTCTTCAACTGCTGGCTCTTCTTCTACAACTTCTTCTTCAACTGTAGGTTCTTCTTCGACAACTTCTTCTTCAACTGCTGGCTCTTCTTCGACAACTGCTTCTTCAACAGTCGGTTCTTCTTTTACAACTGCTTCTTCAACCGCAGGTTCTTCTTCTACAACTTCTTCTTCAACCGCTGGCTCTTCTTCTACAACTGCTTCTTCAACCGCAGGTTCTTCTTCGGTAGCTGCTTCATTTTGTTGGGGTTCAACCTGAATCATGTTTTCGCTTAAAGCTTGTGCTTGTTCAGCTTGCCAACTTATTGTTTCATCGTTTGAAGAATAATTTTTTTCTTCATTATTTACAGCATCAAGTATGCGATTATTTTCGTTTAGTAATTCTTTTAAAGTCCAAGCAGAAGAGGTTGCTTCTTTTATTTGCTTATCAACAGATTCATTTATTTTTCGATCAAGCTCATCTTCTTCAGCTTCAGTTTTTTCTTCAACAGAACGTTTTTCTTCAATAACAACTTTCTTTGCTTTAACTTTCTTTTCTTTTGGAGTTCCCTCATGAATTTTTCCGGCAATAACTAAAGCCAGCAAATACTCTGCAAGAACAACAAGAAGTGCTATTACGAGCAAAGAAATTATTTTTACCAAAGCAATAGGGCTGTAATCATACAAAGCAATTTGACGAGACCATTTTTCTGCAAAGACAAGTGTAAAAAAAGGAAGAACACTTACCAAAAGACCCACTGCCTTCTGATATGTCCAACGGTCACTAAAGCAGAATGTTCCTGCTACAAGCAAATAGAGCGGAATAAGTAGACTGCACAAACCGTATGCATTTGAAAGCATGCTTCCAAAACGGCTTAAAGGTGAATTCCCGGGTTGACCCAGAGCATTGTCAAAAAATCCTAAAAGCAAACAAATGCAAAAAAGAGCTGCTGCAATATACAGTGTGATTCCAGTCACTCGTATGGGGGTTCTTTCGTTCTTCATGATTTAACCTTACCTGAATTCCTATTCTTATTTTTTATCGGAATTTTTAAAGCCTGATGTTAGCGCAATCGCTTGCTTTTTTTTACACACTGTCCTATAATTAAGGTACTGTGTCAGAATTGTACATTGTGGGTACGCCTATCGGAAACCTTGGCGACATTACATTCAGAGCTTTGGAAACATTCAAAACGGTTGATGTTGTTGCTGCCGAAGATACGCGCCACACTATGGAACTTTTGACTCACTTTGAAATACGCAAGCCCATGATTAGCTGTAGGGCACAAAATGAAGCTCTTGCGGCTCAAAAACTTATCCAGTTACTTGACGAGGGTAAGACAGTTGCGTATGCCAGTGATGCAGGAGAACCAGGAATTAGCGACCCAGGTGCCGTTCTTGCGGGTTTAGTACGCGCTGCAGGGCACAAAGTTGTTCCTATTCCGGGTCCCAGTGCTTGTACAACGCTTGCGAGTGTTGCGGGAGCAGGTGGAAAAACCCTTATTTTCGAGGGATTTTTGTCGCCAAAACCAGGCAGACGAAGACGCAGGCTTGCAGAGCTAATGGCTACAGATGCGGCAGTAATTTTGTACGAAAGTCCGTTCAGAATTACTAAACTTCTTGCAGATATAGCCGATATTGATAGTAACCGGCGTGTTGTTGTGGGCAGAGAACTGACCAAACTTCACGAAGAAATAACCGAAGGAACCGCACAAGAGGTTCTTGACGATTACGCTTCCAGAAGTAAAATTCTGGGTGAATTTGCTGTTTTTATTTCCGGCAATAAAAACGCTAAACTTTCGTCGGAAGATTCCGATAATTAAAGAGAGGCAGGTTATGATGATAGACAAGATTTCAGGGGTAAATCCTCTTAACAACGTGCAAAACACGAAACGCACCAATGCGACGGCTAGCATCAAGGCAGGCAATGACTCTATCAGCGTGTCCGACGAAGCAAAAAAGCTGTCTGATGCTTACTATCTCAAACAGGTAGCAGAAGAGACCCCCGACGTTCGTACAGACTTAGTCGAGCAGATTAAGCAGAAAATCAAGGATCCCAATTACCTCAGTAGCGCAACCATTGAGGCAACAGCGGACCGTATTCTTGCGGCGTACGGATTCTAATTCGTTAACGAATGGCAAAGGGCGGGACATATAGTTCCGCCTTTTTTTTTGAATTTTTCTGAGGATTATATGGCAGATTTTATTTTTCGAATTTCACCCAACATTGTTCTTGGTTCCTATACAACCAGCCGTTTAGGTCAGTTTGCCCGCGATTACGGTAGCAAATACATTATCATTATGGATCCCATTCTTAAAGAAGTGGGTACTTCCGACAAAGTCATTGCATCACTTGATGACCGAAAAGTTGAATATTTTATCTACGACTCCATTCCCAGCGGTGCTACCACAGAAGCCATTGCTGAAGCCATAAAACTTGCAAAAGAAGCTCATGTTCACGGAGTTATAGCAGTTGGCGGTTCAAAGGCACTTAATGCAGGTCGTGCAGTCGCTTCTCTTATAAACGAATCACATGAAATATACGATTATGTAGACGGAGCCGTTCCCACAGCAGCGCCCATTCCGCTCATTTGTGTTCCCACCACAATTCGTGATGCTTTTATGTTCACCAACCAAACCCCCGTTATAGACTCACGTTCGTCACGCATAAAGTTGCTTGCATCCCAGCAGAGTGTGTGTCGTCTTGCACTTATAGACCCCAATCTGTGTGTTACGCTAACCGACAATCAAACTGCATCTACTTCAATAGAAACACTCTGTTTTGCCATAGAAGCATACTTAAGTCAAAAGGCAACCTTCTTTAGCGACATGGTAACCGAAAAATCATTTGAGTTGCTTAGTTACGCACTCGACGGAACAGAATCGCTAACCATTACGACTCCAAAAGAAGTTATGCTCAGTCAGGGAGGCTGTATGGCATCTTTGGGAGCTGCATCAAGTTCTTTGGGAGCTGCAAGTCTTCTTTCTTTGTGTATTAACGCACGGTATTCTATTTCACGCTCACTGGTTACTTCAATTTTGTTGCCCTACATTATCGAAGACGCCGCAACCTTTAAGGCAGACCGTCTTGCAAAAGCAGCACAATTCTTACGCATCGCACAAGCAGACACCCCAACAGAACAGGCAGTTACCGCTTTAACCGAATACATTCGTCAGCACATTGCCAGCGCAAACTTACCCGCTCGTCTTAAAGATTTGGGAGTAAGCATAGACCAACTTGCCCTTGCCGCAGAAGATGCAGGTGAACTTGACCTTATCAATAATCTTCCTCGCAGCATGAACACCGATGATCTGTTCAACCTTATTAAATCGGCATACTGATGATTGCACCCGATAAACTCAAAGAACTGTCTCCTGGTCAAAAGCGTCGCAAGTTAGCCCTTACTTTTGGAGAACTTGAACGAGATATTGCAGGAATTGCAGAACCAGGACTGTCGTACAACTTTCCATCACTGTCACGCGCAGATTACACAAAAAAAGTTGCACAGTTAGTACTTTTAGACGAAAAACTTCCGCAAGAAAGTGCACAACAGTTAAAAGAACTTTTACAAGCACAAAACTTTGATGAACGAAGAGTTTGTAATTACGCACGAAATGCACTCTTAGACATACTGGGCACTTTTCCTGCTGAATGGGATTTAGTCATTGCCCCGCACAGTTCTACTCCCGGAACCGCAGACTCTCGCAGTTTTTTTCCCGGAACTGCTGTCTACGCCGAAGACATACGCTCTCCCTTTAATTTAGGTTCTATTTTTAGAACAGCCGAAGCTATGGGTTTGGAAAAAGTTTTTATTTCTCCAGCTTGCACTCCTCCTGAACAAACGAAAGCACAACGAAGTAGCATGGGTTGCATTAACACGCTTGGTTATAGCCGTTGCTCTCTCGAAGAAGTGGCACACAGTTCTTCTGTTTTTGTATTGGAAACGGGGGGAACACCACTCAATGAATTTGATTTTCCAGAAGAAGGAACCGTTATTATAGGTTCTGAAGAGTTGGGGGTAAGCCCCGAAGCATTAAAACTTGCAGGAACAAAAGTAGTAAGCATTCCCATGACAGGCTTAAAAGCATCTCTAAATGTGGGCGTTGCTTTTGGTATTTTAGTTCAAGCGTGGACAGACTGTCTTCGTGCAAAAGGAATAAAGCCTACAAATCTTTCGGCATCAAACGTTCAGCAATAGTGTGAAGTTGATCTTCGCTCTTAATGCCAAATTCTTCAAGAATAGAAGTTTCAAACTGATCGTAGGAAACAACACCATCTTGATAGTGAACTAAAAGATCTGCAATATAAACCAGTTTTGTTATTCGTTGCATTTCTTTGGGAGCTTCTGAAGGTTCGTGGTGATAGCGTATGACATTTATAATCACTTCGGGGAAGTTCCATTTTTCTGCAATCAAAGCACCTATTTCACCATGATTCACACCAGCTACCATTCGTTCAAACAAAGCAGGAGAAACATGCAAACGGTTACACAGTTCTGAAATGCGTTCTAACAGTTCGGGGTGAGCTGTTGCAAAAATAACTTTACCAATGTCATGCAAGAGTCCGCACACATAACTGTCATCTACACACTGTCTATCTTTGCTACAAAAATTGCGCGCTAAATTGTATGTACAGAATGCTACTCGGTATGAATGATCCCACACTCTCTTTTTTTCAGCGTCAGATTCAACCATAAGATTTTTCATTGAACCAATAGAAACAAGCAAATTACTTATACCACGCAAACCAGCAAACTTAACGGCCTCTCCAATTGTTTCACAAGGCTTTGACAAAGAAAATGAGGCACTATTTACCAAACGCAAAAGTTCCGCAGTAAGAGAAACATCTCCAGAAATTTTAAGCGCTATGTCACTCATCTTAGCGTTAGAATCATTGAGCATGCGGTTTATCTGAGCAATGTTTTCGGGGAACTCTGGCAAACCGTCTATAAGTTTAACAAATTGTTCTGACAGTATAGAAATGCCTTCTTGCGATTCTTTGCTAAAAGGTATAATCAACCGAGTAATGGTTTCGCCGTTTTCGCTCAACACTTGGAAATTTTCTTCGGTAAGACCAACTTCTTTACGAAGCATAAGAAGAAGCATAACAAGACCCAAACCTGCACCTTCACTGCTATCAAGAATCTGATGCATACCGTCTTGAATAGTATTGAACATTTGTGCGCGGCTTAATTTGTCGTGAATGCGTTTGTATTCAAATAAGGTAAGAGCTGCGCGGTTTCGTATTTCAATTTTGATTTTATTGTTTCGTGTTTGCAGAATAAGTTTGATATACAAACCTTCATCTTTTTGAATTTTCAAGTAATGCTTAATATCAGAAATGGTGTCGTTTTTAAAACTTTTCATTCCCCGTTCGTAGTCTGAAGGATTTTGAATATCGAGCCCTTTTTCTTCAAAGTAGACGCGTTTTGTATTTGCTTTTTTGGCATTATTAATCAGTTCTTTAAGACAGTAAGACAAATAGTCAAACATTTGAGACTGGTTCAGTTCATTAAGAAATACACGAAGTACTTCTTCAATGTACAGTTCCATTTCATGTGGAAGTGTGTAAGTAGAAATCGTAAGCGGAATACCAGACTCTATAGACATCCGGATTTTTTCAACATCCACCTGAACTTTTTCAGAAGCCATAAGAGCAGTTTACCACAAAACTAATCTGAATTCAACCTTGACTGGCATTCACAAAAGCTATGAATTACAGTACAATGTTCCCATGACACAACAGACTGCAAGCGAGTTGTTAGTGCTGGGACTTTTAGCACTTACCAGTTCCCGCATATTTTTTCTAAAAAAAGTTAAAAGAGATGTCGTTTCTACTGTTCCTTTGGTGGCTTTTTTGCTTTCTCTGCTGAACATTGTTGCCTGGGGACTTACTCCTTTTGAACTGTTAATAAGTGCACTTTCTCTTTTTGTTACAATATGGAACATTAGAGCCATGCTGCGTCTTGCTTCAAAATTAGTTATTGACCACTACAGCGGACTCTTTACCATCATATCTGTTATAAACTTGCTGTTAACCATTGCTCTTACGGTTTTAGTGTTAGCCTTTAGCCCCGTACACGCAAGCCTTAAAAAGTTTGAAGTTACACGCACAGACATTGTTGCATGTGGTTCTTTTTCTCAAGGCTTTACCGAAAGAACAAACCCCTTAGAACGAGCAAGTGCAAAAATTTCTATTTTCAATTCAAAGTTTACACCTGGCTACAAGGGAAGCATTATTTTTATTCCCAACAAAAATGTTAGCATTGACAACTATCAACCAATGTTAGTAAAACTTGCACACGATGGCTACAGTGTTTATGCAGCAGAATTTTCCGAGCCAAATGTATTGTGGTTTGACCAAGAGTGGAAAAACAATGCAATCATAAGACATGCTGCTTTTTTCTACGACACTCAAATTGCACCCCAGCCAAGTGTTATTCAATCAGAGCGAACAGAAGATTTTGCAAATGAATACAGAGCCTTACTTTCGTTTGTTCCTATACAAAATGGAAGACCAGTCTATGCCGTAGCAGACAAAGATGATGCACAAGCACTTGCTGTTTTACGCAGAGACTTAGGAAAAATTGTGAGGGCAACTGTTGATATTGCAAATGTAAGCACTTATCTTACCAAAGGCCTTGGTCCTATAGAACAAACAGATCCGCTTACGGCAAAAATCAAATTTAATTTAGAAAAGGACAGTACGCTTTTTACCGCAAGTCATTTGGCAACTGCAATAGAAAGCGCACTATCTGAACAATAAGTAATTTACTTTTTTGCAGCCTCGTACAAGGGATACACTTTTTCTGCAACTTGAGTCAAATTAGTAATACGACTTTGATTTGACGGATGTGTACTTAAAATTTCAGGCGTTTCGCGAGCATTCAGTGCAGACATTTTTTTCCAAATGCTTACTGCATCATAGGGATTATAACCCGCACGAGCCATCAGTTCTGTTCCGTATACATCAGCTTCTGTTTCATGTGTACGACTGTGAGGCAAAGAAATAGTACACTGAGTTACTACATCAACCAGTACCGCACCATTGTCACTCATACCCGTAAGATCTGCTAAAGCAGCAACACCCAGTTGACGCAACAGTTCTTGACTTGCCTGTTCACGGCTGTGTTCGCGCAGTGCATGTGCAATTTCGTGACCCATAACAGCAGCAAGTTCGCCGTCAGTTAGGTTTAGCGCTTGAATAATTCCTGTGTAGACAACAATTTTTCCACCAGGCATACACCAAGCATTTACGGTGTCTTCGGTAATAACATTAACTTCCCACTGCCACTTTGTTGCGTCAGAACGGAATGCACCCACTTGTGCAATCAAACGTTCAGCAATGCGTTTAACACGAGCAGTAGTTGCTGCATTTGTATTTAACCGACCCTGAGCCTTTGCTTCGGCAAGAACCTGTGCATAAGAAATACTGGCACTTTTGTTAAGTTCTTCTTCGGAAACAAGTAACAGTTGGCCGCGGTTTCCACCAGCAACACTTCCATCAGTTGACATAGAAAGACAACCCACAAGACTAAGTGCAAGAGCCGTTGCACACAGCAGTTTTGTAACAAAATTCTTAAGTTTCATAATAGTAGATTAACACACCTTTTGATGTTCTGCAAGAAAATTATATCTTGAACATACTTACACTCGTATTCAGTTTTTCGAGGTTCTCATTGTTTTCGTTACTAAACTGGTTACACTGTTCAACAGTCTTGGTAATTTCTTCAGAATCTTCAGCGATTTTGTTCATTGACTCAGTAATTTCTTGAGTAACATTTTCAAGATTCTTCATTTCTTCGCCAATCTGTTTACCGCCATTCAAAAGAACCGTTGTGTTTTCGCTAACTGCATCTGCAGAAGATTTAATTTCGCTAATAGACTCAAGCACTTGAACATTTCCCGCATTCTGTTCGTCCATAGCGTTACGAATAACCGCTTCCTGTTTTTGAACTTTGTTGGTTAAGTCAAAAATAACGGCAAACTGATTCTGTACTGCCTGAGTGTTGTCAGAAACGCGTTCAATAATTCCCTGTAGTTCACTTAACTGAGAACCAATGTTTTTACCCTGAGTGTTTGACTGTTCTGCAAGTTTACGAATTTCATCTGCAACAACAGCAAAACCTTTTCCCGATTCACCTGCATGAGCTGCTTCAATTGCCGCATTCATAGCAAGAAGGTTTGTCTGACTTGCTATACTCTGAACAACAGAAGATGCTTCCATCAAACCAGCAGATTTTTCAAGAATTGTTGCAGCAAGCGTTGCAGATTCGTTAATACACTTTCGACCAGTTTCAGATTCAGCACCAAGCGATGTTACGGTTTTAGAGTTGCCTTCCAAAATTTGTGTTACCGAGCGAATGTTTGAAACCATTTCTTCTACAGCACTTGATGAATTAGAAACACAATCCACTTGAACTTTTACATTTTCACTTAGCTCATTAATTTTTGCAATCATGTTTTGAATTGTTTCATCACTTTTTGTAACGCTTTCAGACTGATACGCTGCTCGTTCTTTTACCACACTGATATTCTTTTTAATTTCTGCAACAGATTTTGAAGTTGCATCCATGCTTGAGTTTACATTCTTTGCAGTTTCCAAAGATATTTCAACAGACTTTTCAATATCAGTTAAAAGCGCATGGGTTTCATCTTTAAATACATTCAAGTCGTTTATTAAAAGACCAATTTCATTTCGTGTTGTAACTGGAAGAGCTTCACCTGTGTAATTTTTTTCTGCAACTTTTTGCGTAAAGAATTGAATATCTTTTATTTTTGCATTTATTGATTTCATTTGCAGAAGACCACAGATGACAATAAAAATTCCACCAAAAACTCCTTCGGGGAAAATATATTTCCAAACTAAAACAGTGTTAGGAATATCTTTAAGTGCAGTAGAAAGAACTGGAGTTATAGTAACTAAAATAAAACCAATAGCACCAAATGTACTTATAAAAATAGAACGAACTATAAGAGACATTGTCTTAAATTCTTTATTGTATGGAAGAACACTCAGCGAACGTTCCATATTCTGAACCCAAAGACTGTAAAATGCCTGAGCAATCAAACAGACATTTCCAAAACAAGAAGTATACAGTGGTGCAACATCAACAAAAACATGTTTTTCTGCAAAAGAGCCTTGAACTATGAGCGCAGAAAAAAATGCATTTAAAATACCTGTTCCCAAAGTTATGGTCTGGAAGCGTTTGTAAACTTTGTTTGTTTTTACAACAGACTGTGGGTCGTTAGGGTTAAAAGCTTTAAGTTGTTTTGTTTGACTAAACCACCAAAAAAGAACAAAGCCATATACGAGTGACATTCCTATAATTGCTACAGGGGAAGTAAAACCAATAATGGTATCGCGAAAGTCAAAAAGACGCAGTTGAACAAAAGTAACCCAACTTACCAAAACAGGAAGAAGATAAATGTTAAGGTAAAGAAAGAAATGCCATTTCGTTATTTTGACATTAGATGTAGCGCTTTCTGTCATATTTTGCTCCTCAGCTATTGATGCACATCTCTCTATAACAGATATTTACTGCTGCTACAGTGTATATAATTTTCAGATTAAATTCAACATTTGTCTTTGCATAATTACTTGCAAATCTATTTCCAAGACTCCCATACTTTTTGTTCCATACCCACCGTAGCTTCAGTTTTTCCGTTACGACAGAGCGGAAGTTTTAAAAGTTTTGACTGATTTTCAAACAGTTTTTCTTCTTTTTCGCTGTCATCAAGATACGCAATAGCTGCATAATCTTTTGACTTCTTGTCAATTAAGGCTTCAACAGCATCAGCACGACTGCCAAAAAATTTTGAAAGCGCCGCCACAACAGAATCAAATTCTCCAGCAGACATTTCTTTTTCTTTTAAATCAATAAACTGAAAGGGAATACGACGTTCTTTAAAAAAGCGTTGAGCCGACTTACAATCAAAACTTTTATTTGTTCCAAAAATCTGAATCATGCAGTAAGTGTATCACAAAAAGACAAAAAAATAAATGTTATTGCATGCTCTGTTCTTTTTATCTATAATGACTTATGGAAAATACAACATTAGTTCTAGCAGATTTAGATGGAACACTTTTTAGAAACGACAAAACAATTTCTGCTTATTCAAAGAAAATTATAAAACAAATACAAGAAAAAGGTATTCTCTTTGGCATTTCAACTTCTCGTGCACTGGTTAATGCAGTTAAATTTCTTGATGGAATTTCACCCGATGTCTTTATAACAAACGGTGGAGGATTAGTTACGTATCAAGAAAAGAAAATTTACGATTGCAAATTTTCATCAGAAGAAATTCAAAAACTTATACAAAGTTGTTTTTCTGTTTGTGGAAGTGATGCAGTTATTTCTGTTGATAATGAACAAGGCTTGTATTCAAATTCAAAAGAAGAATTAGGCGACAAGTTTTGGACTTACACCGATTTTTCAAATTTCAATCAACCCTGCATGAAGTTGTGTATTAAAACTTTAGATAAAGAAAAAATTCATAAAATTGCATCTTCGGTAGGAATAGATACTGTTGACTTTCTGCACTTTTCAGATATTCCCTGGTATAAGTTGAGTAAGAAAAATGCAACTAAAGAAAAAGCAATAGAAGCCTTGTGTACTTACTTAAAAATTCCTGTCAGCCAAGTTGTTGCCTTTGGTGATGATTTTAATGATATAGGTATGCTGACTTTATGCGGAACAGGAGTCGCAATGGGAAATGCTATTGAAGAAGTAAAACAAATTGCAAATGAAATTTGTTCAGCAAATGAAGAAGACGGACTTGCACATTGGCTCGAAGAACACATAGTAAAAGTTTAACTTACCATTCTTCTTCCCAGTTTTCTCCAAACTCATCTTGCATTTCTTCACGAGCATCTGCATCACCCAGCATAGCACGCAAGGGTAACAACGAATGACATTGAGGATTTTTTTTTAAACAGTGGTGAAGAAAAGACCTTTCACAAAAATCTCGATTCCAATTCCAACTAGAATAATTCCGCCCACAATCGTTGCTTTAGAACCAAGCTTGCCTCCTACTTTTTTTCCAATTAAGAGACCAGTCATACAGACAGCAAAAGTAACAAGAGCAATAATCAACGAAGCAATAACTGCCATAGGCAGATTGTAGTCAGCAATTGTAAAGCCAACAGAAAGTGCATCTATTGAAGTTGCAATACCTTGAATCAGCAGAGTTGCAAAAGTAAGCTTTACCGCAGATTCAACTTCTTCTTTTCCGCGAACTCCTTCCCAAATCATTTTTCCACCGATGCACAAAAGAAGAATCAATGCAATCCAGGGAACAAGTTTTTCAAAGTGTTTAAAATATTCAA
>OCVV011358526.1_pt1 | contig 15551 bp, 5 predicted proteins | sample 1539721 | NCBI WGS metagenome assembly OCVV01 (sample SAMN02144230, study PRJEB22623) | gut metagenome | biome: sheep rumen | host: Ovis aries | place: New Zealand
CCCAAGCCGCAGGTCGCGGGTTCGAGCCCCGTTTGCCGCTCCAAAAGGGTCAAAATAATTTGGCCAATAAGCCCAAGTTTTGTATCTTTGCACTTTCATCCCACGGGGATGAATATGTGTTGTATTCTAATTTATAATGTATTATGACAGAAGTAAAGATACAGAAAGACTGGAAAAAAGAGGTGTGGGCCTACGTGCTGCTCATTGTGGGTAGTGCCCTGTTTGCCGTGGGCGACGTGATGTTCGTCAACCCCTACCTGATGGCTCCTGGCGGCACCTATGGTTTGAGTAACGTGTTCAACACCCTGTGGCCGTGGAAGATCTCGCTCTATGCCATCTGCATGGACGTTCCGCTGCTGATCATCGGCACCCTGATCCTGGGTCCGAAATTCGGCGTGAAGACCATCCTCTCGACGGCGCTCATCTTTGGATTCACCTTCTTGCTCGAGAGTGCGTGGGGCTACAACCCCGTCATCTTCGACGGCAAGATCATGGATGCCCCGATTGAGGGCATCTCGATGGTGCAGATACCCCACGACGGGGGCTGGTTTGTGCCCGACTACTTTCTCAACACGGTGGTGGCCGGCCTGATCTACGGTGTGGCTATCGGCCTCATCTTCCGCAGCGGCGCCACCAGCGGCGGCTCGGACATTATCTCCATGATCCTGCACAAGTACACCAAGATCAGCCTCGGCACGCTGGTGATGATCGTCGACGGCTGCATCACGCTGAGCACCCTCGTGGCCTTTGGCGACATCCGCCTGCCCATCTACTCGATCATCATCATCTTCATCGAGGGCAAGGTGATCGACCTGGTGGTGGACGGTATGAAGAGCTACAAGACCATGTTTATTGTCACCGACAACATCGAGGCCGTGCGTGACTACATCATCAACGACCTCAAACGTGGCGGCACCTACATCGCCGGCAAGGGTCTCTACCAGGGTGCCGAGCGCCAAATGATCTATGTCACCCTCGACCGTCCCGACATGGTCAAGCTGCGTAGCAACCTGCATCGTATCGATCCCGCTGCCTTCGTCAACATCATGGACAGCAGCGAGATCCTCGGCATGGGCTTCAAGGCCCTGCCGAAAGAGTAGGGGGTGGCACAATAAAAGAAAGATTGTCGCGTTAAGTCAAACATGAAGATACTACAGCTCTGCAACAAGCCACCCTATCCGCCGGTCGACGGCGGCACGTTGGCCATGAACAGCATCACGCAAGGGTTGCTGCGGGCGGGCTGTGATCTGCGGGTGCTTACGGTCGAGACCGACAAGCACCCGGTGCAGCGCGACCGTGTGCCCGAGGAGTACCTCAAGCAGACGGGCTTGGAGTCGGTCTACATTGACCTTGGTGTCCGGCCGATACCGGCTGCGGTGGCCATGCTCTGCGGCGAGTCGTACCACGTCAAACGCTACATCAATACCGCCTTTGCCCGCAGGCTCACCGCCCTGTTGCAGGAGCAGGAGTACGACATCGTGCATGTGGAGAGCATCTTCCTTACCCCGTATGTTCCGCTGATACGAAAGTACTCGAGCGCCAAGGTGATCCTCAGGGCCCACAATGTGGAGCACCTCATCTGGAAAAGGGTGGCCCAAAGCACGCGAAACTACTTCAAACGGTGGTACCTCAACCACCTGTCGCTGACCCTTCGGGCCTACGAGTTGGAGCATCTGAACGACTATGACGGTGTGGTGTGCATCACCGAAGGCGACGCCGAATACTTCCGCACGGCGGGATGCCGCAAGCCCATCACCTCGATTCCCTTCGGCATCGAGCGCCGGGAGGCCCCGCAGGTGGAGGTGGAGCCCAACACGTTGTTCCACATCGGGTCCATGGACTGGATGCCCAACCAGGAGAGTATCGCCTGGCTGCTGGAGGATGTGTGGCCCGTGGTGCACTGCGAGGTGCCGCAGGCTCGCCTCTATCTGGCGGGTCGCAAGATGGATCCGGCCTTGATGCAGAAGCAGATCGAGGGCGTCACCATCGTGGGCGAGGTGCCGGATGCCATGCAGTTCATCGCCAGCAAGCAGATCAATGTGGTGCCGTTGCTCAGCGGTAGCGGCATCCGGGTGAAGATCATCGAGGCCATGTCGGTCGGCAAGGCTGTGGTGACCACCACCGTCGGGGCCCGGGGTATCGACTACACCGACGGGGAGAACCTCCTGATCGCCAACACCCCCACCGAGTTTGCCAATCAAATCAAACGCCTGCTCGACGACAGTGACTACTGTCGCAGGGTGGGTGAGGCCGCTGCACGGCTGGTCGCCGAGCGCTATGACGTAGGCACCCTGACCGGACAGCTGCTGAAATTCTATAATGAAAGGTTAGACGTATGAAAAGAATCAAACACTGGATCCTGGCCCTGGCCATGCTGATCCTCTCTGGCAACGCCTTCGCACAGCTCACCATTCCCGGTACCAGCGTCAGTTTCCAACTGGACAATGAAGAGTGGAGTTACCTCCGCACCTTCACCGACAAGAGCGGAGCCAACGTGTACTACTACTGCTACGTGGGCGAGGTGCTCCTCGACGCCGAGGGCGACACGGTGCTGCCCACCCTGCGAATCTATGTTCGCGAGAACTACAACAGCGATGTGTACGAGCTGGCCTACGACCGCTACCTGGAACAACCCTTCCAGTCGCTCAACGAGTTCACCAAAGGTGCGGGCCTGCCCAAGAGTGGCGGTCTGGGCTATGAGGGCATCTACACCAAACCCTCCGACAACCGCGACTACCGCTTCCTGATGACCTACTTCAAGGACCGCCGCACGATCGTCGAGTTCCGCCTCGAGACCACCCGCGAGACCTACGAGGACATGGAAGTCAAGTTCAAAAAGATACTCTCCTCCATCAGGTGATGAAACCTACCCGTTTGGTTGTGATGGCGGTGGTCTGCCTGCTGGCAGGTGCCGTCAGGGCCCAGGATGCCGACGTGAGCTACGACGAGCGGTTCCGCACCTTGGCCCGTGCTCACGCCCGCGACCCGCAGAGTGTCGAGGCGCTCTACAACCTCACCCAGTTCTACTTCGACAACTCGCACCCTATGCGAAGCCTCCCCTTGGCCATGCAGTACGCCCGCATGACCGAGGATCAGCACGTCGACCTCCTGCAACGCAACCGCATCAGCGACCTGGCAAAGTTGCAGCGCAACGGCATCACCCTTGCCACTATTCGCGAGTTGCAGCAGGCTATCGCCGAGGCGGCCCTCGAAGCGGTGCGCCGTCGCGACGACTTCTCTATGGCCGAGATCGACGCCTACCTCGAGTGGTTCGGTGGCAATGCCGAGGTGGCCCGGATGCTCCGCGCCAAGCGCTACCGGCTCACCTTCCGCGAAGTGTTGGCCATGGGCAGTGCTGACGACTGCTACGACTTTATGAATACCTACCAAGGCACCGTCGAAGCCACCCAGGCCGAGGAACGGTTGCTGCAGTTGTCGACCCCCATGATCGAACAATCCGAGACCGACGGCCCCATCGACTCGCTCCGGCAGCGCTATCCTCAAAGTACCCTGCTGCGGCGTGCCGCCGAGCGGCGCAAGAGCCAACTGGCCTTTGCGCGTGCCGAGCAGGAAGGTTCCATCGCTGCTTACAACGCCTTCCTCGACCGCTACCCCGCCAGCGACCAGAGCGAGACGGCCCGCGACCGGATCGACGACCTGCTGTCGATCGACCTGTCCAAGCGTCACACCGCCATAGAGTTGGCCCACTTCGCCGACTCCAACGCCGACCTTGAGATCTCCGACAAGGCCCTTGCGCGCCTGCGACGCCTGATCTACGCCAACCATGACGTCGAGGCAGCCCAGTACTATGTGGACCACTACAAGCTCGACGACCACTTCAGCGAGGTCTACAGCCGCTACTACTCGTGGCACTCTGTCGAAGGTAACGCTGCCCCACTGGAGCGCTTCGCCGCTGCCAACCCCGATTTTCCCTTCCCGCACGCCCTGGAAGACGACCTCGAGCAGGCCGCCGAGATCGACACGGTCGACCTCTTGCGCCCCTACCGCGAGGTGGATTACGACCTCTATGCCAGCCATATACGCCACATGATGGGCAAGGCCATCGCCTTGGTACCCCTGCAGCGCATGCTGCAGCCGCTGCTGACGGCCCGCCGCTACAGCGACGCCCTCTTCCGCATGGAGCAGTTCGAGATATGCTTCGACAACCAGTGGCAGAAGCAGTACCGCGAGCTTCGCCGCCTGGTGGGCGAAGAACCCGGCATCCGAAGCCTGCGCCGCGAGCTGGTCGACAGCGCAGCGGTGCTCAACCCTGCCATCAATCCTGCCGACGGCAAGCTCTACTACAGCGACGGCCATGTCATACGTCGCGCCGTGCGTACCCCCGCCGGCTGGCGTCCTGCCGACACCGTGCACCTCACCAACGCCACCCCGGCCAGCCTCTCCTTCTTCGGCTTCTATGCCCAGGGGACGAGGATGCTCCTAGGCAGCGGCGGCGACATCTGGGTGGCCGAGCCGGACGGTGACCAGTGGCGCGTGAGCGATATTCCGCCGTACCCCGTCAACACCGACTACATCGAGACCGACGCCTACATGCTGCCCGACGGCAGCGGCCTCCTCGTGGCCTCCGACCGGCCGGGGGGCTTCAACCTGCAACCCTCGGGCGCCAACTTCCACGGCGACACCGCTTTGGCCACCGACCTCTGGTTTATCCCCTACACCAGCCACCGCTGGGGCACCCCCGTCAACCTTGGCCAGCGGGTGAATACCCCTTATTGTGAGCGTCACCCCGTCATGAGCCGCAACCTCCGCACCCTATACTTCGTCAGCGACGGCCATGTGGGCCTCGGCTTCGGCGACGTCTACATGGTGGAACGCACCGACCTCACCGACTGGACCTCGTGGAACGATCCCATCAACCTGGGGCGCGAGGTCAACAGCGGCTTCCGCGAAGGAGGGCTGAGTCTGAGTGCCGACGAGCGACGCCTCTACCTCAGCAGCGACTTCGGCGGGCATGCCGCCGCCTACAGCTTCGCCACGGCCCACAACACTGCCAGTGCCGGCCAGACCTACAGCCTCGATGTGACCGAGCTCGAGCGCTCGCTGGTACGCCTGCAGGTGGCCGACGTCGACCAGCAGACGGTCACGCAGGTGGTGGACTACCAGGGCGACGATTCCGCTGTCGACCTCAACCTGCTCAACAATCGCCGCTACGCCCTTCTGGCCGATGCCGGCACCAGCTTTGTCACCGCCACCGTCGTCAATCCCGCCGACCTGGGACGCTACCGTCTGCCCGCCTACACCTACGAGCAGCTGGTGGCCATGGATCGGCCGCTGCCGCTCCCGGTGGTCGACTTCTCGGCCGACGGGGCCGAGCTCTTGCCTGTGGCGCAACTCCAGCTCGAGCAGCTGGCCCGCTTCCTGACGCAGCACCCCGAGGCCGTTGCCGAGGTGATCGTCGACGTGGTGGGCGCCGATGCGCGCCACTGCTACACCCTCTCGCTGCAGCGTGCCGACGCCGTGCGCGCCTTCCTGACGGCCCATGGCGTGCCGGCGGTCCGCATCCTCCTCTCGCCCTACGGCAGTGCCCGTGCCGGTCTGGGCGGTACCTCGGCCGTCAGCGTCCGTTTCCGCGAGGGAAAGTAGTTATTAACAATCGGTTGGGTATTTCTTTTTCGCCCGACGGGGTGTCGGGTGGAAAAAAGTACGTAATTTTGCATCGTTTTATAATACCCCATCCGCTATGGAAGAACATCGTACCTTGACTGTCGACGGGCGCACCGTTCACTATCGCGACGAGGGGCGCCACAACACGCCCACCCTCGTGCTCCTACACGGTTTCCTGCAGAACCTCGATGTGTGGAGTTCCTACGTCCTGAGCTATATGAACCAGATGCGCGTCATCACCATCGACCTGCCCGGCCACGGGCTGACCGACACTTTCTGCGACGTGCATACCACCGACTTCATGGCCGACATCGTCAAGGAGGTGCTCAACGCCTGCGGCGTCGACCAGTGTGTCATGGTAGGCCACTCGATGGGTGGCTATGTGGCGCTGGCCTTCGCCGAACGCTACCGCTACACGGTGCGCGGCTTGGGGCTGATCAACTCGCACGCCATGGCCGACACCGACGAGCAGCGGCAGCGCCGCGAGGAGGTGTGCCAGGCCGTCCAGGAGAACGCCGCCTCCTACATCGTGGGCTTCGTGGGCTCGCTCTTCGACGAGAGCCGCCGTGCCGCCCTCTCGCACGACATCAACGACCTGCAGTCGCAGTGCCTGCTCACCACGGCCGCCAGCATCATTGCCGCCCAGCGCGGCATGGAGCGCCGCCCTTCGCGCATCGCCCTCCTGCAGCAACTCGACGTGCCAGTCTACTTCGTCTACGGCAAGAACGACCCCCGCATTCCCATCGAGCTGGCCGTCACCCAGACCCTCCTGCCGCGTCGCGCCGAGGCCTTGCTCCTCTCCGATGTGGCCCACATGGCCTTCCTCGAGGAGCGGGAGTATCTCAAACCCCGCCTTCTCAACTTTGCCCTCGGCTGCTACGCCTAAGAATCGATCGCCCCGCTCCCTCCGAGCGGGGCTTTTTTTACTCCATTTCCGACTGTTAATTTAACTTAAATCACCCCTTTCGGAAAACGACAAAACTGTCATTCGGAGGGGAAAAACCTTGTTTGTAACCCCTTCATTTACAGGTTGCCGCGGCACCATCTCCTACTCATCTCCTACTCATCCCCTTATCAACGCCTTCTAAACGCTTAGTTTAGTAGGAGTTAAGTAGTAGTTGAGTAGGTGTTAAATTAACTTAAATTAAGAGATGGTGCTTTGTCATCCTTTTTCGGTCATTTTAACATTTGGTTCGAGGCCGGTCGGAGTGGGGGAGAGAGGTGGGGGGAAGGGGGGTGTTGAGAATGTTAAATAATTTAAAAAATTTGGTCAGTAAATTTATTATAACTAATTTTGCAATGCTTTTTTGAGGGTGAGATATACCCACGCAGAGGATAAAAACACTTGAAAATGTATACGATGTGCCATATACTCTTTTGTGTTGCGACGGCTTCGGCTGCCGCGGATGGCAATCGTAGCGCAAGTCCGATCAGAAAGTTTATTTTAATAGCGGCCTGACCGCCAGCGCCTTGCGAGGCGCTGAGCGGTCGGGTCGGAAGGCACAACCCGTGTCGGAAGGCACAGCCCGAGGTGGGCTGGCGGCCTGAAGATCGGGGGAAAATGGGCCTGAGTGTAGTTTTTGGAGCCTTCCGAACGTTTATATAGACAGAGAAATTACAATTAGTACTAACAACAAATAATTAAACGACATGAAAAAACACTTATCCTTGATGATGCTACTGGCGGCCATGTTGCTGTCGTGGGCATCGGGAGCCCAGTCGACCAATGTGTCGGTGGGCAACTGGGGTGGTACGTCGTCGTCGGCCTACGGCGGCTTCCACAACACGTCGCGCTACTCGTGGACGCAGACCCTCTATCCGGCTACCGACATGCAGGGCGCGGGATGGATTCAGGCCATCATCCTCGACAACCGGTCGACGGCGCCCAACACGCTCGACTCGGCCAAGATCTATCTGGGCACCACCACCATGACGACGCAACCGACGTCGTCGGTGAGTACGTGGGTTCCGGCGAGCGACCTCTCGCTCGTGTGGAGCCGCACCAGCTACACCATCCCTGATGAGGTGGGCATGCTGGTGATCGTGCTGGACCAGCCCTACTACTACGACGGCACCTCGACGCTGGCCTTGGTGGTGTCGAAGGCGGCCGCGGCCACGTCGAGCAACACCAAGTTCGGCTACGCGAGCACTACGGCCAGTATGAAGTACACCGGCGGCACCACCGAGAGCTACTGCCGCTTCCCGACGGTGGCTGGTACCAACAGCACGTATAAGGAGAACATTATCTTCGTGAAGACTGCGAGCCAGAACGATGCCTACTGCCTGCCGCTGCAGGGTGTGCATGTCGCGGGTGCGACCAGCTCGACGGCCACCTTTGCCTGGAACGGCACGCCGGGTGCCAGCTACGAGGTGTGCTACGCCGGCTTCAGCGGCAACCATCTGGGCGTGTCCACCACGGCCACGACCGACACCTTCTACACCTTCACCGGACTGGAGACCGACTCGGTCTACTGGCTCTATGTTCGCAAGCAGTGCTCCAACGGAGTTTCCAGCGGTTGGGATTCGGTCAAGGTGCGCACCCTGATGGAACCCTACGACTTCCCGCTCAGTTTCGACTTCGACGACCCCGACGATGACAATGTCTGGGCCCTCGAAAACGCCACCAACGGGTGGGTGATCGACTCGGTCGACGGCCACCGTGCCATGTTTATCTCCAACGATGGAACAAACAATAGCTACACCGTCGGTTCGTCGGGCTACTCGTGGGCATGGATCGATGTCGACCTTTCGGATGCCGGCACCTATGGTGTCTCGTTCGACTGGCGCGCCAACGGCGAGGGCAACTACGACTACCTGCGTGTGGCCCTGGTGCCCACGAGCACGATGTTCTCGGCCATCTATGGCGACAACCCTGTGGCCAACACCTTCCGTACGCAGCTCCCCGCCGGGTGGATCAATCTTTCCAATGCCACCGACGGGCAATACAAACTGAACCTCAACGGCGAGTGGCAGCACTTCGGCGCCGAGGTGGAGATTGCCGACTCGATGCTCGGCTACTACCATCTGGCCATCATCTGGGTCAACGACGGCAGCGGTGGCACGCAGCCCCCGGCGGCCATCGACAACTTCATGATGAGAGTGGCCAACTGTTCGGCTCCCGCATCCTACACGGTGACCGATTTGACGGCCCATTCGGCCACCCTCGATGTGGTGCATGATGCGACCTCGTCGTTCACCATGGTGTGGCATGCCGTGGGCAGCGACAGCTGGGACACGGTGGAGATGAGCTCAACGAGCTACAGCTTCGACAATCTGATGATGGGCACTACCTACGAGGGATTGGTCTTTGCCATCTGCGGCAGCGAAAGCAGCATGGGAGGTCTGCCCTTCAGCTTCACCACCACCTGCGGCACCCTGACGAGCGACGACCTGCCCTACACCGAGACCTTCGAGGCCTACGGCACAGGCTCCACCCAGCAGATCAACCCCTGCTGGACCAAGGGTACCAACTCTTCTACGGCCTATCCTTATCCTTACAGCACCGCCGCCGTCAACGGCGTCCGCGGCCTCTACTTCTACGCCACGCGCAACAGTTCGGCGTCGAGCACCAGTTACTACAGTTGGGCGGCCCTGCCTCCGATCGACGACGAGCTCGACATGAGCGACCTGATGGTCAACTTTATGATGAAGCGCTACAGCACCACCACCGCTGCCTACCACAGCATGGTGGCCGTGGGTGTGGCCGACTCGGTGACGAACCTCTCCGACGCCGACGCGCTGGATTCGCTGGTGACCTGGATCGACACCGTCGACATCACCGCCGAGGCCGCCAGCTCGATCCACTCGGCCGAGGTGTCGTTCGACAGCTACACCGGCAGCGGCAAGTATGTGGTCTTCTACGCCATCAGACCCGATGCTGCCAGCGCCACGCAGTACAACCAATTCTACCTCGACGACATCACATTGCGCACGATCCCCAACTGCTTCTGGCCGAGCGAGGTGGTGCTCAACAGTGTCACGAACGAGGGAGCTACGATCACCTGGACGCCCGACCCGCGCACGTCGAGCCCCAGCTCGTGGGAGGTGGAGTACGGCGAGGAGGGCTTCGAGCCTGGCACCGGCAACACCACGTCGACTACCGACACCACCCTCACGCTGACCGACCTGACGCCCAACACCGCCTATGACGTATATATCCGCGCCAACTGCGGCGGCGACATCTCCGACCCAGCGGTGTTCGCCTTCCGCACCCTCTGCAACCCGGTGGCTACCGACAGCCTGCCCTATGTCGAGGACTTCGAGTCCTACGCCAGCGGCTCGGCCAACGGCATCAGCCCCTGCTGGTACAAGCAGGTGATTGGCTCCACCACGCAGTATCCCTATCCCAGCACTACGGCTGCATCTTCGGGCAGCATCGGTCTGTACGCCTACTCTACGTCGAGCATCTACTCGTATGCCGTGCTGCCGATGTTCGAGTCGTCGCTGAGCGACCTGATGATCGAGTTCGACCTCAAGCGCGGTACCTCCAGCGGCAGCACCTACCATACGATGGTGTATGTGGGTGTGATGACTGCGGCCGACGACCTGAGCACCTTCGACACCATTACGTTGATTGACGATTCGGAGAATCCCGCCTCGTCGGTCACGCACCACCTCATCTCGCTCGAGGGCTACGAGGGCACAGGCCGCCTCGCCCTGCTCTTCCCGTCGCCTGCTTCGTCGCACTACAACTACGCCTACGTCGACAGCGTGGTGGTCAGCCAGATGCCTGCCTGCCGCTGGCCGATGAATGTGGCTGTGGACAGCGTGGGTGCCTACGAGATAGACCTGTCGTGGACGGGCAGCGCCTCCAACTTCGAGGTGCAGGTGTCCACCACCGCTGAATTCACCACGGCTACTACCACATCGACCACCGTCTCCGCTACCGAGGCCGCCCTTACGGGCCTGACGCCCTACACTCAGTACTACCTGCGCGTGCGCGGTGTTTGCGGCAGCGATGTCAGCTTCTGGAGCGAAGTGGTGCCCGTCATCACCAGCCGCGATTGCGGTCCCAACAATATTAATATAGTGGATACCGTCGGCAACGGTACCAGCAGCGCCTACACCTACACCTTCTACGGCTACAGCTCCTACTTCCAGGGCTACAGCAGCGCCATCTACACCGTGACGGAGCTCAACGATATGGGTCTGCAGGTCAACAACCGCATCAACGGTATCAAGCTGCACAGCGGCACCACGGGTGGCACCATCCGCGACGCCCGCATCTATGTGGCCGAGACCAGCCTGGAGGGCTACTCCACCACGCCGGCCAACGACACCGTGGACCGCTCGACGATGACCCTCGTCTACAGCGGCGACCTGGTGGTTCCCGCCAACAGCTGGGTAGAGATTCCCTTCGAAACTCCGTTCAACTACAGCGGCAACAGCAACCTGTTGATCACCTTCGCCCGCGACACCAACACGACGGCGAGCGTCACCTTCTACTACACCTCCGCCAGCCCGGACTACCTGAACTGCTACGGCTACCGCTCGTCGGCCACGACGGCCAACCTGTCGGCCACTCGCAGCGGCAACCGTCCCAATGTGGTCTTCGATATCTGCACCGAGATTCCCAACTGCGTGCGTCCGAGCAATGTGGCCCTTGTCAGCTACAGCGACACCGCGGCTTCTCTGCAGTGGGATAACACAGCCTCCAGCTATGAGGTGGCCCTCTCTACCTCGTCGGTCAACCCCGATAGCACGAGCGGCCTGACTACCTATACTGTCGCCACCAACAGCATCGACCTCACCGGTCTGACGCCCAACACCGAGTACTACGTCTACGTACGTTCGCTCTGCGGCGCCATCGGCAACTCGGAGTGGAGCATCGAGCTCTCCTTCCGTACCGCCTGTGCCCCGCAGTCGCTGCCCTTCACGGAGGACTTCGAGAGCTATGCCAGCGGCAGCTCCAGCCCCATCAACCCCTGCTGGACCAAGGGCACCAACAGCACCACCGCCTATCCCTATCCCTATTCCACCAACGCCGTCAACGGCAGCCGCAGCCTCTACTTCTACGCCTACCGTCCGTCGTCGGCCACCTCGACGTCGTACTACAGCTACGCCGCCCTGCCCATGTTCGACGCCCCGATCGACAGCCTGATGGTTACCTTCGCCATGCGCCGCCACGCCACCACCACCGACTACTACACGTCGCGCCTGCTGGTGGGTGTAATGACCAACCCCGACGATATCGCGACCTTCACCGCCATTGACACCATCGACCTCAAGAACGAGGCCTCGCTCAGCGTCCACTACTTCGAGGTGCCCCTGAGCAGCTACACCGGCACCGGCCGCTACATCGCCTTCTACGACGAGGTGCCTCCGCTCTACGGCACCGCGACCTACAGTTACAGCTACGTCTACCTCGACGACGTTCAGGTCGACTACCTGCCCACCTGTCCGCGCGTCAACGGCGTGCAGGTGACGGGCATCAGCCAGACCGGCGCCACCGTTTCGTGGAACGCCGTGGCGGGTGCCGCCAGTTATGACATCGAGTACGGCCCCGAAGGCTTCGTGCATGGCAACGGTATCACCGTCACTGCCACCACCACCAGCGCCACCCTCAGCAGCCTGGCCCACTCCAGCCCCTACGACGTCTACGTCCGCGCCCACTGCTCGGCCACCGACGCCGGCCACTGGAGCTTCGTGACCACCTTCGCCACCGAGTGCGGCTCCAACAGCCTGCCCATCGTGATGGACTTCGAGGGTCTGCCCACCGGCACCACCTCCGAGCTGCCTCACTGCTGGACCAAGTGGAACGACAACATGACTGCCTCTTCCGGCTACTACCCCTACGTCTACAACAGCACCACCAACGCCCACAGCGGCACCAACAGTCTCTACTGGTACTTCTCCAACAGCACCACCACCTACCCCAGCGACATGATCTTCTCCACCCCGGCCATCGACACCGTGGAGTACCCGATGAACACCGTCGAGGCCGTCTTCTGGGCCAAGCGGAGCACCAACCCGATGAGCGTCGTGGTGGGTGTGATGGTCGACCCGACCAACGCCACCACCTTCACCGCGCTTGATACCATCGAGCTCACCACCGCCTACACCGAGTACACCGTACCTCTGAGTAGCTACACCGGCTACGGCAACCACGTGGCCTTCCGCGGCACACACACCGGCACGTTGGTGCAGTACATCTACCTCGACGACATCACCATCGAGGCCATCTCGGCCTGCGGCCGCGCCTTCGACCCGACGGTCACCGCCGCCACCGCCACCACCGCCCGGCTGGCCTGGACCGACACCATCGGCAGCAGCCAGTGGGTCGTCTCCTGGCGTCCCGACACGGCCACCGCGTGGACCGAAGTCACCGTCAACGACAACCCCTACACCCTCACCGGTCTCACGCCCAACACCCTCTACCGCTTCCGCGTGGCCCCGGTCTGCTTGAGCGGCGAGCGCGCCGACTGGAGCCGCACCACCTGCCTCTTCACCACTTCGCAGGTGCCCGCCTCGATACCCTACAGCTACAACTTCGAGGAGGCCGCCGAGTGGAACAACTGGCAGACCGCCAGCAACAGCACCACCAACTGGGTGCGCGGCAACGGCGCCGACGGCAACAGCACCCACGCCATGTACCTCAGCGCTGACGGCGGCGCCACCCAGAGCTGGAACTTCAACACGCTGACCAACGCCGTCGCCTACCGCGACATCGACTTCGGCAGCACCGTACACAGCTACCAGATCGACTTCGACGCCTACTACGGCGGCACCATCGGCCACAACTACGACGGTCTGGCCGTCCTGCTGGTCTCGCCTGCCGAGCCCGTCATGAGCAGCAGCACCGCCCTCATCACCCCGTGGGGCCACGTGAACGACGTCGCCCTGCTCTCCATGCGCCACGACACCCTCTGGGGTCATTACACCGCCTACTTCGACGGCGTCAGCGGCGTGCAGCGCGTGGTCTTCTACCACTTCAACCAGGCCACCGCCGCCAACTATGCCTATGAGGACAATCCCGCTGCGGTCGACAACATCGCCATCACCCTCCAGCCCTGCGAGCGTCCGGGCCAGCTGACGGTCGACACCGTCACGCCCTACACGGCTCAGCTCTCCTGGGCCGGCGACGCCACGGCCAACTACGAGGTGGCCTACCGCGTGCGCGGCACCTCTTCGTCGACCAACGTCTACCAGTCCGTCAGCGGCACCACGGCCTACCTGGCCGGTCTGCAGCCCGCCACCGACTACTACTGGTGGGTGCGCCGGGTCTGCACCCTCACCGCCACCGACACCCTCGTCAGCCCCTGGTCGGTCAACAGTGCCTTCAGCACCGGTTGCGCCCCCATCAGTGTGGCCGACACCCTCTTCGAGGACTTCGAGAGCTACACTCCCGCGGCCTACAACAACACCACCGCCGGCGAGCTGCCCAACTGCTGGTCGGGCTACATCACCGGTCCCACCGGCTACGTGCCCCACGTGACCGACAGCGGCAGCTACTCCTACTGCATCAGCGGCCGCCAGGCCATCACCATGACCGCCGGCACGCCGACCTCCTACGGCAGCGACACCTACCTGCGCCTGGCCGACATCGCCGAGCCCACCAACTCGCTCACCCTCGCCTTCTGGATGTGCACCGAGAGCAGCTCCAACGGCTTCCTCGAGGTAGGCTACCTCACCGGCGACGACTACACGACCGACTTCGTGTCCCTCAAGCACATCGCCGCCAGCTCCGCCACCATCCACAGCGGCAACGGCCTTCAGGACGCCAGCCACGGCATCCGCGACACCGTCCACTTCGACTCGGTGCCCGCCGGCAACTATCCCATCGTCCTGCGTTGGAACTACACCACGTCCTTCTACAGTGTATGCATCGACGATGTGGCCATTTGGACCAACGCCCCCGCCTGCGAGACGCCCGCCATCGACATGACCGCCACCACCGTTGGCGAGACCAGCGTCGACCTCGTCTGGGCCGGCTCGGCCGCCAACTACGAGGTGGTCTGCGTCCAGGGCAACTGGACCGGCCTCGAGCCCACCACCGCCGTCACTGGCAACAGCCACACCTTCAGCGGCCTCACCGAAGCCACCACCTACACCGTGGCCCTCCGCGCCGTCTGCGCCGCCAGCTACTACAGCCCCTGGACCACCTACACCTTCACCACCCTCGAGCACCCCTGCTTCGTGCCCACTGCCCTCACGGTCACCGACACCACCTACGACGGCGCCACCGTCAGCTGGACCCCGGGCGAGGCTGAGACCGAGTGGGAGGTCAACATCAGCTGCACCTCGCCGGTCTTCAACCAGACCTACACCGTCAGCGGCACTCCGCAGTATGTGGCCACCGGCCTCGACGAGGGCGTGACCTACAAGGTCGCCGTCCGCAGCAACTGCGGCAACGGCCGCTACAGCGACTGGAGCGACACCGTCGACCTGGCTCCCCTGGCTTGCGAAGTCGTCACCGGCCTCACCAAGACCAGCGGCGATGCCCACAGCGTGACCATCAGCTGGACCTCCACCGGCGCCTCGAAGTACGAGGTCGACTACGGCGACCAGGGCCACACCGATGGCAACGGCACCATCGTGGAGACCACAACCAACAGCATCACCATCAACGGCCTCGAGAGTGAGAGCACCTACGACATCTACGTCCGCCAGTACTGCACCGACGAGGTCTACTCGCAGTGGAGCTCCATGCTGCGCATCACCACCGACGCCGAACAGGGCATCGACGATGTGGAGAGCGCCCGCGTGACCCTCTACCCGAACCCCGCCAGCCAGATGGTCACCATCGGCGGCATCGAGGGTGAGGCCACGGTGAGCATCGTGGACATGAATGGCCGCGAGGTGTACCGCGACCACACGGGAGCGAACGGCCATCTGGGCAGCACCAACAGCGCCAGCGAGAGCCTCACGCTCGACCTCACGGGTTATGCCAAGGGTGCCTACTTCGTCCGCATCACGGGCGAGCGCAC
>OCVV011345987.1_pt1 | contig 15547 bp, 10 predicted proteins | sample 1539721 | NCBI WGS metagenome assembly OCVV01 (sample SAMN02144230, study PRJEB22623) | gut metagenome | biome: sheep rumen | host: Ovis aries | place: New Zealand
GAAAAACTCAATCAAGCAATTGATGAATATTTCAAAGAACTAACTGAGAAATCAGGGGTCGACATTGGCCTTAACAAAGAGATATGTACTAGATATTACAAGGCGGATGGTGAATATAAAGAAGCCGCTAAAAAGCTAGGCAGCATCAAAGGCTTAAGAATATTCTTAGTTGTCATGCTACTTGCTTTGATTGTCGGTGCGGTTGTCTTATTTGTCATGTCCTCTAGAAATCCCAATACTAAAATTTTATTCATGATTTTAGGTATTGTCTGCGCGGTTTTAGCAGTGGGAGATTTAATATCTATTTTCACCGCTGTTAAAAGAACGATTGCTGCTAGACAAAAAAAGACTGATGAACTGAAGGCTAAAGCTGATAGCATCTTAAAAGAAGCTGAAGAATCAATGAAAGGTATGAACGCTTTATTAGATGATAATATCGTTCCTACAATCTTGAATAAGACTAACGATTTAATCGTTATGGAACCTAATTTCTCAGCGGAGAGATATCAATACTTCAGAGAACAATATGGCTTAGAGGATAACTCAAATCAAGATATCGCTATCGTAAATGTCTTATCAGGAACGATTCTAGGTAATCCTTTCTTGATGCAAAAACAATTTGCTCATCATACTATTAGCAAAACTTACACTGGAACTTTAGTAATTCATTGGACTACGACTTCTACTGATTCTAATGGTAAATTGAGAGTTGAACATCACACTCAAACTTTAGTAGCTCATGTTGATAAACCTGCTCCTGATTACAATTATGAAACTTTCTTAGTTTACGGATCTGATGCCGCTCCTGATTTATCATTTACTAGATATCCAACCGTCAAATTGAATGATAACGAAAAAGATTACGCTAAGATGGCTTCTAAGGCTGACAAAGAATTGAAGAAAATGCAAGAAGCTTCAATTAAAAAGGGAGGTAGTTTCACTCCTTTAGGTAATTCTGAATTTGAAGCTTTATTCCACGCTTGGGATAGAGATCACGAAACTCAATTCCGTTTGTTATTTACTCCTTTAGGTCAAAAGAATGAATTAGCATTGTTAAAGAGTAAACAACCTTATGGTGATGACTTCACTTTCTTAAAGAGAAAGAAATTGAATTATATTTCTTCTGAGCACTCTCAAAATATTGATTACGATCCTAACGGAGAGAGATTCCATCACTTCGATTACGAAGTTATGAAAGCTAATTTCTCTTCGAGTATCAATGAAATATTCCAAGGTTTATATTTCGATTTAATACCTTTAATTTCTATACCTTTATATCAACAATATAAGTCTGTGGATTACATTTACGGTAAAGATACTCCTAATGTTTCAGCTTATGAACATGAAGCGGTCGCCAATTCTTTCCCTAATGATTTCTTCCAACACGAAGATTCTATTACTTCCAATATCGTAAAGACTCAATTCGTTAAAAAAGTTGGAATGTTTGACCAAGTTGATGTTACCGCTCACGGTTTTAGAGGAGTTCCTCGAACTGATTACGTTCCTACTCTTGGTGGAGACGGCTTAATGCATCCTGTCCCCGTCCACTGGACTGAATATATCGACGTCGAGAAGACTACACCTATATTAGTAGCTGCGTCTAACACTCCTCGTCCTCAACTTCAAACTCTACTACAAAATGATGCATTCAAGAATCTAGTAGAGAGATTAAATTGCTCGTCCTTCTCTTATAATAAACGCATCATGGCCTTTGTCACTTCTGCTCAAGTGACTGAAGCGGATTCTAAAGAATTCTCTGAAATTCTTAATCCTCCTACTCCCATTGATGAAATAAAGAAGAAAATGGCGAGATAATATGCTAGAATAAAAATACTAACGAAAGGAAATTTAATTATTATGGCAAATGAATTAGATGAAATGACTGGTCCTGTTAATGAACAAGGCAGAGATGTAAACGTTATCGAAAAGCAAATCCCCGCTAAAGTTGGTAAGGGAACTTACGTTTTCGTTGTTTGTTTATTTATCTTAGGTATCATTCCTGGACTCATTTTCTTAGCGGTCTATCAAGGTGCTAAGAACTATTTAAAAGGCCTCCAACAAAAGATTCAACACGATGCTTCTCAAATTGACAACTACTTAGAGCAAAGAGTTATCATTTTACAAAACCTCGTACCTCTTTTAAACAAGGCTATCGACTTAGATAAGGATGTCTTAACTAAAGTCACCGCTTTAAGATCTGGCAACAACATCAATGGTGATGCTTCTAGAAATGAAGTTTCTACCACTGTCGATAATGTTTCTAGATCTATCAACGTCGCTTTAGAAGCTTACCCTGATATCAAAGCTCACAAAGAAATCGCCGATGCGATGCAACAAAACTCTTATTTACAAAGAGAAATTACTGCGGCTAGAGAAGTTTACAACGATTCTGTTTCCGCTTGGAACCAAGCTATCTTCCAATGGCCTGCTAAAGCTTTAGCAGCGGCTAGAGCTGGTTACACCACCAGAATTCCTTTTACCGCTTCTAAAGAAACTAAAGAAGCTGCTAGACAAGTCTTCTTTAACTAAAATCAAATCTATTTGATTAATACGGCTTAACCAAGCCGTATTTTTTATTTAAAAATGCATTATTTAGGATGAATTATATTTTTTAATTATTTATAATTAACTAATGAAAGGAACTATTAAATATGTCTAAAAAATCAAAATCTAAATTCAGATTTTCTACTTCTATCTTATTGGAAAATTGCGCATTCTTATTTGGCTGTATTACTTTGTTATTTATGTTGTTGCCAGTTATTAGAGTTATAACTAGCAGCGCTATTACTGGAGTGACTAAGGTCGAAACTTACAATATGTATTATTTAGCTTTCCCTGGGTCTAACAAAAGTGCTAATGCTGGTTTAATCGCTGCTTTCTCCTTGTTAGTAGGTGGAATGTTAATCGCTTGCACTTCAGCTTTTACTGGCTATAAGAAAAACAAACAATTAGAAATGCTTCTCGCTTTCTTATCTTCGCTATGCTTAATTACCGCTGGTGTCTTATTCTTCTGCACTTTACCTTTAACTGGTATCTCTACTGGTGGAGTTGCTATCCCTTATATTGGTGCAGGTGAAATTTCTATCGGTGGAGGATTGATCTTAACTGGTCTTACTGCTGTTATAGGCGGATTATCTAACTGCGTTGCGACTGTATTTGCTTATAAGAAAGACTAATTCAATTAATTAACCTCACCTAGAGTGAGGTTTTTTAATGGTAAATTGTAATATTAAGGGCAACACTTTGAGTGAAAAAAATCTCCCTTAATTTGTATCAATTAATGGTCCAAATTAAGGGAGAAGTTTCATTTGAAATGGCGGAGTAAGAGAGATTTGAACTCTCGCTGGCATACACCACTAACTCCTTAGCAGGGAGTCCCCTTCACCACTTGGGTATTACTCCAAATTTCACTTTTATGGTGCTTATTTATTATCATTTAAAAGTCGCTTATTGTCAATAAATATTGACCAATGTATCTTTCAAAAAATCAATATTAATAGTATTCTTAAATGGAGGTGAAAGTTAATTATGAAGAAAAATGAAAGAGAAAGTTATATATTTCAAAAGAAATGTTTATTGGTTCTTTTGTACGTATATTATTTGAACAATGTTGATTTTGCAAACATCACTCCTCGCTCTTTTGGCTTTCACTTTGATCCGACTTGTAATTTTAAAGTTATCGTCAAATCTAAAAAAGAAAACATTCACAAATATACCATCAATATTTTTGAGAATCCTTACAGATTGAATTATTACAAAGTTGACATTATGGGTAATGTCAACATCATTAAATTATCTACTAGAGATTTGAAGGAATCTGAATTGTATTTACCTGAAGCGGGTTTAAATATTTATTTCGATGGGGAGAATTTTAAAATCTACGGTTATGTCGAAGGAAGACAGATGGAATTTTCTTCTTTTAGTGAATTTAATTTACCTGAACCTGAGTCTTTAGTCTATTCTTTAAATGACTGCAAGAGAAGTGAAGGCGTCAATTCTTCAGCGGAGACTTTTATCCTTTGGTTATTGAGATTATTCAATTCTAAATTACATATAGATTTAGTAATGGGTGCGGGAATCAATAGAGATTACGGGGCTAAAGATTGGTCGAATTTATTAAATACTTTAAACACTCAGTTCTACGATGGCAATTCTAAGATGGCTAACGAAGTTAACCATTATATAGGTCAAGAATTATTTACTTCTTCTATGGTTTTAAAAACCAGCGGATTTGATATATACAAATGCTTAGCTAAGGAATTATATGAATTCAAGGAAGCTAAATCTTTCAACGATCCTGATTCTACTTTGTATAAATGCGTAGATTTTGTCGAGAAGAATCACGGCACATCAATTATCACTTACAACTACGACACTAATTTAGAATATTTACTTAAAAAGAGAGGCTTGAGATATTGTACCATCTACGATGAAAATTCTTTCGTCACCAAGGATGCGGTATGCGATATTTATCACGTTCACGGTTTGTTACCTTACGGTAAATACGATCAAGTTAAATTTACAGATTCAATAATATTTAACGAATCTGATTATTATTACATGTATAACAATCCTTACTCTTGGAATATTTCTAAACAACTTCATGATTTTAAATTTAATTGTTGCTTATTTATTGGAATTTCTCTAACTGATCCAGACATGAAAAGATTGCTTGAGTTAGGTTCTAATTATATGAAATTCAATTTCATTTTCATGAAGAAAGAGAAAGGCTATTTATCTAAAGTCTACAGAGACTTAACCGCTTATTTTTTCACTTTTGATTTAATTCCTATTTGGATTAATGACTACAGTGAAATCGGAGACTGGTTAGCTAAAATTTAAATAAATGGAAAATATAGAAAACACGCCTAAATACTTAGATGTTTATCCTTATTCTAGAGGGAAGAGAATATTGCTTTTCTTGGCGGATTTTTTCGTTACTTTCATCATAAGTATTTTCATATTTTCCTTCGTCACTTTCTTAATTGCTAAACACGCATCGGATTACGATAATCGCTCTACAAAAATAGGGGAAAACGAATATCGACAAGTTGAAATTTTATATAACAATAACATTCTCTATTCCGATGTGGAATTGAAGAAATTAGAAATATCTACCGCTCTAACTTACACAGGTAAACAAATGATTTCTTATTTTGTCAATTCTACTGCTACTAACGTATTTGATAACTTCTATGTCAAAGTCGCTAATAAGAGCGTAAATGAAGTAGCGGAAATGATTAAATCTAGAGATACTTCTAATTTGTTTTTCTCAAGCGAAAAAGATATTAATGGTTACTATAAAATGAAACCTGAAATCATCGATGAATTTAAACCGGCTTTCGATCCTCAAGATCAAATGTCTGCTCAAGGTCAAAAAGATTACAATTCATTTTTAAAAAATCTCTTTTTGCCGATGTACACAGTCATGTTACAAGAGATTAGAACTACAAATATCGTACCTTCAACTTCACCTTTAGCAGAAATTAAAACTCTCTATAAAGAAAATGTGGATACTCAAAATTTCTTAGATAATGTAGTTCAAATATCAGCGTTGGTAAGTTATTTTGTCGGGGTTACTTTTTTATTCTTAGTCATACCTTTATTCTCTAAGAGAAATAAGACTATAGGATGCATGGCTCTAAGAGTATGTACAGTGAGTAAAGATAGTTTCCACATTCTTAAAAAGAGCGAAGTAGTATTGAGATATTTTTACGCATTATTATTAAATTTACCCGCTATTATTTTCTTACCTATAGCGTACATAAAATTCAGTTATATATTCTCATATGGTTACTTACTATATCCTTCGTTAATTATGTTAGGATATTTAATCATCTCCATGTTTGTCACTTTCTTTTCTAATTACAATCAAACGTTGACAGATATGATGACTAGAACTATAACTATCGAAGATAGCATGCTTGATAAAGTTGTGAAATTAAACAAAAATATCAGAGATAGCTTAAAGAAAAAAGAATTAGAGGAAAATGAGCATAAAACCGGAAGAAGCGTCAAATACGACAATTAATCAAAGTGAAGATATTCACGTTAGATACGCATCTCCTAAACTATATAGGAGAGTTTTTGCTTTGTTTTTGGATTACATTATTTTCGCTCTGTTGTGGATTGCTCTATTTTTAGGGATAAGAGCTATAGTTAATATGTCTTCAGCATATAAAAACGCTGAGAGCAATATTAATAAAACTAGGTTAGAGTGTGGGCTTTACGTCAGTTATAATAACGAGACTGTAACTTTAGGAACTTATTATAAGGGCATGGCTGGAGAATACACAAATAAGCAAGTTTATGAAGGCTATGTCAACGGTCTAAATAATTTCTATAAATATTTAAATGACAATATTTCTCCTGAAGCAAGTAAATCTGCTCAAGAAGATTTTTACACCAAGATTAAAAGTAAGAATTACGTTTATTCTTCAGTGAATTATTTCATATTCGATGAAACTAATAAAACTGTCACCAAGAATCCTGATTGCCAAGCCCCATATTCTAAATATTCAGAAGTCTACCTCGATTATATCGATAATGTAGCTTATGGATTGCTCTCTCAATTTAATTCGAATTATTTGAACAGCACAAGAATTTTATCTAATTTTCTCTTGTTCTTAGAGGTGCCTTTAGCTACGTTTTTATCCGGTGTAGTTACCTTTTATATCCCCGGGTTAATTTTTAGAAGAGGAAGACAAACTATAGGCATGTTAGTTTACAAGATGGGGAGGACTAATTCTTCGCTTTTACACCTCTCCTTTGCTAGGTTTACAGCTAGGAGTGCGATCTATATTATTTTCATTCAATTATTATCGATATTTACGTTCGGTTTACCGTTAATTATTTCTTTTAGCATGATGGCTTTTTCTAAAAACAGACAAAATTTTGTCGATTACATGTTAGGTATCTATGATGTGGAATTGTACAATACGAAAGTTTATTACACTAAAGAGGAGATTCTCATCGAAGAATTAGAAAAGAAAAATAAGCATGTAGAATTCCAAGCTGAATCTAGATTGTGAAGCAATTATTGATTTTTAAAGCGTTAAAGTTTTGTTGTATTAAACTTATGTTTAATTGTATAATTAATTTATGAAAAAATTCAGTTATGACTAAATTACAGATAGGAAGGTTTATAACTAATGTTTAGGAAGTTGTCATTGGTCGCCGCCGGAATGCTAGCTGTATTCGGAATTGGCGCAGGTTCGTTTTATTCTAATTCAACTAATTTAAGCACTGCTACTGAAGCTTTTTTTGCTGAAGAACAGACTAAATTTTTGCAAGGAGCAAACGACAATCTTGAATTAGTCGATATTCACACTATTGACACTACTGCGGGGTTCACATTGAATTCGGCCACTAAATCACCTAATTGCCAGACATATGCAATTTCAATTAGAGTTGATGAAAGCAGCCCGAATTCTTTTTATTTAGGCTATTACGGAGAAGGGGAACAATACAAACCTTTAACTTTCTCTTATCAAGCTACCGATTCTGCTGGTACTACAAAAACTTATATTCAAGAAGCTACTTTAACTTCCACTGTCAATCCTTTTGATGGCATTGGTGTTAAATTGGCTGGTACTAATGTTTTTACTTCCAATGCTGATTTAAGCATTGCTAAAGATATGGTTGTCAAACCTGAATCATTAAGGGTCTACAACGTTTTTAAATATGACGAAAGCACTAGATCTCCTATTTTCGATACTAATTATTACATCGATTGTACTCTCTCTCCTAGAGCTAAAACCAATTATGAATTAAATCGATTCCTCATACCTGAATTATCCGGTACTTCTACTTTCACCGGATACTTCAATATGCAATGTAAATATGAAGCTCCTGCTTATGAGTCTTACAAAGACCTTTATTCAAGATGGGGAGCCCACGAAGAAGCTGTCGCTTCTGGTGAAGAATTCATAAGAGCGAGAATCGTCAATTTGGCAGCGACTTCTTACAAATTAAATTACTCTGATGGAACTAGTGTTGTTAGAAAAATCACTGGTACTGATGCGTTCAGCTTATCTAGAGGTGGAGTCTTAAACTTCTTGCTTAAAGGAGTTAGAACTGATGGATTAAGTTCGTTAGAATTACTCTCAGCTACTGTCGCTATCGACTTAGTATCTACCGCTAATCACAAAACTATGACTGGTTCAGAAATCAAATATAGATTCGGTTCAATTCCTTTCGCTTTAAGTGGAAATCAAACTATAGCTTCTAATATCTCTTATGATCTAGTTATGTGGTTATCGTTCGGAATTTTCTTAATTGCCTTCATCGGCTGTGATTACGCTCTCTATAGATATAGAAAAGAGAAATATAAGAACGATGAATTCAACAGAGTCGATCCTAAACATTTTATTAAACGTTCAGCTTTAGCTGGTTTCTATCTAGAGTTGTGGCTATTAGAAATAGTCGCTTTAGCTGGAAGGGGTTCAGCAATGCACAACACCTTAGTTGTTAAGAATCCTTTCGATATCTTCATCGTAGTCATATCAGTATTGTTAATTATCTTCACTGGTTACTACATCAAATACTTCATTGCAGCCTTCAAGGATAATAGAACTAAGAAGCGCGCTGCAGCTCTGAAGTTAGACGAAGATAAAGATGATGATGGTACAAAATAGAATGGAGTAAGAAAAAAAGAGGACTGATTTATGGAAATTAAGATTAAAAATTTAACAAAGATCTTCCCTGGTGATGTCAAAAAGAGAATTAGAGACACCATCGCTGTCAAGGATTTAGATTTTGTTGTCCCTGATGGAAAATTAGTTGGTTTATTAGGCCCTTCCGGCTGCGGTAAATCCACTACTTTGTACATGATTTCTGGTTTGTTAAAACCTACTTCTGGAGAAGTTTGGTTTGGCGATCAAGAAGTTACTAATCTTTCTCCTGAAAAAAGAGGTATAGGTTTAGTTTTCCAAAACTACGCTTTGTATCCTCATATGACTATCTATAAGAACATTGAATTCCCTCTAACTAATTTGAAAGTTGAAGTTCCTTGTACTACTAAATACAATTTCACCATTACTTACACTTACAATTTAGAACCTGAAGATGATGTAAAGGGAATTGTCGGTGCTGCTCTTACTTTAGGTGCTAGAGTTGGCTTAAGATCTTCCGTTTTTAAAAAGCAAATCGATGTCGAATCCTCAGTAGAGGGAAATGTTTTAACTTTAGTTGTTAAATTGTTAAATACCTCTGAAACTGTCAAAGAATTGTATTTGAAGCAATTCCCTGAAATTATTAAGCCTACTTCAACTGACGTTAAAGATGAACACGTCACTGATGCTTTATTTGACACTGTCTTTAGAGCGACTATCAATAAAGTTGAAGAAGATGAAGTCATGGATGTCACTTTCTCTGGTAAGTTAGATGAATCTTTCACCACCTCTTCTATGGATGATGACATTAACAATTCTAAAAATGCTTTATCTAAATACGGCAAGATCGAATCAGCGGTCATTATGAAGACTAGAACTGGTTACGAATTATACGCTAGAGTCTTAGGTGTCTCTGCTTTGAAGTTAGAAGAAGCTATGGGAGAATTCACTAACTCTAACAAATTTGAATCTACTAAAAAATCAGTTAACAACGTCGTTTCTAAAAACTTCGCTTCTAAAGTCTCTTCCTTATTGAAAGCTAGAAATATTTCTTTCTCTGAATTGAAAGTCTATTTCGATAAATCTGTCACTAAATTATATGTCGAATTGAACAAAGTTAAGAAGGAAGTTACTGAAGAAACTATCAAAACTTTAACTACTGAATTAGATTTATCTGAAATCGAATCTGAAACTAAGCAAGCTATCGAACATAGAAAGCTCACTAAAGAAGAGAGAAGAGATATCGTTCATGAAACTGCTAAATTAGTTCAAGTTGAAGAATATTTAGAAAGAAAACCTTCTCAATTATCCGGTGGTCAACAACAACGTGTCGCTATCGCTAGAGCTTTGGTTAAAAAACCTAAAGTTTTATTGTTAGATGAACCTCTATCTAACTTGGATGCTCGTTTGAGATTACAAACTAGAGAAGAAATTAAGAGAATTCAACAGGAGACTGGTATCACTACAGTCTTCGTTACTCACGACCAAGAAGAAGCGATGTCCATCTGCGATGAAATCGTCGTTATGAAGTTAGGTGAAGAGCAACAAATCGACGCCCCTCAAAAGGTTTATAATTCACCTGCTAATTTATTCGTCGCTCAATTCTTAGGTACTCCTCCTATCAATGTCTTCAATGGAAGAATTGAAAAGGGCGATATCTATATTGGTGAAGATAAAATCATGCACACCTCTAAGAAGATTGAAGATCAAGAATTATCTGTCGCTATTAGACCTGAAGGTGTGGTCACTAAAGTCAATAAAGATTTCGGTTTAACTTGCAATGTTGAATCGATTCAAGTTTTGGGTAGAGATTTATTCGTCGTCGCTACTAATCCTAACTGTACTAAAGAGAACTTCAAATTCATCATTCCTGATGACGAAGAAGTTAAAATGGGTCAAATTAAAATTTCCGTCAAGCCTAATAAATTCTACATTTTCTCTAAGAAGAACGATGAAAGAATTTACTTAGAAGAGGAAGAAACAAAGTCTGAGGAATAAAATATGGCTACAGTTAATGAATTTAAAACCGAGACTCCATCATTAACCGCCGTAAACGATTTCTTTTTAGAGCGCCCTACTTACAAGGAAGGTTACGATCAAGAAACTAACACTGTTATTAGATTAGTTTCTTCTAAACGTAATAAACCTGGCAAAGAAAAGAAAGCTTACAAGGTTACTGGTATCGATGATGTAGCTGCTAAGAACAACTGGAAAGCTTGGTTGTATTTAGCACCTGCTTTGATTTTGGTAGTCATCTTCTTAATTTATCCTTTGATTAACACTATTTTCATTTCTTTCTTGAAGGATTATTCCTACGTTACTGGTTCTTTCTCAGGTATGACATTTGAGAATTTCGGCATCATCTTAGGTTTAACTCCTTACAATGGCGTCTACGAGACTAATTTTGTCAAATACGCTATTCCTAATACGTTCATAATCGTTTTCTTGACAGTTCCTATTTCTACTTTGATCGCTTTGATGATTTCCGTCTGGTTGAATTCCATCAAATGGTTCCAAAAGTTTTTACAAATTGTCTTCTTCTTACCTTACGTTACTAACGCTATTGCTGTAGGTATGGTCTTCTCAGTCTTATTTGATGAACATGGTATTATCAACTACATGTTCAATTCGAATATCGTTTGGATTTATGCAGCTACTAGAGAACACGCGATGGTTCCTTTAATGCTCTATATCGTTTGGTCTAGTTTACCTTTCAAGATTCTAATCTTCTTATCAGGTTTACAAGGCATCGATAAGCAATATTATCAAGCTGCTAAAGTCGATGCGGCTTCTTCCACTAAGATCTTATGGAGAATCACCGTTCCTTTAATGTCACCTCAGATTATGTACATCGTTATTACTTCCTTTATTGGAGCGTTCAAAGAATATACCGCTATCGTCGGCTTATTCAACAATCCTGGCACGACTCCGGGTGATTACTCACTGTACACAATCGTCTACTACATCTACGATAATTTGAATAGCCACACTACCTTTGCTGCGGCAGCTGCGGTCTTCTTATTTATCATCATCTTGGTTTTCACCTTCATCCAATTAGGTGTATCCAAGAAGAGAGTTCACTATTAATTAGAGGAGGGAAATTACATGTCAAACGAAAATTTAAATGCAATTGAACCTCAAAATGTGAAAGTTTACACTGTCCCTAAGATGGACACTTCACATATTGTTCTCTCATTAGAAGAATCTAGTAGAAGTGTGGCTGCGATTCAAAGAAGGGAAAAGATCGGTGGTATTATTACCACAATTCTTACTTACGTAATCTTGTTGGCCTTAGCCTTGATTGTTGTCTTCCCCTTCTACTGGATGATTATTACTTCCTTAAAAACTAACGAAGAAGTCATTCAATCTAATCAAACTTTGTTCCCTTCGATCGTCATGTGGTCTAATTACGTGTTCGTCTTCCAAGAATTTAAGTTTGGTACTTTCTTAGGCAATACAATTGTTGTTGCTATCTTCTCGACTCTAGGTACTTTGCTTACTACAGTCTTAGCGGCTTACGCCTTTGCTAGATTGGAATTTAAGGGTAGAGAAGCAGTCTTCTTAGTCTTCTTGATGACTATGATGATTCCTGGTGAAATGATGGTTATTTCTAACTACATCACCGTCGCATCCTTTGGATGGATTGGAAGTGGACAAACCTTGTTAAATGCTTACTTATCAATGATTGTTCCTTTCGTTGTTTCCGTCTTCTACATTTATTTACTTAGACAAAACTTCAAACAGATACCTAACGAATTGTATCTAGCTGCTAAAGTCGATGGTAAATCTGACTGGTCCTTCTTATGGAAAGTCATGGTTCCTTTAGCTGCACCTACATTAATTTCTATCTGTATCTTGAAGTTCATGGGTACTTGGAACTCCTACGTCTGGCCTAACTTAGTCACCAATTCTGAATCGTACAGATTAATTTCTAACGGTTTGAGAGGATCTTCATTCACCGATCCTGATACCGGTAGAACTAACTTCGGCTATCAGATGGCTGGTACTGTTCTAGTTACCGTTCCTCTATTCTTGTTATTCGTCATCTTCCGTAAATACATCATGAGAGGTGTAGGAAGAGCTGGTATCAAAGGATAGAGAATCCTTATTACTTCGGTTTAATTTATCGTAAGGATAATTAAATATATTTCATGGTTTTACAAATGTTAAAGGAGGTCTAAAATTTCATGAAAAAACAATTTGCGTCATTGCTATTGACTGTCGCTGCCGCATCGAGCTTAGTCGCTTGTAACAATGCACCTGCTTCTACTGCTGTTTCTTCTGCTGCATCTTCTGCCGCGTCTTCTGTTGCATCTTCTGCTGCATCTTCTATTGCGTCTTCTGCTGCCGGCACTCAAACCGAAATCACTTTCTGGTCTACCATCGGACAAAATAACCGTCCTGTTTTTGAAAAGATTGTTTCTGATTTCGAAGCTGCTTATCCTCAATACAAGATTAACAACGTCTATCAATCTGGTAACTACAACCAATTAAAGGATATGGTTACTTCTGGTTTCGCTGCTAATAACTATCCTGATTTAGTTCAATGTTATCCTGACCATGTTGCTGAATACATCAACTATGGTAAAGCTGTCGATTTAACTAGCTACATGAATGATCCTCAAATCGGTTTTACCGCTGAAGATAAAGCTGATTATATTGAAGAATTCATGAGGGAAGGTCAAGAATATGCCGTTACCGGTACTTATTCAGTTCCTTTCTCTAAATCTACCGAATTAATGTTCTATAATCCTGTCTTATTAGGTTTGAATTTATCTTCTGTTGATCCTACCATCAACGAAGGCAACCCTTTAAATAGAACTTACTTAGAAAACTTAACTTGGGAAGAATTATTCGAAAAGCTCTGTCCTGCTATCGTTACATACAACAACTCCTTAGAAGCTTCTAAGAAGATCTTAAAAGAAGATCAAGCTTATCACGCCGTCTTCGCTTATGACTCTGATGATAACTTATTCATCACCTTAGCTGAACAATATGGTTATCCTTATACTTCAGTTAACACCACTACTGGTAAAGGTTCTGCCGATTTCAATAATGACCAAATGAAAGCTTTGACCAAAGTCTTCAACGAAGCTGCTAAGAAAGGCTACATCATTTCTAAAGGTTCTGCTGGTAACAACTACACTAACGAATATTTCACCAAGAGTAACACCTTATTCTCCGTTGGTTCTACTGGTGGTGTTAAGTATCAATTCGATGCTAAAAATCCTTTCGCTACTCAAGTCGCGAGAATTCCTCACGCCAGAGGTAAAGATCCTAAGGTCATTTCTCAAGGTCCTGGCTTAGTTGTCTTATCTCACAACTCCACTGAAAGAGAAAAAGCTTCTTGGTTATTCTATAAGTTCTTAACTAACAAGAAGAATTCCTTAGCTTGGGCTTTAGATACTGGCTATATGCCTGTTAGAAAATCTGGTTACACCGATAATGAATATAAAGAAAAGTATTATGTCGATGACACCGTCATGGCAGAAGCTTCTCAAGATGCGTTAATGTCTAGAGCTGGTGCTTATACTGAAAAGATCATCAATGAAACTTACACCTCACCTGCTTTCATCGGTTCTTCCGCTTGCCGTAATGCCGCTGGTGCTATCATGATCAAAGCTATGACTCCTACTTCTACCGCTGCTGATATCGATAAATCTTTCACCGATAACTACACTGCAGCTGTCAAGGAAATTAAGTAAACTAAACAACTAGTTTATTGATTAAAATTTCTATTTAAAATTTCTTACCCACCTAAAAGATAATGGAGGAATACAAATTATGAAAAAATCTAAAATTTTATTAACTATTTGTGGAGCCCTGACTCTTTTGGGTGGGCTTTTTTCCTGTAGTAACAATCCTGCGTCTACTTCTAATGCGACTTCTACTAGTTCGACAGCTTCATCTATAGCTTTATCTTCTGGAACTAGTCAAAGTGTCACTATCGACTTTTGGCACACTTCCGGTCAAGGTATTGATGCTGGTTATGTAAGATACGCTAAGAAGTTTGCAGAATTAGTTAAACAAAACGAAGGTGTCGATTTAACTATCAAATGCACTTACCAAGGTGGCTATCCTGATATTTTAGATAAGGTCACTAAGTCTTTTGCAACTGGTACAGCTCCTGCTATAGCTATTGCCTATCCTGACCATGTTGCTAATTACATCGCTATGCAACAGCAAGATGGTAGACAATATGTGGCTGATTTGTCTAAATTAGCTTCTGATCCTAACATCGGTTTTGGTAAGCAAGCTTGGATTGGAGATGGGGAAGCTAGCGACTTTGTCCCTACTTTCTATCAAGAAGGTCAAAACTACGTTATCGAAGGCATGTATTCTTTACCTTTCTTAAAATCCACTGAAGTTTTGTTCTACAATATTGACCAAGTTCATTCTTACGCTAAATCATATAAACCTGGAGAGTTAATATCCACTCAACAAGTAGAGAAGTGGATGTCTTCTCTCACCTGGGATGAATTTATGGAATTTGCAACTTACATCAAAGAACATAAAGATTCTAAATCTGCTTTAGAAGTCCCAGTCTATTACGATTCTGATTCCAATTTATTCATTTCCAAATGTTATCAAGAAGATATTCCTTTCATATCTTTAAATGATGGAAAGATGTCAGTTGATTTTGATAACCCCAAAGCTAGAGCTATGGTCGAAAAATTGAAGACTAGCGTCGACGCTGGTGTTCTTACCACTAAAGGAAAAGTCGGCACTTATGGTTCTTCCTATTTCACTTCTGAAAAGTGTATCTTCTCAATTGGTTCTTCTGGTGGAGCCGGTTATCAAGATCCTTCTGGAGATTTTAGTCTAGGCGTCTGTCAAGTTCCTCATAATGGAAAGAAAAAATATGTCACTCAAGGTCCGACTTTAACTATTTTAAGAAATCCTGGCGACACTGACGCTGTCAATGATCTCAAGAC
>OCVV011198079.1_pt1 | contig 15540 bp, 19 predicted proteins | sample 1539721 | NCBI WGS metagenome assembly OCVV01 (sample SAMN02144230, study PRJEB22623) | gut metagenome | biome: sheep rumen | host: Ovis aries | place: New Zealand
GGTGAGTTGTCCGAGTGGTTGAAGGAGCCTGCCTCGAAAACAGGTTTGCGTGCGAGCGCAACGGGGGTTCGAATCCCTCACTCACCGCATTAGTCAATCTAAAAAACCCTTTCTGGTATATTCAGGAGGGGTTTTTCTTGTTTTTAGGGTCAAAAAAGATGCACCAAAAATGCACCAAAGAAGAAACCACTACTACTCTTTCCCATAGTCTATTTCTGTTTTAAGTGGTTTATATTTGGCTAAAACAAACATATTTTTCGTATCTTTGTCAGTTCAAGGGAAGATAATATCAATAACTTAAATATGAGAAACAACAACTTAACCAAAACAAGTGCAGACATCCAGGCATATACTCCTCCTGTCTGTGAGGTGTTTCTTGTGGAAACACAAAGAGTAATCTGTGCAAGTGAAACAGAAACTGAAATTGTAGGAGAAATTGAGGGTGAATGGTAATAAAGGAGGATTGATTATGAAAAAAGCATTTGTATATGGCCTTTTGGCTGCCTTGGCTATAACTGGCTGTCAGGCTGAACTGGAAGTACTTAACCCTGAAAACAACACTGAACCAGAGGTGATCACCCAGGAGCCTTCCAAGGTGTTTACTGCAATAGTAGATGAGGACTTCAACAGTGAGACCAAGACTTCCCTGGATGGTTCTGGTAATGTCCTTTGGAAAATGGGAGATCAGGTGAGCATATTTGCAGCAAGCACTGTCAATGAACATTATCAGGTTTCTGATGCATCTGATGGGAAGACAGCAGCAACTTTGAACAAGATTCCTGCAGGTGGTTTTATAGCTGGTGGTGAAATTGATAACAATGTGGCCTTCTACCCTTATGCCTCCACAGCAGAACTGGCCAAGAGTGAAGACAACTATGTCATTAGTGAGATTGATCTTCCTGCAACCCAGACCTATGCATCAGGAAGTTTTGGTAATGGAGCCTTTCCTATGGCTGCTGTGACCAGTTCCACAGAGGATATGAACTTGAAGTTTAAGAATGTCCTTGGTGGCCTGAAACTCCAATTGAAGGGAACAGCCACCATAACCTCCATCACTGTGACAGGTAATAATAATGAAATCCTTTGTGGAGATGCAGAAGTGACCACAACCTATGGTGGAGTTCCTTCCATCAGCCTCTCTGATGCCTCTGCAAAGACAGTTACACTTAATTGTGGAGCAGGAGTGACCCTTAATACAGAGACAGCCACTCCCTTCATCATTGCATTACCCCCCATTACAATGACTGGTGGATTTACTGTGACTGTGACAGATTCTGAATCCAAACAGATGGATATTAAGACCACCAAATCTCAGACCATCCCCAGGTCAAGCCTGCTCAGGATGCCTGTTGTGAATTATGTGGGAACTGCCCTTGCATCTCCTCTTAAATTTACATCTACTGGTGCAACAAATATTTCACTTACCCAAGACGGTTCTCCTGATGCTATTTCTCTTGAATATAAAGTAGATGATGGTGAATGGACAAACTATACAGTTGGAGATGTTGTTTCCTTAACTAATGGACAAGAGTTGTCTTTTAGGGCAGGAGTAGGTGGTAATGAATCATTTGGCCAAACATATAGCAATTATTATAATTTCGCTATAACAGGGAGTGGAACTGTTGCTGCCTCTGGGGATATTATGTCTCTTATAGATAAAAAAGGAACTCTAATCATTCCTTCTGCTTATTGTTTCTATAAATTGTTTTCTGGATGTAATCGTCTGACCAGTGCACCAGAACTTCCAGCAACCACTTTAACGAATTCTTGTTATAGTGCGATGTTTTCGGGCTGTTCTGTCTTGACCACAGCACCAGAGCTTCCAGCAACCACTTTGGCAGAAGGCTGTTATCAGTCAATGTTTAATAACTGTTATTATTTAACCACTGCACCAGAACTTCCTGCAACTACACTAGCTCCATATTGCTATAGTAGCATGTTTGGGAACTGTGAAGATTTAGCCATTGCCCCTGAACTCCCTGCAACTACTCTAGCTAATTACTGTTATAATGCTATGTTTATGGGGTGCAGTAGTTTGATTGCCACACCAGACCTTCCTGCAACAGATATAGCGGTTCAATGCTATTGCTATATGTTTCATACATGTACAAGTCTGACCACTGTGCCCACAATACTCCCTGCAACTACTTTGAAAAATGGTTGTTACAATAGAATGTTTTATGGTTGTACATCAATAACTACTGCCCCAATTCTTCCTGCAACCACTTTGGTTATTGATTGTTATGGTATGATGTTCAATGGATGTTCTAAGCTTAACTATGTAAAGGCATTGTTTACAAGTTTTCCTGCTGAAACATATACATCAAGTTGGCTTTTTGGAGTGTCTTCATCTGGCACTTTTGTAAAAAACAAAGATGCAACATGGACTGTTAGAGGCTCAGACTCTGTCCCTTCTGGTTGGACAATTGAAACTGAATAACAAAACCCTTTTACACTTCATTGGGGAGGCCAATTTGGTCTCCTCTTTTTTGTACTTTCATCCTCATCCCTGGTCAATAAACAAAGAAAAGGAGAACAGCAACTGCCATCCTCCTTTTCAGGTCTTCTTGTCCATAACATCAAAAGTTGGTTTCCATCATCTTCTTCCTGGTCTTATCAGTAATAGCAATGTATGGTTTCATAGTCTTATAATCCTCATGACCTGTGTAGGTCATAACAAGTTGTGGTGACCACCCCTTTTCCAGTGCATGAACCACAAAGGTTTTCCTTGCAGAGTGAGTCCCAATAACATCACATAACCTGTTGGTCTCATCTATCCTGTCCTTCCCACTGAACTGCATCTTGGTTATATCCCTGGTAAAACCTAACCTCTTTGCAATGACCTTCAAGTTATCATTCATCTTTTGGTTGGACTTTGGTGGAAACATCAGACCATCCTTGGTTGGTATGTCTTTATACTTCTGGTACAACTCTTTACTGTACTTGTTCAGGAAGATGGTCAGACTGTCATGGGTCTTCTTACTCACAAAGGAGAAGGAAGTTGGATCATCATAGTCATCAAAATCTGCTTTTTTCAAAATCTCCATATCACTGTGTCTCAATGAAGTGACACATGCAAAACAGAACCTGTCCCTGGTCAGTTCCAGATGTTCTTCCCCCTCACTGAACTTGTAGTTGTACAACTGTTCAAACTCTTCCCATTTCAGGAAACTGACTGCCTTGGGTTTAGTCTCTTCCAGATATGGAGTCTTATGTTTGATAACCTCATCCCCATGTTTCAAATACCCTCTCTCATTTGCCCATTTAAGTATCTGTTTGAAATAACACATGTGGTTCCTGATGGTTGAATTGAGAAATCCTTCTTTTATAAGAAAGTTCTGGTACTCATCCAGAGTGTGACCAGTAATCTTATCCATCAACAAATTGGGGTTCATTATACTCAACTGTGTCTGAACTGCACTCAACTTATCAAATGCAGGGTTATCCCATTGTTTCTTCTTATTCCCATGTCCCAGTATTGAGTGTTTCCAGTGTTCTTCCTTACTCCTGACTTCCACATACACCTTTGCAAAATCATTAAAGGTCAAGTTCTTCTCTTTCACCAGTTTGACACAGGGGTCATAGAAGGATGCAATCACATAGTCAATCCACCCCTGTCTCTCATCCTTGGTCTTCATCTTCTCCAAGTCCTTGGTCTCTATGATGACATTGGATATGTGTTCTTGGAGGTTGTTCAGAAGGGTTCTCTTCTCTTCCACCTCCTTCTGTTTCTCCACCTTCTCTATCTTGGAAGTCCTTCTCAGGGTCTGTTTCTTCTCATCCCAATCCTTGGGAGAGATGAAAATCTTGGTCTTCCCTCCAACTCTAAAAGACCTGGACACAGACACCCTGACAAGTATCTGTCCCTTCTTGGTCTCATCCACCTTCTTGGACAACTCAAAATTGATTGTACTCATACCTATGACAGTTTAGGGTTAGTGGTCAGGATGTGGTTAATCTCTTCAATGGAGAAGAAATCTCTACCTCCAATAGTTCTTGGGGTGAGGTACCCAGAGTGTTTCCACCTATTGATGGTGGAGATATTGACACCAAACACCTGTGCAGTTTGAGAAGAGGAAAACCATTTCTGTTGTTCCATCTTCTTTTTCTCATTGTTGACCTCCCTCATAGTGGTCACAACAGTCTCTTTTAACATTCTCTGTAAGTCCTGGTAATTCATGGTTACAGAGACATTCTTTTCATCAAAAGTTATAGTCTTCATACTTATAAATTATTAAAAATTAAACAATTACTTTCCATATTTCCAGGGTTTGTATTTACTTCCTGGTCCCCAGAAGGGTCTAAACTCATCATAGAATGGTGGGTCATCATATCCACCCTGTTCAAAACACCTTTTCCTTTTCTTCTTTACCTTGTTTTTGGTTTCCACAACCACATAAGTCTTGTTTCTCTTTACCATTTTTTATCTGATTTAAACTCCAAGGATAGTCTTGGTCCTACAAGGGTTCAGAGTGAACTCCTTACATTATAAATAGATAACAAAAAATGGCTTGACATGAAGGAAAAAATGCACATCAGATGCAACTTTTTTTCAAAATATGCCCTACAATGCACTGAAATGCATATATTTTTTTACAGTGCAAACTTCTTTTTTAGCCTCATCACTGTGCTGAGCCCCACTTTCTGCTCCCTGGCTATCCTTCTCAAAGACTTCTCCATATACCTGAGCTCAAATATGACTTTCCTGTACTTCACCAGGTAGTCCTTTCTGGTCATTCTTGGTCTTCCTATCTTTCCCATATCACACAAACATTGATTTAAGTTTCCTCAAAGTGTTGATTGAAGTTCCTGTCAGGCTCTGACAGTCCCTCAAAGAGACTCCCTTCTTCAATAAGGAGATTTCCTTGGCATATTCCTCCTGGTAGTTGGTCTTCCTGTACCCAACCTTCCTTCCAACCACCTTCTCACCAGGGTGCTGTGCCCTGAGGTTGTCATATCCATTCTTCATTCTTGCCCTGATCAGGTCTCTCTCCATAGAATTGAACTGGGACATTATTCCCAACACAAGGGATGCAATGGGATTGACTTTGCCATCAGGGAGTAAGGTCTCTAACCCATTTTGGAGGATGAACACAGAGACACCCTTCTCATTCAGCTTCTCTATGATGGAGAGAAAGTCCAAGACTCTCCTTGAAAGCCTGCTGCACTCAAAGACCAGAATCTTCCTGACCTGATTCTTCTCTACATCTTCAAGGAGCTCCCTCAATGCTTCCCTCTCAGCCACCTTCTTGGCTCCACTGATTTTTTCTGTGTATTCTTTGACTACCTGGTAGTGGTGTTCCTTGGCATAGGCTCTCAAAGAGGTGAGCTGATGGGTGAAGTCTTGCTGGGAAGTGGACACCCTGGCATAGATGCATACTTTAATAGGTTCTTCCATACCTTTTAATCTTTTAAGTTTCTTTGATACTGGGGTTTGGCTGTATCAAAACTGATTTCAAAGATTATTTTGATACTTTTCCCCTTTTCCATTATTCTGATACTTTTTCAGAGTTTCTTTCCATCCAGGATGCTGGCCAAGATATCTCTTGCTGCTCCCCTTGCTACTATGATGTGGCTGGATGATGGAGAGACTGTTGAGTAGTTAGCTGTAATACCAGCCAGGATGATGGCAGTGGTAATGATCCATAACTGCTCTCTGGGGGTGATGGTCTTTTCTTCTTCCATAGGTGGTGATGATTAGTGTTTCTCCTCAATGCTGTAGTCCTCACAATCTTTCTCCAAGCCAAAGAACTCCACAAGGTATTCCTTGGTGACAGGTTCTGAGGAGGTGTAGGAAGTTTGTGACCATTCCCTCCCAGGCTCCTTGTACTTGATGATGTAGGTGTACTGTGTCATATCTGTCAGGTTTTTACTTTCAATTATATTCATACAGCTAATGTGCCGGAAGTGGCAGATACTCAGATATTTAGCCCAAAAATGACAACATGTCGGGTGAAAGCCTGCCCCTGCTGACGAAATGATCCGTCACCGTCTGAACCTTGTGTTCAAAAACTCCTTCCCCCAGTCTTACAAATCCCTTGATTTTTGTTATATTTAATATAAAGGGTTTGATTATGAGAAAGTTAGACAAGAAGAAGACCAGTACCATCAACTGGGACAACAAGAAAGAATGGGTGAATAAGAGGAAAGAACTGTATGGGAGGATAATGACCTCCAAAGACCTTCCTGATATCTGTAAGAAAAGAGTATCTGACTACCCCAAGGGGTTATGGGAAACTCCAAAGACCTTTGTAGATGGTTATGCATATAATGATGGAACCTGGTTAAGATACAACACCTTCAGGGTAAAGGGTGGTAAGTTTCACAACAAGGTATACTGCAAGACCAAGAAGGATGTTATTGAGCAACTGTACAGTTATATGTGTTTTCTTAAGAAGATTGGGATATACTGTCCAATGGAAATATGGTATTATGCAATATGTCATATCATTTGGAAACTAACATTCCAAAAGGATATGTTCAAACCAAACAACCCCAATCTGGATAAGATAGAAAAACTTGCAAAGACAGTCCAGAGGAATGATGTTATCTGTGAAAGGAGAGACACCAGACAATACTGTATGGATCCCAAACTAAAGAAAGGTAAGACCACAAGTCAAGTAGTGGGACTTCAGAGGAAGAAGGATAAGGAGGTCAGATGGAAGAAGATGGCAGAACTCTATGACTCCACACTAACCAATAAGGAGAACCTTGATAAAATGAGAGACAATGGACTTGACATAAGTGAATCAACACTTCATAGATGGAAGAGGGGGTGTCATATGGTTTCTGATGACCAGATTCTGTCAGGCAACAACCATTGATTATCAGTAGGTTAAGAGGTGTCAAATGGTGCTATAGTATTATATATACTTATTGTAGTTCATTACATTCACTACAAGTCAATGAAAGAAAAAGAGAAAAGAGGGTAAGACCAGGCTTCACCTGGAAGTGAAATCCTTCAAGCCTTCAGCTTATCAGGATTTCCCTTTGGTGGTAGAGATGTAAGGCATAATAAGGAAGTTGTGTTCTTATAGGTATCTGGTAAGAGTTAAGGGATACAAGACAACAGCAATAAATATCTTATGACAGCAGAAGAAATAAATCAATCATACCAGGAGTTCCAGGATGAACTTGCTACCAGGGAGCTGCACTTAAAGCTACTTCCTACCTTCAAGGATGAGTCACTGGATGACCTATTCAACCTACTCAATGAGGTAAGGGAAGCCACTCCTATTTTTACTGAAAAGGAACAGTCAATCCCAGAAAACACAAGCAGCAAAAACACCATAAATATCTTATAATCAAAATATAAGGACATTATGGAAGTAACAATTATTAGACTGTCAAGGCCTTTACTGCTGCCTTCAGCCAGAACAGAGAAAGGCTATTTATACAACACCATCTATGGGTTTGTCATAGAGAGACCCATCAAGGATGATATACTTAACAAGGCAGAAGACTATGCTGGATACCTTGGAGCTATGCACCTTCACTACAATGGGAGTGACAAGGACTTCACTATAAACAAAGAGTTCAGGGGTGAGCCTGACTGGGCTGACAAGAAAGGGGTGACCCACACTACCTTTGATGCCTGGATGAGGAGAATCTGCAATAAAGCCAAAGACAAACTCAACCTATCCTACACCATCATCCCTATGGACTTGGGTGAAGAGGTTTACTCCAGCAGCATCAACAAATGGGGTCTGATAGTGGATGAGGACTTCTACTACTACTTGGATGATTGTAACTATGGGAGTGAGTCTGAAAAACCCCTATGGGAAGAAGATGACTTGCCCTTCTAAATAACTGAAGCCCAGCATTTTGGACATCCACCTTTGGGAGATAAATGACCAAAAAGAGCCAAAAGGGGCTATAAATACAAGGGGTTTTACCCATTTTGGAGAGAAATATCATACCTGTTCTGTACTTCCATACCCTTTTAATAAACATATACACTTTCTTGGGAGAGGAACAGGAGTTTCTCTCCTTCTTTTTGCCTATCAGAGACTCCAAGGCTTGCTTGGGCTAGGCCTTTTTACTAACTTTGAAATCTAAACCCACATAATATGGATAATATTAGGATTCCCCATAATGGATTACCACAGGAAGTAACAAGCATTCCTCTGGGCCAGGTTGTTATCTTGACCAATCCCTATCTTGGTGTCACAGCCAAGACCATCCACAAGATGGAGTTCATTCTGTCTATGGCCAAAGACTATAAACAGAGTCACAATATCAACACCAGGGCAGTTCAGTACTCTGGCTTGTGGGGGTGTTTTGCCTGCAAGGTGGAGACAGATAAGGGGGTTCAGATTCTTCTCTCTGACAAAGATTCTCTTATAGAGATGCTTTGTGAGTTCTGGGGGCTGGACTATGAGGAAGTCTGCAAAACCATTGTTCTCAAGGGCAGGTATAAGAAAATCCCCTATGGTGGAGAGAATCATCCTGTAAGGGTTTCTATGCCTGCTTTCAAGAGCCCAGCACCAGTAGCCAAGAAGGATGACAGCAGAATCAGCTTGAACTTTCTCCAGGCACATTCAAGGGCTGAAGTCTATGGTAACATCAGGAGTTCCATCATTGACAACTTCAACTATAACTATGGGATATCCCTTGATGACATTATAACCATTTACAAGGAAGAGGAGAAGAACAGAAAGACTTATACCCTTGATATTCATATAGAAAGGAAGGAAGTCTATGTAAAGGCCAAACCTGTGATGAAAATCAAGGATTGTGAGTTTAGACTATATGATAATTTTGGTAAGGAGTATGTCTTTGACCCTCCTGTAAAGAGTAAGGCCATTTACCTTACCTTCATTATGTTTCCAGGTGGATTGAGCATTAAGCAGGTTTCTGGCAATAAGAGGTTCTATCAGATATTCAAAGAGATATTCCTACAGTTGCCATATAGCAGTATGACAAACCTCCCCAAAAACTTTAATGGTCTCAGCAACACAGAGTCAACTCCATACACACTCTTTCTTCAGCAGTTAGGGTATATTAGAGATGCCATTATGGATGCCACCAATGACAATTCTGCAAGAGAGCTATTTGCTGTGGAAGGGAATGCAGAGCTTCCTTTTAAAGTTACAGGAGCCACAGATGAAATTAGAGAGAAGATCAAGAAAGAGTTTGATCTGAAATAGCTTTTACTACATATTCTTGTAATGGGCAGGACTTCAAGGTCTTGCCCTTTTTTGTGTTCAAACCTTACTACCTAGCCGGTCTTGAGGAGCCAGGAAAAACAGCTAAAATTGTATCAGGAAATGAGGGAGAAATACACCCTTGACCATTGTTTAAGTGATTAATAATAAAAGAAATATGAAGAACAAAATTGGTTTTAGAATGAATGAGAAGTTTTTCACAGGAATCACTCTTGGGAAGGATGACATTATAAAACTGGAGGGTTATTCAAGAAGTGGAGTGAAGGTTAGTACTTTCCTCAAGAGGTATGGGAAGGAGGGTGTGATGGAACTCCTTCACTACTATGACCTGGAGGATGAGATATTGAATGAATACCACATCCATAAACTGACCCCTGAAGAAAAGGAGAAGATGGACATCAAAGAGATGAACAAGGTTCAGAAAAGTACTAATGAAACTGTCCCTGTGGAAGAGACATATGAAAATACCCTATTGGATATAGAAGAAGAGTATCCTGACCAGGATGACTACTGGAACTACCCATTGATGTATGACCCTGAAGATGAGGATGTGTTTGAGTATCCTTGGGGAATTGGACAGAATAAATTTGAACACAGTTGGTGTGAATGGTAAATAAGTGATTAATAATTAATTGATTATAATATGGAAACTTTCAATTTTAAGGAACTGAAATCAAGGAAGGAAACTCTGAAGAGTGAACTTGAAAAGATGGTGATTCCAACTCCCAGTATCAAGGTTGAATTCACCATGATGCAAAAATTGTTTTCCTACTGGGTCAAGGAGAAACACTACTATGGAAACTGGTCTGGAACAGGTGTTGGAAAGACCTACTCTTTCATCTTGGCTTCCAGGGTGATTGACTCTCATATGACTGTGGTGATTGGGACCAACTCCACCACCAGTCAACTTGCTAGTGAGATTACTGGACTCTATAATGACAGTGTTGTGGAAGTTTATAATGGGAAGTTACCTGACTTTGACATGTCTAAACACAACTACCTCATTTTCAACTATGAGAAGGGTCAACAGAAATACTCACAGGACCTCTTTGACTCTGTTTTGGATAAGTACAAGGTAGACTACATTGTATTTGATGAGGTTCAGTTGGTCAAACAGAATGGGAAGTATTGTTCAACCAGGAGAAAAGTTTTCCAGAACTTTAGAAACACCTCTGTTGAGAGATATGATAGTTATGTCTCTGTCCTGACTGCCACCCCTTACACAAACTCTATCTTTGAGGTCATTTCCATCTTGACTTTGATGACTGGTGAGGATTATAAGGACATTAAGACAATGAATACCCTGAAGAATACCATTGAGGTTGAGAACCTGTTGAATAGTCTTGGTGTACTTTCTAATACTGAACCCAGGAATGTTGATGGTATTGTGATTGAAAAGAACATCCAGATTGATGAGATTGTGGGTGATGATGACACCTTTGATTCCTTCAAAAAGAGTCTGGATGGAGGTCCCTTATCAATCTACCAGTCAACCCTTCAGAACAAACTGGAATACATTTGGGGTAATGATAGGATTAAGAAGGGAGAACTGACTATTCTCTACACCCAGTTTACTGATGGGATTGTGGATCCTACAAAAGATTTCCTCACTGATATGGGTTTCAATGTCTGTGAATACACAGGGTCTAACAAGGACACAGAACCTTACACAGATAAGACTGGAAAAGTGGACTGGAAACAGGTTAAAGACCACTATGACATACTCCTTTCATCCAAACCTATTTCTGTGGGTGTAGATGGACTCCAGAAGGTTTGTAATAATATGGTGATACTCTCTCTTCCCTGGACTGATTCTGATTACAAACAGTTGTTGGGAAGGATTTACAGAAAAAACTCTAACTTTGACAAAGTTAATATCTGGATTCCTATGGTAAGGTTTCCCCAGATACACAAGGTTGGATATGATGATAAGGTGTGGAACTCTATTCAAACCAAAGGGATGTATAGTAATGCATGTCTGTATGGTGAGTTTCCTGATGAGATTAAATCTAACCATGAGTCATTTGTCCAGGATCTGAAGGATAAAATGAGTGAGGGATTTGTATATGCTGCCTAAATTAGTTATAATATGAGAAGAACAATTATCACATATGAGGAAGCCCAGAGAATTGTCCAGGAGAATGGCATCAAGGGAAAGAATGAATATATGGCATCCTGTAAAGATCTTGGACTGCCATCACACCCTGATGAAGCATATAAAGGGAAAGGATGGATTGGTTGGTATGCTTTTTTGGGCAAAGAGGAAGGGTCCTATCCCACATATGAGGAGGCCCAAAGAATTGTCCAGGAGAATGGTATCCTGAGTACAATGGAATACAAGGAGGTCTTTAGATCACTAGGGCTACCATCAAATCCACAGATTAGCTATAAAGGGAAAGGATGGATTAGCTGGTATGATTTCTTTGGTAAAGAGGAAGTGTCCTATCCCACCTATGAAGAGGCTCAGAGAATTGTTCAGAATAATGGGATCTTGAGTTCAAAAGAATACAAGATGACCTCCAAACAATTAGGGTTGCCATCAAATCCACAGATTAGCTATAAAGGGAAAGGATGGATTAGTTGGTATGCTTTTTTTGGCAAAGAGGAAGTGTCCTATCCCACATATGAGGAGGCCCAGAGAATTGTCCAGGAGAATGGTATCAAAGGAAAAACAGGGTACCAGAAATCCTATAAGGAACTTGGACTGCCATCTGACCCTCATAAGTATTATAAGAATAGTGGATGGATTAACTGGTTTTCTTTCTTGGGTAAAGAGGGGAAAAAATATCCCACATATGAGGAGGCCCAGAGAATTGTCCAGGAGAATGGTATCAAGGGAAAGAATGAATATATGGCATCCTTTAAAGAACTTGGACTGCCATCTGACCCCAATAAATCCTATGAAAACAAAGGATGGGTTGATTGGTATGATTTCCTGGGTAAAACCAAGAAGATTTCTTCAGAAGAGAGAGAAAGAAGAATCCTGACAAAGCTGTCCATTAATAGTGTTCTTCTCCAAGATGATATGCCATTAAAAATCCTCTATATGTATGCTATTGAAATAGATAAGAGGATAGCAAAAGAGATTGAAGAGATTCTTGGTATAGTGTCTTATGAGGAAAGACTGAAGTGGGTGAATGAGTTGTTAAAAAGTCTCAAAGAGAGTTCCACCATCAAAGGAACAACCCCAAGTGAGGAATCCCTAGATGATATTCTAGTAGGAGGTTCAGATGTGGAAGACTCTGATGAAATCCCTAATGAGTTACTTGAATTGGGGACAATGATTGATGACATTGAGGAAGCTCCAGATGAGTATTCTGCAATTGAATCAGTAATTGAAGAGTTTGATGATGTTAAAGACACTCTTTCAGAGAAAGCTTCAACCAGAATCAACACCCAGTTGGAGAACTATTTACACAGTATTGTAAACAAAGAACTCATTAAAGAGGTTGATGGAGAATAGCACACATAGATAATCAAGTATGAGAAAGATATACCCCACATATGAAGAAGCCAAAAGGATTGTCCAGGAAAATGGAATTAAGTCCCAAGGAGAGTATAATGCTTCCAAGGCAGATCTTGGACTGCCTTCTTCCCCTGCAGAATATTACAATGATAGAGGATGGGTTGATTGGTATGACTTTTTAGGGAAAAAGAACAAATCTTTTCCCACATATGAAGAAGCCAAAAGGATTGTCCAGGAGAATGGAATTAAGTCCCAAGGAGAGTATAATGCTTCCAAAACAAAACTTGGTTTGCCATCAGCTCCATACCTTATTTACAATGGCAATGGGTGGATTGATTGGTTTGACTTTTTGGGGAAAGAAAGAAGAATCTATCCCTCTTATGAAGAGGCAAAGAGGATTGTCCAAGAGAATGGTATTGAGAGTGTAGAAGTGTATAGGACATGCTATAAAGCTCTTAAATTACCATCTATGCCATATAAGTATTATATGGATAAGGGATGGGAAGATTGGTTTGTTTTCTTTGGAAAAAAATCAATGACATACCCTTCATATGAAGAGGCCAGGACTATTATTCAAGAAAAGGGGATAAAGACTAGAACTCAATATACTTCTTTATACACAAGCCTTGGATTACCATCAGAACCTCATAACCATTATAGGGATGAGGGGTGGATAGACTGGGATTCATTCTTAGGAAGAACACCAAAGGTTTCTACCCCAAAAAGGAAATCAAGAATCTTGACAATACTCTCCATCTCTCCAGAACTACTAAACAATGATGCCCCACTTAAAATTATCTATTTGTTGGCATCCCAGTTTGACAGGAATCTTGCAAAAGATATAGAAGAGCTTCTTGGCATTTCATCCTCTGAAGAGAGACTAAAGTGGGTAAAGGAACAGTTGAATGTTATTAAAGAAGACTCTCCCAGTAAGGTAATAACATCTGTGGAATTAATTACAGATGAGTTTACTGCAATAGAATCAATTATTGAAGAGTTTAAAGATGTTAAGGGCACCCTTTCAGAGGAGGTCTCATCCAGAATCAACACCCAACTGGATAACTATTTGCACAGTGTAGTGAACAAAGAGCTCATTAAAGAAGTTGATGGGGAATGACCTCCATACATATTCATGGAAGGCAAGGCTACTTGGTCTTGCCTTTTTTGTTTCATATCCAAAACCTACTACCTAGTAACTTACAAAGCAAGGGATTAGTTGTTATTTTTTGTTTGTAGGAGTATGAAACTCCACAGGTTTTGTTAAATGTAAATTATTAATTATGAACAGATTCAGTTATGAACAGTTGTTGTCAATGAGAATTGACACACTACCTTACTCCATCAAACCAAAACACTTTATGGAGTTCAAGAAGAACCTTATCAAGAGTTTGAACTTTAGATTGACACCAGATGGACCATCCTTCCTTGAAGTGATGTTTGTTTCTTACAAGAGAGAAATGGAGAATAAACACATTCAAGTCTCTCCAAAGCAATTGATGGAACACACAATTATTATGTGTTCTCTAATGAAAGGGCCTGCCTTAACAAAAACAGGAGATGATTTTGAGTATGAAATGACAGGAGAGAACACATCAGAAGAGTATTGGGAGATTCTACATGCTCCTTTCAATGACTTGAGAAACATCCCTAAAGATGGAGTGTTGTAATGAAATTGGGAAGGTATGAAAGAATTTGCTGCAACAGTTGGATGGGAAGTACCAGATTTCCCACAAGAATCAGGAGATGTCCTTCTTGGGGTGTTCTCTTCAAAAGAAGATGCTAAAAATGACATTTTAAAAGACTTTGTGAGATTAATGAAATTGAATGAGGATAAGGATAAATGGGAGTGTTCTTTTAATGATGATTCCATATTGGCAAATGATGGAGTATGCTATTATTGTTGGGATTGTATTGAATCTGAAACCAATGATTTGGAACAATGACTATGACAAAAGTCCACAAGTCAGGGACAGATTGGAATCAACCTCTCTGTCCCTCTTTTTTTGTCCCATCCATCAAGTCAAAATACCCATAAATACTTTATATACAATAAATTAATAAGGTTATGGATAGTAAAAAGATTGGAACCTTCAAACAGTTCCTCCATCAGCAAAGGCAGAAGAGGATCAATGAGGCCAAGGTCAATATTGAATGTGCCTGGTGGGATGCATGTATAGTAGAGGTTTTGCAAGAGCTTGAGACTGAATGCCAAGGCTATTTGGTTTGGGATACTATCATCAAGTACTGCAAGGACAAATGGGCTGTACTTGGTAGGACACTCCCACAGCCAGAGTTTGATGACAACCTCTTGACCCAACACATCAAAGACCTGATTTTTCAATTTCATGGGAACTCATTCTACACAGACTGGAAATGTGACATAGGGTGGGACAACCAGCAAGTTCATTCAAAAGGATTGGTCATAGAAGAACTGGCTGCTGTCATCCTGGACAAGGTCAGGGAGAAAGCAAAACCACAGGGTGAACAAGATACAGGAGAAACTACTGGAACCCTGTCTGACAGAGAGGAAATAAAGATGGTTCCTGTGAAACCGGCATCAGCATATGACAACTGTGAAGATGAGTATTGTGAAGACCTACCTTTTGGCTATGAGAGTCACCATGTGAGGCCTGTAAAGGGGTTCAATGACTATTCAAAGATGCTGAAAGAGTCTGTGGCAATCATTGATATGACCTGCAAAACAGACTGCATCCAATATTGTCTGGACAGGGTGAAACAAGAGGTTGGGAGTTATGACCCAGATGAGTTATTCAATGTGGCAAGCAGGATAGCAGACCCAGAGACCAAGGCACAGTTGGCACAATACTATGTGAAGAATATGGTCTTTGATTATCTGTCCAAGCAGAAAGCCAAACTATGCTGGGTAGATGCAAGGGGTAAGAAGGG
>OCVV011246218.1_pt1 | contig 15527 bp, 15 predicted proteins | sample 1539721 | NCBI WGS metagenome assembly OCVV01 (sample SAMN02144230, study PRJEB22623) | gut metagenome | biome: sheep rumen | host: Ovis aries | place: New Zealand
ACAGCAGTTAAGCCCGCAAACGCCGAAAGTACTTGGGGGGAAGCCCCCTGGGAGGATAGGAAGCCGCTGATTGTGGAAAAAAGCACTAGCATAAGCTAGTGCTTTTTTTTGTGGTTAGTGATTAGTGGGAAGTGAGGAGTGGCGGTTTCCTATCCTCCCAGGGTAAGCGAATAATAAAAGGGGGGATTTACCCAGATTTTCTTTCATGAGATAATATACCATCATCCGATAGGTAATCTGAGAGCTTTTTCTAACGTCCGGCATTTTACATACACAGTTTGATTTTACGCTTACGTAAAAAAACAAGAACCACATATAAAATGGTTCTTGTTTTTTTCGGTATCACATTACTATATTCTTATTAATAGTTGTCGTTTTTCAATTCGAAGAAGGACTGGGGATGAGCGCATACGGGGCAAACTTTCGGTGCTTCATCAGCTTCGACGATGTATCCACAGTTACGGCAGACCCATGTTCTCTTTTCAGGTTTCTTGAAAGCGGTACCGTTTTCTACATTTGCCAGCAGTGCCAAATACCGTTCTTCGTGATGTTTTTCGATTTCTGCTACTTTTTCAAATAAATAGGCAATCGTATTGAAGCCTTCTTCACGAGCTTCTTTTGCAAACGTCGGATACATTTCGGTCCATTCATAATGTTCACCGGCAGCGGCGTCTTTTAATGCATTGATGTCATTTGGCAATTCGCCACCGTTGAGCAGTTTGAACCAGATTTTTGCATGTTCTTTTTCATTATTGGCTGTTTCTTCGAAGAATGCTTTGATTTGTTCGTAACCGGCTTTTTTAGCTACACTGGCATAGTAGGTGTATTTATTGCGTGCCTGAGATTCACCAGCAAATGCAGCCTGTAAATTTTTTTCAGTCTTTGATCCTTTTAATTCCATAACGTATAACCTCCTATATTCTTTATCAACTAAATCATTTCTCTTTCGATGGTTGTATTGTAACATCTTCCACTCATCCTGTCAACAAATAATCAATATTAAATAATAAAAATATGATACGCTTTAATGTGGACAGGGGATTTGTGCTGCCGGGAGAAGCATGATATCATATTCATAGAAAACAGGATAGGAGGTTCAACATGGAATTAGGATTGAAAGGAAAAGTAGTTGTCATTACGGGTGGTACGGCTGGCATCGGCGCGGCCTGCGCCATCGGCTTTTGCCGGGAGGGAGCAGCCGTTGCTGTCTGTGGCAGAACTCAGAAGAGAATCGAAGCGTTTAATCAGGAATGCCACGCGGCAGGTGTGACCGTATTTGCGGCTCAGGCTGATGCCGGTAATATAGAAGAGCTGCAGCGGTTTGCTGACGAGGTACTGGGCCAATATGGTCATATCGATATCTGGATAAATAATGCCGGCATCAATATTGGCAAAAAACTTATGGATATTACCTTATCAGACTGGGAAAAAATGGTGCGGGTCAATCTGACAGGTGTCCTCTTTGGGACACAGATTGCTGCCCGGGCTATGGGCGAAAAAGGCGGCGTTATTTTGAACGCTTCTTCCTACGCTTCGCTTGTCCCTTCTGTGGGAGGTACGATGTACGGTGCTACGAAAGCAGCCGTTACGAATATGACAAAGACGATGGCAGCTGAACTGGCTCCCCAGCATATCCGGGTCAATGCCTATGTACCTGGTGTGATTGATACTCCTATGAATGCGGACCGCATTGCTGCTGATATTACGGGATCACTCATCGATGCGATTGCCCTCCACCGGGTGGGTTCTCCCGAAGAAATGGCTAAGGTTCTTATTTTTCTGGCATCGGATGCAGCCAGTTATATTACCGGTACTACTATTGAGGTTAGCGGTGGCAAATACGCCGTACAAAATTCTAACGTCCTGTGGAAATAACCTGGACCGTGTAATAAATAAGGACCGCTGCCCGGATATGGGGCGGCGGTCCTTGTCTATTCTTATTATGCGATATGATATTTATGTTCCAGTCGTTCCAGCAGAGACAGATAAGGAGCAGCAAAATCCTGTCCTTCTTCTTTTTCCATATTATGAACTGCAGCATCAATCTTTTCTTTTATCTCTGCCGGCAGGCTGCGGTCTGCCATAGGGTATACGACCGTATTTTCTTTATCGACATGAGCCTGCAGGCGGTTTACATAGGCCATGGCTTCTGTCAGGATCTGGAGTTTATATAACGTATCAGGATGAGCCTGATAGTTTTTCAATGCGTCATCCAACGCACGGACATGGGCACGGATGAGATCATGCTCAACAAGCATGCCGTGATTAATGATGACGGAGGCGATTTTTTCCAGATGTTGTACCATTTCGGGAAATAAGACAAGTTCTTCCCGGCGGTGATGATGTCCGTCTGCATAGGTACGGATAAATTTCAGAATTTCTGTAAATTCATTGTAATCGATGGGGGAACCATCCAAAACAGCACAGCAGGCCTTTTCTATTACCTTCAGCATCCGCGAAATATTGGCATGCTGTTTTACCATAACTTCTGTACAATACATACGTATCCTGCCTTTCTCAGGCGGCTTTTTTCACGATATGGAATGAGCCGTCTTCTTTATGAAGAAATGAATAATCGGTGTGGGATAACAGGCCAGCTATCAGAGCCTGACGGAGCAGATAATACCATTGACCATGTCCCTGCCAGTAATCACTGTGGATGTCAGCAGACTGTATCCAGGTAATGACATCATCACTGCTGTGAGAGACGCGGTTAATCTGATCACACGGCATACCGTCGAGGAGCAGGTCATCGAGACGGTGGAAGGCTTCCGGCGCGGTAGCAGCTTGCAGGTTTTGGGCGGCACCAAAATCGCCAGCTGCTTGTTCCAGCACTTTCAGACGGGTTTCATCAGAGCCGGCAAGGTACAGGACGAGGCTGGCATACCGGGTTTCTGCATCCTGGATGCGTGTCTGCAGCCAGCCATGAATATTGGTTTCGTCAATGATTTCATCAAGCTGACGGCGGTCCGGGCAACTGAAACGGGTCAGATCTTCATCGTTCCAGCCTTTCTGTACGGCGCAGGAAATGAGAGCGTCTATAAGGGATTCCTGAAACTGTATTTTGTGATATAACCAGAAATGGACAGGTCCTAAAAATTTACTCATAATCTGCTTCCTCCTTTATGCACGATGTGCCTGAATGGTGGCGTTGACGGCGGCCGTTACGGTGCGGGCGTCGAGGCCATGTACATAGCAGGCATTTGCCAGGCTTTCCTGCTGGGATGACGGGCAGCCCAGGCAATGCATACCCTGTTCCAATAATGTGTCTACTACTTCGGGGTAGCTGCGCATAATGTCTCCCATGAGCATATCTTCTGTTACGGTCATTGTTTTTTCATTCATCATATATTCCTCCTGTTGAAAATATCTATGGATTTATGTGACTTATCTTTGTCTGTCTGTACTATAGCACGGATGTATCCTGTAAATCTGTTGTTATTACAACAGGAGGCAAAAGACTTTCCTAGACTTTGACTTCATAATGATATTTGACTAAAAACATAAAACAAGATTTTGTTTATCTACATCTGCTAAAAAGAGAGACAAGTGGGGGCTTTCCTGATATACTTTTGTATAATGAATGATAGATTGACAAAGAGGTGTGAAGCATGCAGATTTCTACAAAATTTACTATTGCGATACATGTATTGACAGCTGTCCGGTATTTTTCCGGCAATTATAAAGTAACTAGTGATTTTTTGGCAGGCAGTGTAGGAAATAACCCAGTTATTATCCGAAATATCATGTCCCAGCTCCGGGAGGCTGGCGTTATTGATATTAAGCGTGGTCCCGGCGGTATTACCCTGACGCGGCCTTTGACGGAAATTACATTTCTCGATGTTTACCAGGCCGTAGAAAAGAAGCCTGATGAAAGCCTGTTCCATTTTCATGAGCACCCCAATGATAAGTGTCCTGTTGGCAGAAATATTCATCAGAGTCTGGAAGGAATTCTGGATGATATACAGCAGAAGTTTGAAGAAGAATTGCAAAAACATACGTTGCAGGATGTATATGACCGGGCCGTACAGGCTATTAGCCATGAAGCCATGTAATGCTTAGTGGTACGGGCCGTCAGAGAAAGGCTTTTAGTTGACACTCTATATAAACCATGTCATAATTACATAGATATGCCTTTAAAGCTGTGTGATTGCGGATTGGCAATACGTTGTGACAGGAGGAATACCATGGCAGATGATCGTATTATTACAGCTCTGGATGTACATTCGCTGGAAGATATGAAACGTCTCGTAGAAACTTTAGGAGACCGCATTTCTTTCTACAAAGTCGGTATGGAGCTGTTTTATAGTGCCGGACCTGATACGGTACGCTATCTGAAAGAACAGGGGAAACATGTGTTTCTGGATTTAAAACTTCACGATATCCCTAATACCGTAGCCCAGAGCGTACGGGCCCTTACCCGTCTGGGAGTGGATCTGATGACTCTTCATGGAATGGGAGGCAGATCCATGATGGAAGCTGCGGCAGCAGCTGCACGGGAAGAATCGGCCCGCCTGCAAATTGCCCGGCCCCGTCTGCTGGCTGTAACCATCCTGACGAGTATAGATGAAACGGCATGGAGAGAAGTAGGAGGAGCCTGCAGCATTGCTGAAGAAGTCAAAAAGCTGGCGGCCCTGGCTAAAGAATCGGGTATTGATGGAACTGTTTCGTCTCCCTATGAAGCGCGGGAAATACGGGAAATGAATGGCCCGGATTTTCTGATTGTTACTCCGGGAATCCGTCCGTCCTTTGCTGTAGCAGATGACCAAAAACGCTTTACGACGCCATCTCAGGCATTGCATGATGGAGCATCTCACCTGGTCATCGGACGGCCTATTACGAAAGCGGCTGATCCGGCATGTGCTGCCGATAAAATTTTAGAAGAAATACAGGAGGTATGATTGGCAATGTTATCTGAAGAAGAAGTAAGACAATTATTAGTAGAAACGAAAGCTGTATTGGAAGGTCATTTCCTTTTGACATCCGGCCTGCACAGCCCCTTATATGTAGAAAAATTTAATGTCCTCCAGCATCCGGAATATACAGAAAAGCTTTGTAAGGAACTGGCAGAACGGTTTAAGGATCAGAATGTCCAGACCGTTATGGGGCCTATGACGGGCGGTATCCTGCTGGCTCATGAAGTCGGCAAGGCTCTGGGTACACGGGCTATCTTTACGGAAAGGGAAAAAGGCGTCATGACACTGCGCCGGGGATTCCATATTGAACCGGGCGAACGCGTTCTGATTGTAGAAGATATCGTGACTACTGGCGGAAGCGTTCAGGAAGTAGTCGATGTAGTCAAAAAAGCTGGTGGCGTCATTGTCGGAGTCGGCCTTCTCGTTGACCGCAGCGGCGGCAAAGCCGAATTCGGCGTACCTAAAGATAAGGTGCAGGCTCTCCTTCATCTGACGGTTCCAACATACAAACCGGAAGAATGCCCGCTTTGCAAACAGGGAATTCCCATGACGGAACGGGGCAGCCACCATCTGAAATAACTTGTAGGAGAGATTGTTACTATGGATATGTTATGGGCTATTTTGCCTTTCTTTAATGCAGGCTTGGTAGCAGCTGTATTTGCCCGTTTTACCGGTGTCAATATGAGTATGTGTACGCTTATGACGCTGTTGTACATGGGGGCAAAGCCGGTTGAAGCAGTGGTCGCCATGCTGCTTTTCAATGTGTTTACGTATTTCACGATTTATTCTCAGCAGCATCTGATGAAGTTAAAGGAATTTTATTTCTTCCCCGGTTTTAAACTGGCAATTCCTATTCTGGTCATGATAGCGCTGACGGCTCTGAATGCCTTTTTTGGTATTGTATTTTTTGTCGCCGTCTTTTTATTGGAAATCTTTGCAAAAGTATATTTTGCCATGGATAAAAAAGTGCGCCCCGCCCGGCAGCAGCTTGTCACATTATGTGCCATCGGATCAGTCTGTGTCGTGGCAGGCGTAGCATTGGTACAGTTCCTGCCTGCTGAATACTATTATATTTTTGCCGGCATCATGATACTGGCCTATGCGTTCCTTATGTGGCGCAGTGGCAACCGCAATCAGCTTACGGACATATGGGATAAGCTTCTTTATGGAAGTGCGTTCGTTACGGGGCTTACAGGCATCGATGCGTCGGACTGGTTTGCGGCCATGCGGCGAAATACACCGTCTGCCTTATCGCGGTGCTATCCCATCGTACTCAATACGGCTATGGTCATCGGACTGATTGTATCCTATTTCCTGTATCAGTACTTTTCTCTGGGGTCGCTGTTTACTTCTATTGGAGCGGCCATTGGCATCCGCCTTTTCGGACTCTACGAACACAGTACGCGTTCCCATTTTTCCTACCTGGCTCTGGGACTGACTGTACTTACTGTATTGATTTTTATGCTGGTCCAGCCTGTGCCGTCGGGATTCCCGGAAGTTCCTCTCGGTGTCGGTGATGATGCTTTTACATGGTAAATAATATTATAAAAAACTGGCTTTTCCGTTTAGAGGAAAGCCAGTTTTTTTATGCAGGCTGCCTGCGCTGAAGTGTGACAAGAAATACGGTAGCCAGGATGCAGGCGAATCCGATGAGTTCGGGAAGATAGAAAACGGTACCGAGAAAAACAGCCGATGCAATAGAGGAGGTTACCGGTTCCAGTGTTCCCAGCAGGGTGGCTTTGACAGGACCGATGTCACCGACGCCGCGCAAAAAGAGATTGTATGTCAGGACCGTACCGATGAGTACGACGGCGGCCAGAAGCAGATACCCTGTCATATCGAGGTCAGTGGGAATGGTCCAGGGGTGCAGGAAACAGCAGAAAACGACTCCGCCGATGAACATGCCCAGGGCGTTGACGGTAATACTGCCCCAGTGCCAGACCAGATCCTGTGCCAGAAATGAATAACAGACACTGGCGACGGCTGTAATCAGTCCCCACATAAGGGCCTTGGAAGACAATACCATCGTAGATGGGTCTCCGTTGGTAGCGATGAGGAAGACGCCGGCCAGAGCCAGAAAGACGGATAGTGTTTCGGCCCGTGTAGGCAGGCGGTGGCCGCGGAAACAGACGATGACAGCCATCATCACGACACATAACGTCTGCAGGACGGCGGCCGTACCGGCATTGGCATATTGGATGGTCGTATAAAATGCCGTCTGACTCATGAGCAGGCCAAAGATAGAATAACAGAGAAGCAGAATGACATTGCGGCGTATCTTCAGCATGTCTTTCATCGCTCTATAATGAGGAGCTGCCATGAGCATCAGAAACAGACCGGCGCCGATGAGGCGGACGCTGGAAATCCAGAACGAATCAATGGTGTAATGGTGGAGCAGATACTGGTCGGCCGTACCGGTCAGTCCCCAGATAACTGCACCACCGCCAGCACAGAGATAACCCCTCAGGTAATGGCGTTGTGGCACGATGGAATTCCTCCTGTAATGTATTTCCTTTATTGTAACATTTTTATGAGAGGAATACAGCCGGAAATTTTTACTTCCAACAGGCCTGAGGCACTTGACGGAAGTGGTACAATAGAAAGAGCATGGATGAATTATTTGCAGTCGTCTGGAGGCTGTTGTTTCAGGAGGATACATGAAAAAAAATACAAGTTACAAGGTACAAGTCAGTGCCGGAACGTTGATTCTGGCTATGCGGGATTATTTCCAGGCGCGCAGAGACGGGCGGACAGAAGAAATGGAAGCCCAGCTCCGGCTGGCCGAAGCCTGCGTCAATGATATGGAAGAAGAAGCCGGTCACATAGCCGAAGCCATAGCCGATGCGGATGAGTATATGGAGGAAGAAGATTTCTGGGATGAGTCGGAAAACATGTATGTCAATGTACCAAAATGGTATAATTAAAAATTTTTTTGTCAAAAATTTTCCTTGACTTTAAAAGGACATCTATATAAAATAATAAAGAAAGATTCAGGCGGCAGTCCTGTGAGGCTGCGCTGATTCTGTTGATTTCTATACGTACCTTTAATATAGTCCAGAGAGGCTAAAAAGGGACATATGTTACGTATGCCTTGATATGACCTTTGCCTTTCGGCGAAGGTCTTTTTTTACAAAGGAGGATTTCCATGGTCAGTATACAGGGCAAAAGCCTGTTGGGATTGCAGGGAGTACCCAAAGAAGAAATCGAGCTCGTGCTGCGCGTTGCCAGAAAAATGAAAGAAGTTGTCAATAGCGACAATAAAAAATTACACCTGTTACAGGGTAAATCTATTGTCAACATGTTCTGGGAACCGAGTACGCGTACACGGGGTTCTTTTGAAATGGCTGCCAAGTATCTCGATGCTGATGTCATCAACTTCACGCCGAGCGGCAGCTCTATCCAGAAAGGAGAAAGTTTCCGTGATACTCTTCTGACAGTAACGGCCATGGGAGTGGATGCCATCGTCATGAGACACAAACAGGAAGGGTCTCCTCTTTATGCCAGCAAATGTGTTTCTCCGGTCATCATCAATGGTGGCGATGGTACGCATGAACATCCGACACAGGCTCTTCTGGACCTGTTCACTATCCAGGAAGTCAAAGGTCATATTGACGGACTGAAAGTAGTCATTGTAGGAGATATCGACCATGGCCGCGTAGCCCGGTCCAATATTTATGGCCTCAAGACGATGGGTGCTGATGTACACCTTGTCGGTCCGCGTACGCTGTTGCAGCCCGAACTGGCGGCCATGGGTGTTACCGTTCATTATGATCTCGATGAAGCCCTGAAGGATGCCGATGTCGTCAATGTACTGCGGATTCAGCGCGAACGTCAGGGTGTCGGCTTCTTCCCGGGACCTGGCGAATATAATACATTTTTCGGAGTCAACCAGAAACGGCTGAAGAACGCAAAAAAAGATGTACTTATTATGCATCCCGGTCCAATGAACCGCGGCATTGAAATTGATACAGATACATGCTACTGGACACAATCCTCCATTCAGGAACAGGTAAAAAATGGTGTTTCAGTCCGTATGGCTGTCTTATATCTGACTATCATGGGAGGCGATGACGTTGACATTACTCGTTAAAGGCGGCAGAGTGGTTAATCCGGCCGTAAATCAGGATGAAGTATGCGATATTCTCATTGAAAATGGTAAAATCAAAACTATAGGTAAAAATCTTCCTGCCGATGGGGCGGAAGTATACGATGCGTCCGGTCTCGTCGTAGCTCCAGGATTTATCGATATGCATGTCCATTTGCGCCAGCCGGGTCAGAGTGCCAAGGAAACGGTTGTAACAGGTACCCAGGCTGCAGCCGCCGGTGGCATTACCCGCGTCGCTACCATGCCTAATACCAACCCGGTCATCGATAAAGCGATTCTGGTAGAAGGAATGAAATATAAGGCCGAACATGAAGGCGTCGTCAAAGTTGAAGTCATTGGTGCCATTTCCAAAGGACTGGAAGGTAAAGAATTATCTGCTATGGGCGGGATGGCAAAAGCCGGTGTCGTTGCTTTTTCTGATGATGGCCGTTTCGTGGAAGATAGTGATTTCATGCGGAAGGCTATGGAATATGCCAGCATGTTCCACAAAATCGTCATCGATCATTGTGAAGAAACATCTCTCGTATCCGGCGGCCAGATGCATGAAGGCATCGTTTCGGCAGAACTGGGACTTAAAGGCAGACCGGCTGCGGCAGAAGACATCGCCGTTGCCCGTGACATCATTCTTTCGGAAATTACAGATACGCCTGTCCATATTGCTCATATCAGTACAAAACATGCCGTCGACATGGTACGCCGTGCCAAAGCTAAGGGACTTAAGATTACAGCCGAAGCGACACCACAGCATATGATTCTGACCGATGAAGCACTGCGTACGTATGATCCGCGGTTCAAAGTCAATCCGCCACTGCGTTCGGAAGAACACCGGGCTGCTGTCGTAGAAGGATTGAAAGATGGCACGATTGATGCCATCGTGACCGACCATGCCCCGCATACGTGGGACGAAAAAGATCAGGAATTCAGCCTGGCCCCGAGTGGTTTTGTCGGACTGGAAACGAGTGTAGGTGCTGTCCTGACTCATTTGTATCATACAGGAACGGTTGATCTCATGACGATTGTCCGCGCCATGTCTACCGCACCGGCCGGATTGCTGGGCCTCGATGCGGGCGTCATTGTTGAAGGAAAAGACGCAGACCTTACTATTATTGACCTCGACAAAGAATGGACGGTCGATGCCTCTTCGTTCTATTCTAAAGGCAAATCGTCACCTTTTGATGAAATGATTTTTACAGGTAAAGCCGTGGCTACTGTTGTAGATGGTGAATTCGTTATGAAGGACGGGGTGGTCTTAAAATGAAAGGATGCCTCATTTTAGCAAATGGACAGAAATTTTATGGACAGATGCTGATGGATACGCCGGCCGTAGGGGAAGTCGTTTTCAATACGGGCATGACCGGTTATCAGGAAACCTTTACGGATCCTTCCTATGCTGGCCAGATTATTACCATGACATATCCGCTTATCGGCAATTATGGTCTATTCCATGAAATCGAACAGGCAGATCGTCCCTATGCGGCAGGCTTCATTGTCAGTGAATTGTGCGATATGCCCAGCAACTGGCAGAATGAAGGTAATCTTTCTACATTTATCATGACGCATCACATTCCCTGCTTGTATGGCGTCGATACGCGTGCCATCACACGGGCTATCCGCAGCCAGGGGGTAATGAAAGGTGTCATCGTACCGGAAACGATGGCAGAAGAAGATATTAAAGACCTCATGGCACAGCCTCTGGAAAAGATGCTGGTAAGGAAAGTGACGCCAGGCAGTGTGCGGCAGGTGGGACAGGGCCGTTATCACGTCGCTGTCATGGATTTTGGTGCCAAAGCGAATATCCTGAAAGACCTGATCCGCAATGACTGCCGGCTTACGGTTTTCCCGGCATATACGAAAGCCGAAGACGTGCTGGCCGTCCAGCCTGATGGTATTTTCCTTTCCAATGGTCCGGGCGACCCGCAGGACCTGCCGGAAATTATTGAAGAAGTCAAAAAACTGATAGGCAAAAAGCCGATGTTCGGCATCTGCCTGGGACATCAGCTTCTGGGTCTTTCCGTCGGAGCTAAAAGCCGCAAGCTGACGTTCGGTCACCGCGGTGCCAATCATCCCGTCAAGGATGTCCGTACCGGCCGGGTCTACATTACGTCCCAGAATCACGGGTACGTCATCGATGAAAACACATTGCCAGACGATGCTATCGTAACGCATATCAATCTCCACGATAAGACGCTCGAAGGATTTGCCTATCCTAAATATAATTTCTTCTGCGTTCAGTATCATCCGGAAGCATCACCGGGACCGACAGACAATCTGTATCTTTTTGAACAATTTGTCAAACTGATGGAGGGGAAATAAATGATCGAAGGATTGAAGAAAGTACTCGTTATCGGCTCTGGCCCGATTATTATCGGTCAGGCTGCTGAATTTGACTATGCCGGTACCCAGGCCTGCCGGGCCCTGAAAGAAGAAGGACTGGAAGTCGTCCTGATCAATAGCAACCCGGCGACGATTATGACCGATGAAGACATTGCCGACCGGGTCTATGTAGAACCTATTTCCCTGGATTATGTGACAGAAGTCATCGAAAAGGAACGTCCTGATGGACTTCTGGCGACTTTAGGCGGCCAGGTCGGACTGAATATGGCAGTCGAACTGGCTAATGCCGGCGTACTGGAAAAATACCATGTGCAGCTCCTGGGCACGCGCCTTTCGGCTATTGAAGAAGCGGAAGACCGCGAACTCTTCAAAAAGGCCATGAAAGATATCAACCAGCCCGTACCGGAAAGTGATATTTTTGAAGACGTTCCGTCGGCTATGGCGTTTGCTGAAAAAATCGGCTATCCGATCATTGTACGACCTGCTTTCACACTGGGAGGAACTGGCGGCGGCATTGCCTACAATGATGATGAGTTGTTTATGATAGCGACGCGGGGGATTAAACTCAGCCCTATCAACCAGATTCTCGTCGAACGGTCCGTAGCCGGGTGGAAAGAAATCGAATACGAAGTTATGCGCGATAAAGCAGATAACTGCATCATCGTCTGCAATATGGAAAATATTGATCCGGTCGGCATCCACACTGGCGATTCTATCGTCGTGGCTCCGAGCCAGACCCTGAATGATCTGCAGTATCAGATGCTGCGTACGGCTTCTCTGGCCATTATCCGCCGCCTTAAGATCGAAGGTGGCTGCAATGTACAGTATGCTCTGGATCCCAACAGCAACCAGTACTATGTCATCGAAGTCAATCCCCGTGTCAGCCGTTCATCGGCACTGGCTTCCAAAGCGACGGGGTATCCCATTGCCAAAGTTGCGGCAAAAGTGGCTACAGGACTGACTCTGGACCAGATAACCAACGCCGTTACGGGAAAGACGACGGCCTGCTTCGAACCGACGCTGGATTACTGTGTCGTCAAATTCCCACGCTGGCCATTTGAAAAATTTGCTCTGGCTGACCGCACGCTGGGAACGCAGATGAAAGCTACAGGGGAAGTCATGGCGCTGGACCGCTGCTTTGAAGGAGCACTGCTCAAGGCTGTCCGTTCCCTGGAAATCGGCGTTAATTATCTGAGCCTGAAGAAACTGGAATCCAAATCACTCATCGATATTGCAGAATTGTTGAAAAACCAGGATGATGAACGTATCTTTGTCGTCGCTCAGGCACTGCGTCTGGGAATCGGCTTTGATAAAATCCATTATATTACCGGATACGATATGTGGTTCCTGAAAAAAATCAAAAATATCGTCGATCTGGAAGATAACCTACGCCGCAATAATCTGACGGAAGATAATATCCGCCTGGCTAAACGCTATAGCATGCCGGATGCGGTCATTGCCCAGCTTACCAGCAAAACGGAAGAACAGGTCCGTGCGTTCCGGGAAAAACTGGATATCCGTCCGACATTCAAGATGGTAGATACGTGTGCCGCTGAATTTGAAGCTGCAACACCGTATTATTATTCTTGTTACGCAACGGAAGATGAAGTCAGACCGCTGGGAGATAAGAGCGTCATTGTTCTCGGGTCGGGCCCTATCCGTATCGGACAGGGGATTGAATTCGATTATTGCTCTGTCCATTCAGCCTGGGCCCTGCGCAAAGCCGGGATGAACAGTATCATTATCAACAACAATCCGGAAACAGTCAGTACCGATTTCGATACGTCGGACAGCCTGTATTTTGAACCGCTTACCGTAGAAGATGTCATGGCTGTCGTCGAAAAAGAAAAGCCTGTCGGCGTCATCTGCCAGTTTGGTGGTCAGACGGCGATTAATCTGGCAGCTCCACTGGCTAAACGGGGCGTAACCGTCCTTGGAACCTCTGTCGATGGCATGGACCGGGCAGAAGACAGAGAACGGTTCGATGAACTTCTGGCCAAGCTCAACATACCCCGCCCGGACGGCCGGATCGCGACGAGTGACACGGAAGCGATGCAGGTATCAAAAGAATTGGAATTTCCTCTCATCGTCCGCCCATCGTATGTCTTGGGAGGCCGGGCTATGGAAATCGTCTATACAGAAAAGGAATTGGAACGTTATCTGCGGGAAGCCGTCATCGCCTCTCCGGATCATCCTATCCTGATTGATGAATATATGGTCGGCCGGGAAGTAGAAGTAGATGCGATTTCTGATGGCAAAGATGTCTTCATTCCAGGCATCATGGAACAGGTGGAACGGGCTGGCGTCCATTCCGGCGACTCTATTGCCGTATATCCGCCACAGCATCTGGATAAGGCCATGATTGACCAGATCGTCGATTATACAACGCGCATTACCCTGGAACTACAGGTAAAAGGTGCCGTCAATATCCAGTTTGTCGTATCGAAGGGCAAGTTGTATATCATTGAAGTCAATCCCCGCTCCAGCCGTACTGTACCATTCCTGAGTAAAGTAACGCATGTGCCTATGGTCGAACTGGCCACCCGCATAGCCCTGGGCGAAACGTTGAAGGAAATGGGATATGAAGGTGGACTCATGCCGGCAAAACCACATGTTGCGGCTAAAGCTCCTGTGTTCTCTTTCAGTAAGATCGGCCTGGCAGAAATTGCTCTCGGACCGGAAATGAAGTCGACTGGGGAAGTCATGGGTATAGGAAAGACCTATTCTGAAGCACTATACAAGGCTGTAAATGGCGCTAAGATGAAAATTCCTGCTGGTGGTACCATTCTGGTTACGGTAGCTGACCGAGATAAGGCAGAAGCACTGCAGCTGGCCCGCGGCTTCCAGGAATTGGGCTATCACATCATAGCCACTGCCGGTACGGGCAAATATTTCAATGAACAGGGATTCCCCGTCGATGTGGTCCGGAAGATCCATGAAGGCGGTACCAATATTGCTACGCTGATCCGCAATGGCAAAATTGATTTAGTCGTCAATACGCTGACCTTTGGCAAACATCCGGAACGGGACGGATTTAATCTGCGCCGTATGGCGGTCGAACTGGCAATTCCCTGCCTGACTTCGCTCGATACGGCCCGCGAAGTCCTGCGCGTCTTTGCCAATAAAGGCAAAGGACAGGGATATCATCATGTAGCCGCTTTGCAGGATTACGATCAAGAATAAGCAAGATACTATAGACAGCTCTTTGCAGGCAGTATGCCATGCAGAGAGCTGTTTTTTTCTTGCGTAGGATAAGCGTGTCGTGCCGGGGAGTTTCCTTGTGTATTATCAGGTAGTTTTTTTATAAATTAATTAAAATATTTCTTGCATTTTATTGGATATCATGATATACTTATCAAGTCGTCAGAACTAAGAACTGCTAATGAGTGGTTTGAAATGATTGAAAAAAGTACTTGACAGGATGAACATTCTCTTGTATAATCAATTACGTTCTGTTGAACAAGCCGACGTAGCTCAATTGGTAGAGCAACTGACTTGTAATCAGTAGGTTGTAGGTTCAAGTCCTATCGTCGGCTCCAAACGAATGGTGGGATTCCCGAGTGGCTAAAGGGAGCAGACTGTAAATCTGCCGGCGTTCGCCTTCGATGGTTCGAATCCATCTCCCACCACCATTTTATCGCGGGGTGGAGCAGTTGGTAGCTCGTCGGGCTCATAACCCGAAGGTCGTAGGTTCAAGTCCTGCCCCCGCTACCAAATTTTAAAATTAGCGTTGAACGGTATTTTTAGCGTCAACGGTTTATGCTGTTGTAGCTCAGTCGGTAGAGCGTATCCTTGGTAAGGATAAGGTCACCGGTTCAATCCCGGTCAATAGCTCCACATGGCGGCTTAGCTCAGTTGGCTAGAGCATGCGGTTCATACCCGCAGTGTCCAGAGTTCGAATCTCCGAGCCGCCACCATAATCGATAACCCCGTATAACGGGGTTATTTCTATATACAATTATAAATTTTATGAAAAATACGAAATTTTGCAGGAATTTGTGATTGTTTGTAGTATACTTATTATAGTCAGGTTATTTTTGTCCTAAAAGGAGGAAAGCTGTATTATGGCTAAAGAACATTATGAAAGAACCAAACCGCATGTTAACATTGGTACCATCGGTCACGTTGACCACGGCAAAACAACATTAACGGCTGCTATTACAAAGGTCCTT
>OCVV011074859.1_pt1 | contig 15525 bp, 10 predicted proteins | sample 1539721 | NCBI WGS metagenome assembly OCVV01 (sample SAMN02144230, study PRJEB22623) | gut metagenome | biome: sheep rumen | host: Ovis aries | place: New Zealand
ACGCTTTCGCATTTAGGCTTATAGTATCCCTAACCTACGCTTAAACCTAATCTCACGATTTTGGCTTCAAGGTCTCGGTACTAGATGAGGTGCTAACTCTTTCTAGGTCGGAATCCCACCGACTATGTTGAATGAACCGAACTGGCGCACTCTCAATTTATTATTATTTTTACCATAGTAATGGTAAATAAGCATATCGTATATAATTATAACTCTTTTTTTTAAATAAAGAAGCACAATTTAGTGCTTCTTTATCAACATATAGATATAAATTATTTTGTTTTATAAGCTATTATTGTTTCAAAAGATTGAACTGTTATATTTCCCAATTCTTCATCGCCATGAAGTCCTAGTGTATCAAGATATAATGTATATCCTGTTAAATCAAATGATGCTTCTTTATTTATTCCATTAGCGTGAATAATTATATAATCTAGATTGTTTTCTGTATCAGTCAAATGATAGCTGATAGCTTTATAGTTATCACTGATATTTACTTCTAGATTTTCAGTTCCTTCTATTAGTTGTAATCCATCTAAATGTTGTTTTAGATATATTAATTTCTTGTAGTTTTCAAATACGTCTTTATTAGTTATTTTAAATGAATAATTTAATTCATTAATTTGATATGATGCGTTATATGAATTTGAATTGCCTTGTTTTGTTCTAAGCATTTCTTCTCCTGAAAGGATGAACGCAGTGCCCTCTGATGTGAGAACTATTGAATTCGCAAGCATCGCCATCATCTTCTTTTGTTCAGCGTCTTTTATGCCTGCCGCATCAAATCTATCAGATAATGTATAGTTATCATGACAAGTCGCATAGTTAACAGTCTTAAGTGGTCCACCTAGTACAGTTTTACCATTAACTGTTAATCCTTTAATACCTCCAAGTAAACTATCATAATTTGTTGAAATAGCTGATTTTGTATTTGAAATCCATGATAATTCAGATTTTGAAGATAATCCGCCCTTTACAAGTTCATCTCTTAATTTATCATTAAACGCTCCAAAGCCATCGAAATTGATTTCATTAGCTTGAACAGCTTGAAGAGATGTTTTTAATCCAGATGTTCCGCCAGTCCAAGGTTCACCATATATAACAACATTTGGATTAACCTTTTCACATTCATCTACTAATTTAGACATAGTTTCTAGATCATGAAGACCCATTAGATCAAATCTGAATCCACCAAGTTTATATTCATCTAGCCAGAAAGTAGTTGAATCAATCATGAATTTTCTAAACATTAATTTATCAGAAGCAGTTTCATTTCCACACCCTGATCCATTATATAATGCGCCATTAGCGTTATATCTATAATAATATCCAGGCATTAATACATCAAAGTTAGAATTAATTGCGCCATTAACGTGGTTGTATACAACATCCATTATGATATTGATTCCTGCTTCATTATAAGCTTTAACTACTTCTTTAAATTCTTTTATTCTTTGGTATCCATCATATGGATTAGAAGAATAACATCCTTCTAGAACGTTGTAGTTAAGAGGGTTATATCCCCAGTTAAATGATACATTGACTTCATCATTTGCTTGATCGAATATTGGTAACAATTGAACTGCGTTTACACCTAATTCTTTAATGTGGTCAAATCCAGTTTTAACAGTTACATCTTTATTTGTATATGTTGTATTCTCTTCAATTAAACCTAAATATTTCTTTTTATTTTCTTCACTCCCACCCCATGTAGATGAACTAGTTAAATCAGCTACATGTAGTTCATAGACAGTTAATGCAGTTCTTGAAATTTCGAGTGGAGATACATCACTCCATCCCTCAGGATCAGTTTTACTAAAATCAACTATCATTCCTCTTAAACCATTTACTCCTGTTGATTTAGCGTATGGGTCAACTATTTCTTGTCCTAATGGATTAGATGAATTAAATACTGTATATGTATAATATTTTCCTTCTAAATCTTCGTTTATTGTAACTTCAAATACTCCCTTTTCTCCTTTAGTCATTTCAACTGTATTATATTTAGTATCGCTTCCTAAAGTGCTTGATACAGCTACTGGTGTACCATTTTCATATATATTTAATACAATCTTATTTGATATTGGACTCCACACTTTAAATGTAGTGCTTTCGCTAGTATAGATTGCGCCTAGTTCGCCATCATAATAGTATTCTTCATCAAATTCACTATCAAATAATGTATTTAATGCGATACTTTTAGAGATTGTTTGTTTACTATCAGTAAATGTAACAGTTGCGGAATATGTGTTATCAAAACTAAATACTTCTGAATCTTTAAATGTATATTCATAAGTTTTTAAATTATTGATATCAGCGCTATCCATTAATGTTCCATTTTTATATATTTCAAATTTGTTAATTGGATTTGTGGTAGTCACACTAACTGTAGTTCTATTTTTAAAAGCTAGTTTAGAGATATCATCTAAAATCTTTTTATCACTAGTCGCATAGATATTTGCGTCACCTTGGAATAAATATACATGGAATATCTTATTTTCATCTTGTTTGAATGTGGTGAAATCTAAGAATCTATCCGCATCAGTATCTTTTGCATCCCATGTAGATCCTGGATTTTTCGCAATAATTAATCCAAGAGTGCCACTAGAATTTAAATTAAATGTGCTTAAAGGATAATACGCTATAACGCCAAAATCATCCTGGTAATTAAAGTTATATTTAGCGCCATCAGCGTTAGCGGCCCAAAGCCATAATGACCAAGGTTTATAGTTATCATCTCTTCTACTATAGTGTATCATTACTGAATCTTCATCTAAATAATCAGTAACCGCTGGCAATGTTACTACTTCTTTACTAGTTGTAGAACTTTCTAATGTTGTCTGTTCTTGTGTAGCAGTAGTTGTGTTACTACATGATACCAACAAAAACACAGAACATAATAATAAAATAATTATTGATATTTTTTTCATATTTTGCCTACCTAAAAATCGCAATTGAATATGATGGTAATGTAACTTCATTAGTCTCTTCGTTATATTCAACTTTATCATATGAATCTACACATAAATATTCAAATAATGAATCATATCCAAGCGTTTGTTTTTGTAATTTTAATGTTTTTGTTTCACTAGGGTGAAGATTTAAAACAACAGTAATTTTTGAACCATTATATTCTTTAGTAAATACTATTGTTGAAGTGCCCATTGAGAAATAATAGTTTTGAATTTGAGCTTCTGATCTTGCGAGTTCTGGATTAGTATTTCTTATATAGTTACAATATCTATAATATCTAAGAATACTTTCAGAATCCGCATATTGTTCTTCTACTGATGGATAATAATAGCTTCCGCTTCTAATTACAACGCCATCAGGAGCCTTCTTACAGTAACCATCTGTTTTATCGCTGTTCCAAAGAATCGCAATTCTCTTTTCAGGATCCTTAGACGCATCAGCGCATACCATACCTATTTCTTCACCATAATATACGAATGTGTTTCCTTTTAAAAGTGATAATAGTCCATTTATCATCTTTAACTTTCTTATATTATTTCTTCCAACAAATGAAGTGATTCTTCCTGTATCATGATTAGATAAGAATGGTGCGAATATTCCTTTATCATAAACTTTGTTTATATTGGTTAATAATTTAGCGAATTCATTACCATTTGATGTTCTATCTTCATTTAATACTTTATTTAAATATCCTTCAGATTGTGATAATGGGAAACAGAAGAAACTATCTATATTTGAATCATAATATTGTCTAATTAAATTTTCACTTGTCCAAGCTTCACCAACAATATACGCATCTTTTTTAATTTCTTTAACTATATCATTTAACCATGACATAAATTCGATATTCTTTTCATTGTTTCCTGTATAGTATGAAGTTGTCGCATCTAGTCTAAATCCATCTACACCTTCATCTAACCAGAACGTTACTATTTTCTTTATTTCATTTCTAACAAGGGTAGAATCTAAATTTAGATCAGGCATACCTGAATAGAATTGAGATTCATAATAATAATCAGTTCCACTAATCTTCGTATAGCCAGTTGAATAATTAGTTTGGAAATTATAGAATTCAGCGTAATCTCCACTTGGTTCACCATTTTGTTTTAAATTATTCATAGCGTTAATAAACCATGGATGTTTATCAGATGTATGATTTACAACTAAATCGACTATGACTTTAATACCCATTTCATGAGCTTTATCTAGAAATGAAACAAAATCTTGTAATGTACCAAACTGTGGATCAACATTATAATAATCTAATACATCATATTTATGATAACTTTGACCAGTACATATAGGCATTAACCAAATTCCGTTAAATCCCATATCCTTAATGTAATCAAGTTTACTTGATAAGCCATTAAAATCTCCTATACCATTATTATCGCTATCCGCAAATGAATATACAAAGATTTCATAATAATTTCTATAATTATCATCGATTATATTTAGTTCATGTTCATATAATCTATTCTCACTTACTTTTTCTCTTGTAGTAGTCTCTTCTATAGTGGTTGTACTATTATCACTATTTTTTTGACAAGAAGATAAAACTAAAGTTAACGTAAATGATAATATTATTAACAAAAAGATATTAAGCTTCTTCATTGTTATATTCCTCTTCTATATAATTAGTTTTATAACTATTGTTTTCAAAATTAATATAGATACGCAATAGAAATATGCATTACATAGTTCTATTGCGTATACTTTCATTATTCGCCTGGATATAGGATATTAACACCATTTTCATCAAAGAAATGCATAATCTTTGATTCGAATGATACTTGAATGTTCTTGCCAGGAGTAAATTGACTAGTATAATTAGTTCCACTTAATGTAATAGTTGGGATTCTAACTATAACAGCTGGATTATCTATAGTTGTACCATGAATATGGATTTCTGAACCCATCATTTCGTTAACTGTAACAACTAGATCGATTGCTTTAGATGGATCATTTGATAAAACCATATGTTCTGGTCTTACACCTAAAGTAATCTTTTGAGATTTAACATCATTATTAAGTAATTCCTTGCCTTTTTCACCATCAACCTTGATAGTTTTTGAACAAGTCTTTACATAATAATCATTTCCTTCACGAACAAGTTCGGCTTTAAAGAAGTTCATTTGTGGAGCGCCAATAAATGATGCGACAAATAAATTTCTAGGTTTATCAAATACTTCCTGAGGAGTACCAACCTGTTGGATAAAACCATCTTTCATTATAACGATTCTATCACCAAGTGTCATAGCTTCAGTTTGGTCATGAGTTACATAAATAAATGTTGAGTTGATTTTTTGTCTTAATAGAATAATTTCAGCTCTCATTTGGTTACGCAACTTAGCATCCAAGTTAGATAAAGGTTCATCCATCAAGAATACTTTAGAGTCTCTTACCATAGCTCTACCAATAGCGACTCTTTGTCTTTGACCACCTGATAAAGCTCTTGGCTTACGAGTTAAGTAATCGGTAATACCTAAAACTTCCGCTGCGGCTGTAACTTTTTCGTATATTTCTTCTTCTTTTAGTTTAGGCCTTTTGAGTCTTAGGCTAAACGCCATATTCTCAAAAACAGTCATATGAGGATATAGAGCGTAGTTTTGGAAAACCATCGCAATTCCTCTATCTTTTGGTTGTAAATCATTTACAACTTCGCCATCAATTAAAATTTTACCGCCAGAAATATCTTCTAGACCAGCAATCATTCTTAATGTAGTTGATTTTCCACATCCTGATGGGCCTACGAAGACGATAAACTCTTTATCCTTAACGTCCAAATTAAAATTATCAACGGCTGTTACTTTATTATCATATACTTTTTTAACATTAATCAATTGTAAAGTTGCCATAAAATCTCCTATCCTTTAACAGCGCCACCAGTAACGCCTTCAACATAATATTTTTGTAAACATAAGAATAATATAGTAATTGGTATAGATACAATTACACCACCTGCACAGAATGTAGTATACATTTGATTGATCATATCTTTTTCTAGCCAAGCATAAAGTCCTGCGGCTACGTTCATACCTGATGATGTAAAGTTAGATATATATCTTGCGAATACGAAGTCTCCCCAAGGAGCCATAAATGCAGTTAAAATTGTGTAAATAACTATTGGTTTCGCAAGAGGCATGATTATTTTATAGAATATTTGTAATCTAGATGCACCATCAATTCTTGCGGCTTCATCAAGTGAACGAGGAATAGTATCAAAGAAACCTTTTGATATATAATATCCCATTCCACTAGATGCAACGTATACTAATATACAGCCCCAAATAGCGTTAGCGCCTATTAGATGCATATCTGATAGTATTCTATATAATACAATCATAGTTAAGAATCCAGGGAACATTCCTAATACTAACATAAAGTTCATTAAGAATTTTCTACCTTTAAATCTTAATCTTGATAATGTATAACTCATAGATAAGACCATTACTGTTTGTACAACTGAAACAATTAATCCCATAATAAATGTATTTAAGAACCATCTAGGAAAGCTTGTTTCTTTAAATAATCTTATATAGTTATCAAATCCCCATTGTTTAGGAAGAACATATCCAACCATCCATGTATTTTCAACTCTAAACGATTGAAGAACAATAAATACAAATGGAATTAACCAAATAACAGATATAATACCAAGAATAATATAGATTATTGTATTAGAGATTGTAGACTTGGCTTTTAAACCCATGTGTCTTTTCTCTTCTCTTTTTTCTTGTAACTGTTTTAAGGCTTGTTCTTCTTCTGGAGTTATTTCTTCATTCAAAAACTCATCATTATTTTTTAATTCATTCATTATGAGAAATCCTCCTCGTTCTTAGTTGATGGCATTATGTTATAAACAATTAATGATATAACCGCAACAACTACGAATACCATAATACCAATAACTGCCGCAATCTTATAGTTAGAATCATTTGTTGTTATCTTAAATAACCAAGTGATTAATAAATCTGTATATCCAGCTGAACCACCTGCAGTTGAACTGTTAGGATTGTTCGGTCCACCGGTTGTTAAAAGATATATGACATTGAAGTTATTAATATTTCCAATGAAACTTGTAAGTAAATATGGACCAGTTACGAATAACATATATGGAAGAGTAATCTTCATATATTGTTGCCATGCATTGGCGCCATCGATTCTTGCTGATTCATATAGATCTTGTGGTATATTCATTAGTATTCCAGTCGCTATAAGCATTAAATATGGAATACCAATCCAAATATTAATTAATATTACCATCAGTCTAGCTAACCACTTGTCTTCCCAGAACCTTATCGGCTGTTCAATCCATTTTAGCTTAATTAATATACCGTTTACGATACCATCGGTTGCGAATAATTTAGAAACGTATAATAGTGAAACGAATTGTGGAATCGCAATTGTTAGAACTAAAATTGTTCTCCACACCTTCTTCATTTTAATACCTTTCTTATTAATCATTATCGCAACTAACATTCCTAAGAAATAGTTAGTGAATGTTGCGAAGAAAGCCCACATTAATGTCCAACCTAGTATTTCACCGAATGTAGCTGAGAAATTCGATGAACTACCAACATTTACTAATTGGTTGAAGTTTTCAAACCCAACCCATGAGAATAAGTTATTTGATATTCCATTATGGGTTTTATCATAGTTAGTAAATGCGATAATAATCATGAAAAAGATTGGAAGGACAGTGAAAATGATTATACCTGTAATAGGTAAAGCTAATAAAGTTTTATGGAATTGATCATCTATTAAAGAGTGAATATCATCCTTACCACTTTTTAGTTTCTTACCTGTCGCTAAAATCTCTTGAGCAATCTTATTCTGCTTAATATTTATTCTCCATGTATATATGAAAGCTATGATGAAGAATATAGTTAGTATTCCGTATAATAATATTTTAAATGAGTCATCATGATATACTGTTTTTTCAACATCTATACCACCAACATCAACCCATTCAGTTGTTGGTCCTTGAGTACCAAGAGTTCCTAATTTTGAAAGCCATCCACCTCCCCAGAAAATCATATAGAAAATGAATAGAACTTCAAATAAAAAGAAAAATAATCCCCTAAATACTTGTCCTCTTGTTATATTTCCAAAACCAAATATCAAATATGATACTCTTGTTTTGTAATCTCCGTTTTTAAATGTAAGAAATAAATCTACAAATAAATCTTTTATTCTTAAAACAATGTTTTTAAAAAATCTACCAATTTTGATTCCTATGTTTTTAAAGAATACAGGGATGCCAACAAAAAACATGCATAATTTATAGAGAAACTTTTTCCACTTAGAAAGTCTTAAATACTGTAAATCATTTAATTTTTCCATACTCCCTCTTTTAATTAAAACGAGGAATGAGGTCAACGACCGCATCCCTCGTCATTTCTTATATCAAAATTGACTAATTAATATTGATATTATTCAACTGGAACTAATGTGATAGTAGCAGTTTTAGCGTTAGCATCAGTAACAGTTAATCTAACTATATATTTTCCAGCAGTTTCTACTACGAAGTTATCTTTACCATTGCCAACAGAACTATCCCAGTTTTCACCGAGTCTGCACTTGAATTGGTCTCCTTCTGCAAATTCAATTGGAGCAGATTCGAATACGAATCCTTCAGTGCTTTCTTTCTTAGTCATTAATACATCTTCATTCCAGTTGTATTCTCCGAATTTTCCAATTACTCCCCAAGGACCATTGTCCCAAGATGGAGGTACAACACCTACCAATGAATCAAGTGTGCTTCTATAGCTTTGTAATGCAGTTTGAATATCAGCATCAGATTTAGCGTTCTTTGCAGAAGTTGCTAATACTTTTGTTAAGTCCCACCATTGTCCAGGATATTGTCCTTGTGGAACACCATATTCGTTTTGTGCATTGAATGCAGATAATACTGGATCGTTTGCGATTTCTGGTAATTTTTGAGCTTCTAAGTTAGAAGGTCCCCAACCGTTTTCTTTATATCTTTGTTCTTGACAAGTTTGACCAGTTAAGTATTGAGCAAGTAAGTTAAGAACTGCAGCTTTCTTAGGGTCTTGTTGAGGTCTAACACCCATTAATTTGTTACCAGTGAATGAACCTAAATGATAAGTTTTTCCATCAACTGTGAATGAAGGGAGTGGAGCAACACCAAAGTTATCACCAAGAGCAGATTGAGCAGCATTGCTGTCCCAAGTACCAGATACAACGATTGCTGAACCAACAGATGCATCGAATGAAGCAGCAGCGTTAGAAGAGTTGTTATAGCAAGTTGAAGTTAATAATTTTTGCATACCCTTCATAGCGATAACGCCTTTATCTGAATTGTATGTATCATTAACAGTTGCGATAGCACCATTCTTTTCGAATGTGAAACTAGATACACAACCTGCACCAAAGAAGAATGCAGCATTGTACCATCCAGAACCTTCAAGTTCGAATGAGAACATCTTAGAAGCAGCTTCACAATCAGCGATTAATTGTTCTAAGCTAGTTAAATGAGTTGCATCAGTGATGACACTCTTATCATAATACATGAAGTAGCCGTTATCTGAAGTCATTGGGTAAGCATATAACTGTCCACCTAATGTTGCAGCAGCAGCAGCTCCACCATCATTGTTATCATTAACGAATTTAGCAGCAGCGTTTCCTAATTGAGATACGCCTTTAGCTTCAACTAATCTTGCTAATTGGTCTTGTGCGAAACCGAATATATCTGCACCATTGATAACGTCTGATGTCATCTTAGAAGCAGCGTCACCTTCGCCAACAGCTTCAATTGTAGCTTCTACTTTAATTCCACGGCTTGTAGCCTCTTCAGAAGCATTGAAAGCATCAATTTGAGTTTGTGTTAATGCAGTGATTGCATCAGCAACCCAAACTTTTACTTTATAAGTTCCTGTTAAATCTAATTGAGCTTCAGTAGTAGTTTTACTAGCGCAGCCAACTAAAACAACAGCAACGAATAATGCGATGAATAAAGATAAAATTCTTTTTTTCATTTTTTCTCCTCGTTTATTCTTTTTTGTATTGTTTATTATTGTAAACGTTTTCACGCTTATTTTTTAAAAAAAATAATAGGTTATTTGGTTGTCATTTTTCTAATAAATTATAGTTCAACATAAATAACTTGTCAAATAATTTTAAGTGATTTGAAGTGATTTGAAATGTCTCTAAATCCAAAATACATTGAAATTTAGAGACATTTTCGCCTTTAAAAATTATTATAATTTTTTTATTCTGATAATGAATTTAATAATGCATCATCAATTTTTCCCCATGCACCATTTCCTGATCCTGGGCATTTTACATATATACCAACAACTAATTCGTCTGCTCCATTATATTCAAATTCATCTATAAGCATTGTATCCCAGTTTCCATATGATGTGATTGAGCCAGTTGCTTGTTTAACTATTACTCCATTAATTTTTACATATGAATAGATAGTTGCCTCTCCTGCATCTCCACCCATTATAGAAATTGAATATTTATATTTACCTGATGGAACATTTTCTACCTTTTGTTCAAGTGTAAATTCAACACTAGAATTTGTGCTGCTCCAGAAGTGATAGTGTTTAGTTCCAGTTAGTGAATCTGTTTGTTTATCTTCAACAAATAGTTCATTAATAGTTTTACCGCTTAATACTTCTACTTTCCATGGATCTCCACTAGTATTATCTTCGAAACTATAGTTTTCAAGATAGTTAAATTCAATCATCGATACATAACAATATGCGGCCATACCACTAACATTTCCAACAACTTGATATTTAGCTGGACCATGAGATTTCATATATGTAAATGATTCACTATTTACACTTCCTACTAGAGTTAATGATGTATCTTGATTAACTAGGTTTATCTTTTCCCAAGTTACATCCATTGGCGCTTTTGAATCATCAGTTAATACCGCATTTACTTTTGTAGGTAATACTATTTCTTGGTTTAAATCCACAAACATATTAGTATCTTCTGTCGAATCTACTTTTGGTGTTATCTCATTTCCATCTTTAACAAGCGCAAATACTTTTAGTGATTCTAATACTTTTCCGTTTTCATCAAAGAATGCTTGATTATCTACAGCGCATCCACCATAATACTTTCCTGCGTCATTTGGATCATATTCAGTTGCGTAGCTTGATGCCCAACCAGAACCATATTTTTCCCATATCTCATGGTTTTTATCCCAAGATTCGGTTCCTACACTAATCCATGTACCTTCCCAGTAGAACACACCAATACCATTTTTCATTTTTGATACAGCGTCTATAACGTTTCTAACATGGTTTGATTGGCCTTGAATAGTAAATGGATAAGATTTAGTTATTGCGCCACCATCAGAAATAGTATTTCCGCTAAAATCTGTATCATCATTTGTGAATGCATATGATGTTTCAAGCACTGCAACCTTTTTATCATATTTATTCGCAATCTTATTTAATACTGTTGATAGATTTTCAAGTGATCCGTGCCAGTAAGGATAATATGATGAACCAAATACATCATAATCAACATCATAATAATCTAATTCTTTAGAATAATTATCATAATTAGTTACTTTTTCAGGATTAGCGAAATGTAACGCAACTAATGCGTTAGGGAATACTTCTCTAACAGCTTTTGATCCTGCTTTAAATAGTTCAGACATCTGATACCATTTTGATTCACCACAAATAGAGCCATTTGTTTCATTACCTATTTGAACCATTCCAACCGCTACTTTATTATTTTTAAGTAGTTCTAGTGATTCTTTAGTGTAATTATATAAAGCTTCCTTCTTTTCATCGAAAGTAAAGTTCTTCCACGCTTTAGGTACCATCTGTTTAGCTGGGTCTGCCCAGAAGTCAGAGTAATGGAAATTAACTAATAAATACATTCCATATTCATTAGCTCTTTTTCCTATTTCTAAAGCGGTATTGATGTCGCAGTTTCCACCACCATATCCTTTTCCATTTTTGTCAAATGGATCATTCCATACTCTTACACGAATATAGTTAATTCCATTTTCTGCTAAAATTTTAAATACATCTTCTTCTTTACCATTATAGTCATAGTATTTAACTCCGCTTTTTTCTAAAGCTAATACGCTAGATGCGTCCATTCCCATGATGAAATCATCTTTTAAGTCATCAACCTTTTTTACATATAGACTACTAGATTCAACTTTCTCATATTCTACATCTTTAGGTTTAATCTCTTCTTCTTTAGTTGTAGTTGTTTTATTACAGCCAAATAGACTCATAACCATAAGTGTGAGTATTGTTATTAATAAATACTTTTTAAATTTCATAAATCCTCCAACAAATAGTAATATTTATAATCATTATTTACATAAAGTATCCACAAAGAATGCGTTACTATAAGCTTTATAACCTAGTTCATCAGTAACTTCAACTCTAAAGTATGATACTGCATCTTTTAATTTAAATGAAGCATAATTTATAGTTTTATTCTCTTTCGCATTCCATTTATAGAAACTTCTTGTATCAGTTAAAAAACTAATAGATCTAACAGATGTAGTATTAACTTCAACCATTTTAGTTTCACTATCATATGTTATTCCAAGGAATCTTGGTCCAACATGATTGTGATTTCCTGATGAACTATAGAATGAACCATCTATAAGCGCTTTGGTGATAGTATTATAATCTAATTTATCCGCAATTATATAGATACATCCTACGTAAGAATCAGAATCTTCTGAATCATCTTCTTTATTGTTGTGGTTGTCATCAGTTGCGATAGAGTAGATTCTTTTGCCTATACTCAACATCTCATCATAAATTATTCCATTATCAGTATCATATCCACCACATATTGCGCTGGTTCCGTTTCTTATTTCCATCGCATTCATTCCAATGTAGTTTGAATAATCTTTATAATGTTCTAAAGACCATTCAGGATGATTGTATGTCACAAAGAATCCAGCTTCTTTAGCTTTTTTTATCATATCATTGATGCATTCAGGATTATATTCTCTTTCATAATCTACAATGTCATTATAATAATCCATCTCTTTAAGAAGTTTAGCGGCATTGCCCCATGCATATTTTGTTTTATGTAAACATACTGGTTTATTATTATCTTTATCTAAAGCGATAAAACATAGATGACAACATTTAGCTTCTTCAAATGATTTAGCTTCTTTAGTTATCTCAACTTCATATCCGTTTAAAGCTAAGAATTTATCATCAGTTAAATCATTATGATTAATTAATATATCGTGATCAGTGAACGCAACAATAGAATATCCATGTTCTAAATAGTCTTTTTTAATCTGTTCAACACTCTTATTCCCATCGGAATTAGTTGAATGACAATGAAGGTTCGCTCTATAATGATGGATATTTTCATTTTCTTCTTTTAATAATACATATTTCATAATCAACTTCTCTATTGTTTATTATTTGATGATTCTTCATTTATAATCATTCTATTATTTTCTGTTTCATCATAGTTTAGGAGTGGTTCTATTTTTTCTCCTTTCTTTCTATCAAAATAGTTTTTAGTAATTTTCGCAATGAATCCACTTAACATTATTAAGGCTATTAAGTTTGGTATAGCCATTAGCACATTAAATGTATCAGCGAGCTCCCAAACTAAATCAACGCTTAATAAAGAACCCAAAACCACAAATATAATATAACATATTTTATATATTAATTTACTTTTGAAGCCAAATACATATTCTATAGCTTTTTCTCCATAGTAACTCCAAGATACAAGAGTTGTGAAAGCGAATAGAGGTAATATTATTTTATATGATATAGATCCAAATAGTCCTAGATTATCACTAAATATTTTTAGTACCATTTCAGATCCATTAGTAGCGCCACTTAGATCTAGTCCGCTAGTAAGCACAACTAGAGATGTTAAAGTACATATTATAAAAGTATCTAGAAATACTTCAAATACTCCCCACAATCCTTGTTCAACAGGTTCTTTACAATCCGCCGCAGCGTGAGCCATTACTGATGAACCTAATCCTGCTTCATTAGAAAATATTCCTCTTGCGACACCATATCTACAAGATCTAATAATAACATATCCTAATATTCCCCCACCTATACTTCTAAAGCTAAATGCGTTAGTAAATATATTTTTGAATGCGAGAGGGATATTATTTCCATTTATTATTATGATGATTAGCGCTAATAAGATATATAGTATCGCCATAAATGGAACTAATAATGATGATACAGTAGATATTCTTTTTATTCCCCCAATAATAACAAACCCAAGTATAATAGCCAAAACTACCCCTATGATTATTTTAATTATTAAGTCATTATTTGAATCAATATCGCTAGATAAAGTTGAAACAATACTATTAGATTGAACAAAATTAAATCCTATCGATGCGATAACTGCGAATATAGATAATAATAGCGCAAGCCATTTAAATCCTTTTCCAAGACCACGGACGATATAATACATTGCGCCACCTCTATATTCACCATTTTGATCTTTATCTCTAAAATATACGCCTAATGTTTTTTCAGAGTAACTTGTAACCATTCCAAAAAAAGCGCTAAACCACATCCAGAATACCGCTCCTGGCCCACCTGTTATTATTGCGGTAGTAACACCTACAATATTTCCTGTTCCTACAGTACCCGCAACAGCTGTAGAGAAGGCTGCGAAAGGTGACACTTTCTTTTTATTATTCTCACTAGGTTTACCATCTTTCTTTAGTGTTTGAACGATAGTTTTCTTAACACTATAACCAAATTTTGTTACCTGCATAAACCTATTTCTGATAGTTAATAAAACTCCAGTTAAGAATATTAAAACCATAACGATTATCTGCAAGTAAGAGTTAATGTTTTCAATAAATTGTACCGCACTTAAGCTTCCAGTTATATTCATGTTTTTACCTCATCACAATTCTAACAAAATGATATTAATAATTCAACCAATAATTATTAGATGTTTCTATGAGAAACAGGAATATTTTATATTAAAGAAATTACAGTATTGTTTGAACTAGTATTCGCTAATTATCATAATAGTTTTCTTTTATTTTTAGATTCCATGGTAAGAGATTATTGATATCCACTTTATCAATATTTTCTATTACATATTTTAAGTATAGTTCACTTTTTATGTCATTTGCTTTAGCGGTTTGGATATTACAATCAAGCTTTTCTTGAATTTTTCTCTTCAACATTTTCTGCCTCCTAATTATATTTGGGGAAAACTGCAAGTGAATTTGAGCACTTTTTGAGAAAAACTGCAAGTGATTTTTGGCACTTTTTGAGAAAAACTGCAAGTAACTACTTTGTTCCGCGCTCTTCTTTATCTTTATATTTTCCTTTAATAGATAGACCAATCGTGCCGTCCATAACTAGTAAAGATAAGTATCCAACTAAACTAAAATCAAAACTAGATTGGAACATATAAATAATAGCAAATACTATTGAACTAATATCTAGCAAAAGTATTACGTAATAATTAATCCATGTAGTTTCTTTTCCTAAATCCTTCTTAAAGGATAATATTAATAGAAAGCCTATCTTAAATAAAATTAACAAACTAATGAATATCGTG
>OCVV011295120.1_pt1 | contig 15520 bp, 16 predicted proteins | sample 1539721 | NCBI WGS metagenome assembly OCVV01 (sample SAMN02144230, study PRJEB22623) | gut metagenome | biome: sheep rumen | host: Ovis aries | place: New Zealand
CAGTCAGGTGCATATGCGAAGGGTGGAGAACTCTTCGTACTTGATATGGGTGATCCTGTCAAGATAGATGATCTTGCAAGAAATCTTATAAGGCTTTCAGGACTTGAACCTGACGAGGATATAAAGATTGAATATACCGGCCTTAGACCTGGTGAAAAGCTGTATGAAGAGAAGCTTATGTCCGAGGAAGGACTTTCAAGAACTCCGAACGAGCTTATCCATATAGGAAAACCGGTAGAGTTTGATGAAGATAAATTCCTTGGTTCACTTAATGACCTGATGACTGTTTCATATGAAAATACCGAAGCTATCAGACTGATGGTTGAAAGACTGGTTAATACATATCATCCAAGCGAGCCGCTTTCAGAAGAACAGGTTGCGGAATATGAGGTGGAGATAGAGAAAATATGTGGGAAAGAGCATAAAGAATAAAAAAAGAAAAGAATTTTGTAGAAGTAAGGTAAGGGAAAATGGCATTTAATAAAACGTCTGATATAAAACCTTTTGAAAAACATATTTTTCTCAGTAGTCCAACCATGCATGGGGACGAAGCCCGCTATATGATGGAGGCTTATGACACCAACTGGATGAGTACTGTTGGAAAAAACATAAATGAAGTTGAAGAGCAGGTTGCAGAATATATAGGAGTGAAGCATGCGGTTGCTTTAAGTGCAGGTACTGCGGCACTTCATCTTGCAACAAAGCTTGCAGGAGAGAAGCTATACGGTCAGGCAAGACCTTATGAAGGTGTCCTCAGAGGAAAGAAGGTTTTGTGCTCGGATGTAACTTTTGATGCCAGCATTAACCCAGTAGCTTATGAAGATGGTGAAGCAGTATTTGTTGATACTGAGTATGATACATGGAATATGGATCCGGAAGCACTGGAAAAGGCATTTGAAACCTATCCGGAAGCAAAGTTAGTTGTATTAGCACATCTTTATGGAACACCGGGAAAGATTGAAGAATTGAAAGCTGTCTGCGAAAGGCATGGGGCACTCATTGTAGAAGATGCTGCAGAAAGCTTTGGCGCAAAATATCTCTATAAGGGTGAATGGAAAGAGACAGGAGCATTTGGTGACTATAACTGCATCTCTTTCAATGGAAATAAAATCATTACTGGATCTAGCGGTGGAATGTTCCTCACAGATTCTAAAGAAGATGCTGACAAAGTAAGAAAATGGAGCACGCAGTCACGTGAGAATGCACCTTGGTATCAGCATGAAGAGATCGGTTATAACTACCGAATGAGCAATGTTGTCGCTGGCGTAGTTCGTGGACAACTTCCATATCTGCAGGAGCATATTGATCAAAAGAGAGCTATCTATGAAAGATACAAGGAAGGTCTTAAGGATCTTCCGGTTAAGATGAATCCGTATGATGCAGAAAAATCAGTTCCAAACTTTTGGCTCAGCTGCATGATCATTGATGAAGATGCTATGTGCATGCAGGTTAGAGGAGATCAGACGGTGCTTTATAACCCGGAAAGCGGTAAATCATGTCCTACAGAAATACTGGAAGCAATTGCTTCCATCAATGCAGAAGGACGTCCAATATGGAAGCCCATGCATATGCAGCCGATATACCGGACAAACCCGTTTGTTACGGTTGAGGGTAACGGCAGAGGGCGTACAAATGCTTACATAAAGGGCTCTGGAATCGATGTTGGAGCTGATATTTTCCGTCGTGGGCTCTGCTTGCCGAGTGATAACAAGATGACGGAAGAGCAGCAGGATCGGGTTATTGAGATTATTCACAGGTGCTTTCTGTAAATCGGTTGGACATCAATCAGGGATGGAGATACGCATCTGCTGGACATGCATAAGATACGTAGATATGTATCTGCCGGATATGAATGATGGCGTAGATAGGTATCGGCTGGATATGAATCAGATGTTCAGATTAATATGATAAAAGGGGAAGATAAATGCGGCTTGAGAGAAAACTTGGCTTTTATGAGAAGTACATAAAACGCCTTTTGGATATTATCTGTTCCCTTCTTTTCATAATTGTTTTCTGTTGGTTGTATGCAATTATTGCAATGATTGTAAGAGTAAAGATGGGAAGCCCGGTACTCTTTAAACAGCCTCGCCCTGGCATAGTGAAGAACGGGAAAGAGACTATCTTCGATATGTATAAATTCCGGTCGATGACAGATAAGCGGGATAAAGATGGTAACTTACTGCCAGACGATCAACGACTCCCAAAGTTCGGTGCTTTATTGAGAAGCACGTCTCTTGATGAGCTCCCTGAGGTCTTCTGCATTCTGAAAGGCGATATGAGCGTGATCGGCCCCAGACCACAGCTGGTTCGTGACATGGTTTTCATGTCCGATGAGCAGCGCATGCGCCACACAGCGAAACCAGGTCTCACAGGGCTGGCACAGGTTAAGGGGCGTAACGCGGTTACTTGGGAAGAAAAGCTGAACTGGGATCTGAAGTACATTGAGAAGGTTACCTTCTTGGGCGATGTGAAGATCCTATTTGAGACTGTTGCTGTGGTTTTTAAGAGGTCTGGAATTACCGACGGTGAGAACGCCACAGCACTCGATTATGGGGATGCGCTGTTGAAGGCAGGGAAGGTCAGTAAACCACAATACGATGCTTTACAGGCACACGCCAGGAATCTGCTTGAAGAGCATGAGGGGAAGAGATAAGTGGAAAAATATAGTGTATTGATGTCTCTCTATAAAAAAGAGCATCCGGAGTATCTTCGTCTTGCTCTGGATTCGATGATAAATCAGACTGTGAAGCCAGATGAGATTGTTCTGGTTGAGGATGGACCTCTTACGGATGAGTTGTACGCAGTTGTGGAGGAGTATAAACCGCATCTCCACATTGTCATAAATAAGAAGAATCTGGGTCTTGGGTTAGCGCTAAATGAAGGACTAAAAGCCTGTAGTAACGAGCTGGTGGCTCGTATGGACACGGATGATATTAGTAAGCCTGAGCGTTGCGAAAAGCAGCTAAAACGGTTTGAAGAAAAGCCAGAACTGGCGATTGTGGGGAGCCATATCGATGAGTTCGTGGGTGATCCAAGTAATGTGATCAGCCAGCGGAGAGTGCCTACAAGCTCTGAAGCTATATATGAGTATGCAAAGAAACGGTCTGCTTTCAACCACCCAGCTGTAATGTACCAGAAGTCAGCAGTGCTGGCTGAGGGTGGGTATAGTGATCTCAAGCGGAATCAGGATGTTGACCTGTTCGGCAGAATGCTGTTTAAGGGGCACAAGGCTGAAAATATTGATGAAGCTCTATTGTGGTTCAGATCCTCTGATGAATTGGCGGCGAGGAGGAAGTCCTGGGAGAACACTAAGAGCTACATAGCCACTATCAAAAAGTTCTGGAAGATGGGGTACAGTTCATTTTCTGACTATGCGATGGTTGCTGTCGCGCAGACCGGGATGTTTGTTCTTCCGGCAAAGATGCAGAACTGGGTTTATAAGAAGTTTTTGAGAAGGTGATCGTATGAATCCTAAAATAGGGTATGCATTTGCAAAACTTGTTAGTAAGCTGCGTAGAGAAAAAAACAAAGAAACCATAAATAAATGGTTCATGAAACAGGGCGTAGATCTCGGGGGGGGGTACTGGTACTCATATTAACTGTAACATTGCAGTTAATGAACCACACCTGATCTCCATTGGAGAAGGAACGACAGTTGCAGGAAATGTTGAGTTTGTAACGCATGACAACAGTATAAGTAAAGTTATTCCAAATTGTACCGATTTATTCGGCCGAATTACCATTGGAAACAACTGCTTTATAGGTGCAAGGTCTGTAATTATGTACGGTGTGACAATTGCGGACAATGTGATTGTTGTAGCGGGTAGTGTGGTTACAAAATCAGTTAATGAAAGCAATGTTATAGTGGCGGGAAATCCAGCAAAAGTAATATCAACATGGGATAAGTTTGCTGAGAAATCTAAGGACTATGCTTGGGATTTAAATTCAGTCTCAAGGCAAGAAATGATAGACAGAACAAGAAACGGCGAAAAGCTAATAACTAGGTAACACTAGACTGGATGGGGTGCGAATGAAGATTTCGGTTGTTATACCAGTTTACAATACAGAGAAACAGGTCGGTAGGTGCATTGATAGCATTCGTGCTCAGATTTATCCAGACTGGGAGCTTGTTCTTGTTGATGATGGCTCGACAGATGGAAGTCTTACTGTCCTTAGGGAATATGAAAAAAAGGATTCAAGGATAACGGTAATTCACCAAAACAATGCCGGGCCTGGATTGGCAAGGAATACTGGAATTGAGCATGCATCTGGGGATTACTTAGTTTTCGTTGATTCGGATGATGTTATTAAACCTGATTATTTTGAGAAACTATCCAAGCAAACGGCCGATATTGTATTTATTGATATAGACCAAGTTGATGAAAAGTTTGCCGTCCTACAACAGGAGCACATGTCAGATTACCAGTCTCTGTCAAAAGATGACTTTATTCGAGGACAGATGACCGGTAAAATTCTATGGGGTGGAGTTAGAAAAGCTGCGAAATTATCCTTGATAAAGAATAATGGTATTCTATTTTCCGAGCATAAGATAGGTGAAGAGGCGATATACAGTTTTCTCCTTATGCATTATGCAAGTTCGTTTTCATTTATTAAGGGATCCGTATATGAATATGTAAATCGTTTTGACAGTCAGTCACATCAGAAATCGTTGGATCCGTGGGGTGGCGTAGCCTTAGCTCTAAAGGATAAGATTATTTCTATGGGGCTGTATGAAGTATACGCAGATACCCTGAACGCATTTATTACGACAGCGACAATCGTGTCCCTTGATAAAATTGCATTGGAATACGGATATGGCGAATATAAGATTCGTGCTAAGGATTGCTTTCACCGATGGAAGAAATGTATTGATTCGCGCTATCCCATTGATACCGATCACATGCTATCAAAGGCAAAAGTACTATATCCGTTACTGAGACTACATTGTTTTGTTCTTATATTTGCTGCAAGTCGCTTGAGAACTATCTTGAAGAATAACTAATGAGCGATTTGCAGAAAGGTGAAGTGTATTAATGGATAAGTATATATTCTTGACGGGCCTTTATCTGCCGAGACCTGGAGCTACTGGAATGTACGATAGTTAGTTGGAAAAATGAAAGCTGTTACGTAAGGCAAGAATGTAACATCCAAATCCTATGATGACTGAAATGCAGCTACGGCATATGGTAGTAATTTTATATTCTAAACTGATAAAGAATGAGTATCAGTTTCTAAAGCTAGACGGGAGCAGGAGTTTTCTATAATGTCTGTTTCACAAATAAGAAAAGGTAATAAATTGAAAATTAGCTACTCCGGTAGAAGTAATATGTATGCAGCGCTGTTTATGCTTCTATCAACGTTTGCGATCATATATACATATTTGTATAGAGGGGATAATGGTTTCTTTTCATTGTCGGTAGCAATTACAATTGAATTAATTGCGTTTTTTATGATCATGAAAAAAGTGGATGGGAAGTTGTTGAGTTTTGCAACCATATTTATTGCGATTTTAGCGGTCTTCCACTTTGGTCAAGTTTTTCTTTGCGGATATTGGAAAGATTTGATTCCTGAGTTGAAACTAAGGATTGTACTCAATTATTTCTCTGATTCTGATTGCATTGCTGCAATGAGAGTAATAAACATCTCCTTTGTAGGAATCTGCCTAGGTATGATTGTAAGTTCAAGGAAAGATGAGTATCAACGTGGGAACCTATCTGATAGTGATCTATCAGAAGCAATTAAGAATGAAAGACATGCGCTTTTATTGATCAAGATTACATTCCCAATCAAGCTCATTATTGATATTGCTTTTTTCTATTTATCTTTTTCAACTGGGTTTACAAGTGCTGTTATATGGTTGGGTAGATTTCCTGACGTTATTAGAACGATTGGCGATATATCGATGCTTGGATTTGGAGTATTGATTGTGTCATTATCCTATGATAGACAAAAACAGCTAAGAGTCTTTGCTTTTATAATGTCATATTTACTTATTCAAATTATTAGTGGAAGAAGAAGCGAGACTATTTCTTATATTACCATTTTGGCGTTTCTGTTTTATCAGGCACGAACTCACAAAAAAAGAAAAGTTGGATCCATTATATTAATAGCGATATTTGGCTATTTCCTACTGACATTAATGTACGCTACTGTTCGTATAAGAGAATTAGATAATCGTACTATAGAAGGATTTTTTCAATTATTTTGGAAATTGTTGTTTAGACACAACATTTTCATGGAAGCAATTCGAGAATATGGTAATACAGGTTATACGCCAGTTTGTGTATTAAACAATTGGTTGAATACATATCCTCCCTCATATGGCAAATCTTATCTGTTTGGCATATCGGCTATTTTCCCTAATATAGGGGGAATTGTAAGCGATTTGATAAATGAATCAACGTATGCTATCCAGTTACAAAGATATGGAATGGTACTTGATGGATTCAAGAATATTGGAGGATCAGTAATTGGAGAATTGTTTTTTAATTTTGGGAAAATAGGCGGATTAGTAGTTTCTCCGATACTAGGTATGCTGATAGGAAAAGTAAGTCAAAAAGAAAAAATGTATGCTGCTACATATCAAATAAAGAAAATGGCCTATTATATTCCTGCAATGTATGCAATCCTTTATTGGGTTCGAGATTGTTTTGGGGACGGCATAAGAGAGGTCACTTGGGGTATCATAATTTGGTATCTGATTGGACTAGTAAATGTTAAGGATAGTAGAATATGAAAGTAATAGTAGTGATGGATTCGATAGGGACCGGCGGAATCAGTAGTGCTTTTATAAATTTCATTAAGGAAATAAACAAAATCGTTGACTGTGACATACTAGTTTTTGATGATAAAAGCTTAAGTAAAGAGTTATTTCCTCGTAGTGTTACTGTCATAAAGTCGAGCTGGCCATTGAGGCTTTTGGGAATGCCGCAGAAGAAAGTAAAGGAAGAGTCTCGACTTTGGGCATGTATCCGAACAGTATTTGTTATGATATCAAAAACGCTGAATGGAACTATAGCAAGAAGGGCCATATTGCTATTTTCTAAAAAGTTATCAGGGTATGATCTCGCAATTAGTTACTCTCAGGATGTAGGATGGAAAACACTAGCACGAGGTTGCAACGACTATGTTTTGCACAATGTTAAGGCAGCAAAGAAATGCGCGTATATACACTGTGATTATGAGAAATTTGGCGGATATCATAAGAAACAAGTAAAAACATATGGAAGATTTAATTACATATTATGTGTGTCAAACGGATGTCGTCATAGCTTTATTAGGTGCTTTCCGGCACTGAAAGATAAAACAATTGTAGTGGAGAATTTCACAGATATTGATTCAATACTCGATAAGGCATCCAAGGAGAATCTTCCGCGGAAAAATTGTAAGAATATTGTCACGATTTGCCGAGTATCTGAAGAAAAGGGTATCAATAGAACGGTTTGTGTACTCGAAAAGCTAAAAAAGGAAGGATATGTCTTTTGCTGGACAATAGTGGGCGATGGACCGGATTATCATTTAGTAGAAGAATCAATAAAAAATAAAGGGTTGACTGAGTACATAGAAATGGTTGGACTGAAGAAAAATCCCTTCCCATATTTAAAAAATGCTGATGTGTTTTTGTTGCCTTCGTTCCATGAAGCCGCACCGATGGTATTTGGCGAATGCTGGGCACTCGGTGTTCCTGTTATCAGTACAGAAACTAGTTCTGCTAAGGAAATGATTGAAGAACAAGGAATAGGTTTTGTGTGTGAAAATACCGAAGATGGATTGTACACAATTTTGAAGCGGTATCTTGACGGAGAAATAAACCTTGATAGTCTTGTTGGTTTAAAAGAAAAAAATGTGAACAATCTTCCGCTTATACATCTAAAAACATTTCTAGAGGCAGTGGGGTAAGATTAATGATCAAACGGTATATAGGGATGGCTCTATACGGAATAATTGGAAAACATATGCCAACATCTTTCTCTCGAATTCAAATTGGTCAAATGCGATTTAGAGCATTTTGTACAAAGCTATTTGTTCAGTATGCTGGGAACAATATAAATGTAGAAAAAGGAGCAGAGTTTTCACGATTCTTATCAATAGGTGATAATTCTGGAGTTGGGATTGATTCCAAAATTTATGGAGAGGTAGTTATCGGTAAAAATGTAATGATGGGACCAGAATGCGTTATTTATACCCGAAACCATGAGTATTCTCGGACAGATATCCCAATGAATGAGCAGGGTTTTTCAGAACCAAAGAAAGTAGTAATTGGGGATGATGTTTGGTTGTGCGGGCAGGTTATTATTTTGCCAGGGGTAACGGTGGGCGACCATTCTATAGTGGGAGCAGGCTCAGTAGTTACCAAGGATGTCCCTTCATGGTCTGTTGTTGGTGGAAACCCTGCGGTGGTGTTAAAGAGTAGAAAGCAAGATTAAGAGGGGAGAAAAGCATAATCAATATAATTATGCGTGGACAGAATATGAAGTTTAGTGTAATTGTACCCATTTTTAATGTTGCTAATTATTTACCCAAATGCATAGAAAGTGTGATTAACCAAGAGTACGATAATTATGAGCTAATTCTTGTTAATGATGGTAGTACTGACGATTCTTTGTCAATATGTAATTACTATTCAAGCACCGATTCACATATAAAAATAGTAAATAAACAGAATGGTGGATTAACAAGTGCAAGAAAGGCGGGCCTTGAAGTTTCTAAAGGCGATTATATTGCTTGCTTAGATGGTGATGATTATGTTGATTCGCAGTATTTCAATGTTTTATCACAATTAGTAGAAGAGGGTCCCGATTGTATCACTTTCGGGTACCACATGTTTTCTGAAAATGGTCAGGAGACAAAGGTATGTAATATGAAGCCGAAAGGTACATATGTTGGGGAAGCGTTGCAAGATATAAAAGGAAACATTATTTTTTCAAACAGAATTGAAGGCCTTAATTACGGAATGATTAATCCGTCGATTTGGTCCAAAGTTGTTAAACGTGAGATATATAAAATTGCTCAGATGCAAATTGATGATAGGGTAGCTTTTGGAGAAGACTTATTATTAACAACATTGATATTTGATCAAATTAAAAGCCTTGTCGTAAGCGATAATTATCTATATTGGTATAGAGTAATAGATAATTCTATGTCTCGAGAATACAATCCTAGAGTGTTGGATCAATTGGAACTAGTTGCTCATTATTTGAAGTCGTGGCTAAGAGATGATTCTAGAATCCCTGTTTATCTGTATATGCAGTTGAATTCTCAAATATCAAAAGCAGCGAGCGCATTGTCATTTAAGGATTTCAAAGAGATTATGCAAGTGATACGAATAAAACATGCTAATTTATATGAGAATTTTATGCATTATTTAAATAATCATAAAGGCATGAAGAATAAGTTGAAAGAGGTGTTATTCAACAACGAATTAGATTGCATTTTGTATTTGTTAATAAACGGGGCAAAAAGATGAGCAATAAGCGATTGTCAATTTATAATATTATTGCAACCTGCATCATGCAGTTTCTAGCAATAATTAGCGGCTTTGTAGTTCCAAGAATTATTTTGGAGTATTTTGGATCAGAGTTAAATGGCCTTGTGTCCTCAATATCACAATTTCTGAGTTACATTCAGCTATTAGAAGGTGGCGTAAGTGCTGTAGCTATGTCAGCTTTATATAAAGCACTCGCAAAGAATGATATTGATAAGGTCAGTGCAATTGTTAAGTCAATAGATGCTTTTTTTAAAAAAATAGGATGGATATATATAGGATATTCTATTTGCGTAGCTGTAATCTATCCATTTGTGATTAAATCAAGCTACACATTTGTTTACATATCCACTTTAGCATTAATTATTGCGTTTGGTACGTTTTCACAGTACTTTTTTGCATTAACATTCAGGACACTTATTACTGCGGATCGCAGAGGATATGTTGTATATTTGACACATGCTCTATTAAGCTTGATTAATATTCTTTTAACCGTTTTCTTAGTTAAAGTATACCCAAGTATTCATGTGCTAAAATTTGCAACAGTTATTGCATTCATGATACAGCCAATTATTTTTTCAATCTATGTAAAGATGCACTATTCAATTGACAAGAGTTGTGAGCCTGACAAGGATGCATTAAGTCAACGCTGGGACGGATTTGGCCATAATTTAGCATATTTTATTCATACTAACACTGACGTAGTAGTTCTGACATTTTTTACTAGTTTAAGTACGGTATCTATATATAGCGTGCATTATTCAATAGTAAATGCGCTAAAGTCACTGATAGTTTCTATTTCAGCAGGTATAAAACCTTCATTCGGTAATGTTCTAGCCTCGTCCGACCAGAAATACAGTAATTTGATATTTGATTATTATGAATTAGGAATTAACTATGTTTCAACCGTAATGTTTGGATGTTGCATATTGCTTATTGGTCCATTTATCAATGTATATACAAACGGTATTACAGACACAAATTATAATCAGCCTCTTTTTGCATTTTTATTATGCTTAAGCAGCTATTTATACTGTCTAAGAGATCCCTTAGTTAGTGCTGTTTATGCCGCTGGACACTTTAAGCAAACTGCCAAGTATTCATACTTGGAAGCTGCGATAAATATCTTGGCTTCAATTGTGTTAGTATATAGATTTGGATTAATTGGGATTGTTATTGGAACTCTGTTATCAATTATTATTCGTAATGTTCTTCAAGCTCAATACTTAAGAAATAATATTCTAGAGAGAAGCCTTATTAAATGGATTAAGGGACTGATATGCTGTTTCTTATCGATTAGTATCACTTACGTGCTTGTTAAAGCAGTTTTAAACTATTCAGTTAATTCGTACGGGCAATGGTTTGCTTATGCACTAGTTTGCAGCATTGTTTCAATAGCAGTAACTTCTCTTGTCTTTGTTATTTTCAATAAAAAACTGGTTCGAAGTTTGTGCTCAACAATAATCAGTAGGAAGAACGAAAAATGAGAATTAATAAGTTATACAAGTATATTAAAATGAGAATTGGAGCTCAATTTTACTCAGAGTATTGTTATGGAAAGAAGCACCCATACAGTTTAGGCGAACTGAGCGAAAAGAACATTTTTTACTTAATGACACCAACATATGGCAATATGGGGGATCAGGCAATAGAGTATGCGACAAGAAAATTCATAAGGGATTTTTTTCCTGATTATAATGTTATCAGCGTTAACTTAGAGAATACACTTATGGCGCTTTACTCAATTGAAAAGAATATCAAACCTAATGATTTTGTGTTATTACAAGGCGGGGGTAATTATGGTGATCTGTATCCATATTGCGAGGTAATTCGTAGATATGTTATTAAAAAAATAAGGAACAACAAAATTGTTTCAATGCCTTCAACCCTTACTTACTCTTCCAGAAAAAAAACATTGAAAAAATCTCAGGATGTAATGAATAATAACCCGAATTATATAAATTTGTGTAGAGAAGAATACTCTTATAAATTCGCTATTACTAATTTCCCAAATTGCAACAACATATTGTGCCCTGACATCGTATTCTACCTCGATGACATTGGAAAGGATTTCCCGTTTGATAGAAATACATTATGTGTTTGTTTGAGAGACGATGTGGAAAAAGGACCAGCGATCAGCAGAAAAAAAATAATAAAGCAATTATTTGAACTAAATCCACAGACTGTAATTACCGATACGCAACTGTTTCGCTCTGTACCTGACGATATAAAAAATGAAGAAATGAAATCCACAGTGAACAAATTTAGAAGTTACCAACTTGTAGTAACGGATAGATTACACGGGATGATATTATCGTACATTACTAGAACGCCATGTATTGTTTTTCCATCTTTGGACAAGAAAATAATAGGCTCATATGAGTGGATCAAAAACTGCAATTACGTTTGCTTTTTTGACAAATATGATGAAGAACTTATTAGTAGAGCATGTGGAGGACTAGTTGGAATTAATGCTGAACCAAATGTGTCATTATCACGTGTATTTATGAATGTTGGAGAACAACTTAAGGAGATGATAATTAATGGAAAATGCTATTAAATATTTTATTGGATGTGGTGTTCCAGTCTTTTCGTGCAACTTTAGATGCATGTACTGTTATTTGGGACAACATACAAACGATTCCAGATTATCAGGAGACATAATAAAGTTTAGCCATTCGCCTGATTACATTGCAAACTATTTTTCTGTTGAAAAATTGGGTGGTTTATCCTACTTTAATTTTTGTGCAAGCGGCGAGACCTTGCTGCATCCACAAATTGTTGAGTTGGTAAATTTACTCACAAAACAGGGACATTACTGCGATATAATTACAAATGGAACTATATCAAAAAAGTTTGATGAACTAATTGAAGTATTAAGCGATGAGCAGAAAAAACATTTATTAATCAAGTTTTCCTTTCATTGGTTGGAACTAAAAAGATTAAATTTGTTGTCGCGGTATGTTGAAAATGTTAAGAAAATACAGGAAGCGGGTATTTCGTTCTCAATTGAAATTACTCCACACGATGAGTTGATTCCATATATAGATGAAATCAAAGATTTTTCAATTGCGAATTTTGGAGCACTTCCTCATATTACTGTTGCTAGAAATGAGGCAACACAGGATATAGAAGTATTAACAAAACTGAGCCCAGAAGAATATGAAAAAACTTGGGCATCGTTTGAATCAGATATGTTCAATTTTAAGTATTCTACCTTTGGGAAAAAACGATGCGAGTTTTGCTATGCAGGACTTTGGAGCTTGCAACTAGATTTAGCAACAGGCTCCTATTATCAATGTTATGGCGGCGATTTATTAGGAAATATTGATAAAGAGCAAATCAACTTTAGACCTGTCGGCCATTGTAAGATGCCTCATTGCTTTAATAGCCATGCATATATGACATATGGGACAATTCCAAACGTCGAAACTCCATATTATAACAATATGAGGGATAGGGTATGCGAGGATGGAAGCCATTGGGTACAAGAAAAAGCTAGGGAGTTTTTCTCAACAAAACTAAAAGATTCACATGAGCAATTATCTTTGAGGGAGCAAAAGAAAGTAATTAGATGGTCTGGTATAAATAGTATTAAAGCAAAGACTGTTTATTACTCTGAAATAGCAATGAGAAAGGTTAAGAAAAGATTAAACAAGCGTAAATAGAGATAGTGATATCGAAAATTTGGTGAGATCAAAGAAACCGGAAAAAGCTTGAGCAAGTATTATAGAGTTTCTGATAGAAAACCGTTGCTAGGAGTGTCTGTCAGAAGCCAACACCTGGTTGTGGCGGGGAATCCATACTGGGAAAGCACACGAGTGAGGAACAGGGAAAGGAGGCATAACGTACGATGGAAAAGAAATACCAGATCTTTATCTCATCCACATTCAAAGATCTGAAGATAGCGCGTCTCAAAGTACGTGATGCTATCCTTTCGATGTATCATTTCCCTGTGGGTATGGAGATGTTTGGCGCTCTTGATGAGGATCAGTGGGAAGTTATCAAACGAGATATTGATGCTTCTGATTACTATGTCCTCATCATTGGTAAGATGTTTGGATCAGAAGTTCCAGGAGAGGGTATCAGCTACACGCAGAAGGAATACCGATATGCAGTGAAGCAGGGTATTCCTGTACTTGCCTTCTTGATGAAGGATGATGCTGATGTAGCCAAGTCGTACCAGGAAACTGACAAGAAGAGAATCGATAAGCTGAAAGCCTTCCGCAAGGAAGTCGAAACCGGTAGAACAGTATCGTACTGGAGCAACCCAGATGAATTGGCCGGGCAGGTCATTGCCTCTCTAGCGCGCCAGATTGTCAGAAAGCAGCGTCCGGGCTGGGTCCGAGCTTCTGAGTTTGATATTGAGAAAAGCCATGCGGAGTTGTTGGAGTTAACCGAAAAAGTCAGAGAACTTGAATCAGAGAATGCTGATCTGCGAAAAATCACAGGAGAAAAGCGCCAACCTAAGCTGAAGATTGATCTCTTCCAGCCAGTCATATTTGAAATAGTAGATCCGGATCCTGTACCGGACTACCTGCGTAAGGCGGCGGAAGAAGGAAAAACATACAAGTTGGCCATTGGTCATAGGATGGTCGAGCATGAAGCGACTGAACTGGAAGCGGATTATGAACTTCGTTCTTACATAATGGCAGGATTTGCTTGGCTTGATTTTGTGATTAAGAATGAAGGTACCTGCAAAGCGACAGATGTTACTGTAGAGATTGATGTGCCGGTAGGTCTTATGGCCTATGAGACGACCGATCTTGGAATGTATACCGAACTGACTATTCCTGGGAGCTTGATTGGAAATAAGAAAAAGAATATTCTTCTGGAAGGTGCTAGATCGCGAGAAGGACGTGAAGAATTCCCTGAAGGGCTGTTTGCTTTTCAATCTGCGAATGGATGGGAAGCAGATGGTAACCACATTGAGATTGATGTGGATGAAATCAGGCATTACAGTGGCAAACGATGCGCTGAGTTTTTTGCAACGGCATCGAAGCCTGGAACTTATAAGCTGAAGTGTAGATTGATGTGTGCGGAATACGCTGATCCGGATTATCAGGAGTTGACTATCGAAGTGGTGAAGGCGGAGGCAGACAAATGAACGAACTCTGCATCCGCTGTGGAAAACCAACAATCTATCGTCCAAACACTCCAATCACGCTCCGGCATTACTTCGTCGAAGGGTCAGGGCAGCTATGTGAGAAGTGTTTCTATGAACTGTACCCGGTGCCTGGAGCTTTCGATAGTGATGGTTACGTCCGACCTGTAGGACAGAACCACATTCATGTGAACTTCCACGATAATTAACACTCGTCATGAGGCAGGCGTTGTCTTTCTTGAAAACACCAATAAATAAGCGGTTTCTATTGGTTTTGTATCTGATATGTGGTACGAGATTAACGAGTTAATTAACACTCGTTAGGAGGCACCATGTATCTGAATATAACAGTAGCCACCCCACCGGTTGGGAATGGTATTTCGTACAAGCCCATCAAGGGTACCAGGTACGTTTATTACGAGCATGGGAGAAGATATGATGCGAAGAGAGGCTACACTGTTCCGCAGACAACATCCATAGGAAAGATATGCGAAGAAGATGACTCAGTTATGTATCCCAACGCTAATTACCTGAAGTTCTTCCCTGAGGCAGAGCTGCCGGAAGAACTGTCTCTGTCAGTCCGGAGCGGATGTCTGAAAATAGGTGATTTCCTTGTTATCAAGAAGGTGATTGAGTATTACAAACTTGACAAAGAGATTTCCAGCATAATAGGAAAAGATTCCGGACTGTTTCTTGATATCAAAAAGATCACGGAAGCATACTTCAAGAGTAAGAGGACTTTGGATGAGGTGCTGAATTTTCTGAAGGGCAAAGCGGATATTTAAAAGGAAAGCGGGAAGAGTAATGTTGAGATATACTTTGAAGGTATACCCTGCAGGGTATGGCAGGGAAATATATCGAACAATAAAGATCTCCGGGAAAGAAACACTGGATAGGCTGTGTGAATATATTTTAGAAACATTTGATTTTAT
>OCVV011337183.1_pt1 | contig 15518 bp, 21 predicted proteins | sample 1539721 | NCBI WGS metagenome assembly OCVV01 (sample SAMN02144230, study PRJEB22623) | gut metagenome | biome: sheep rumen | host: Ovis aries | place: New Zealand
GATCAACCACTACCAAATACCTTAATTGAAATCTATAATGCAGAGACTGATGAATTAATATTCTCTGGTAGAACTGATGATAAAGGTATGATTGTAATAGAAAAAATAAAATATGGTAAATACTATATTTTAGAAAAAGAAGCTCCAGAAGGTTATCAATTAAATACTGAAAAAATGTATTTTGAAATAACTGAAGATGGAGAAATTGTTAAGTCAGTTATGAAGGATGAACAAATTATAGAAGTTCCTAATACTGATAAAACAGATACAAAAGAGCTTATCGTTGGTGGTGTAATTCTAATTTTACTTGGAGCTGGAGCTATAGTTTATGGCAATAAAAAAAGAAAAAAATAAAAGCTGGTTAATAATAATCGGCTTTTTAATTTTGTTCTTAGGTATAAGTGTTATTACTTATTACATTGCATCTAATAAACATCTTGATAATTTAGAAGATAATGCATTAAAAGAATTTTATATTCAAGAACAAGAACCAAATAATAATGTTGAATCAAATAAAGAACCAGAAAAAGAAGAAGTGAAAGAGCAAAAAAAGATAGAATATATTGCTGTACTTAAAATCCCTAAAATCAATTTAGAAAGAGGTCTTGTTGATCCAAACAGTTATTTAAATAATATAAATTATAATGTTCAAATATTAAAAAATTCTGCTATGCCAGATCAAAGATTTGGAAATGTTATGTTAGCAGCACATTCTGGTAATGCAAGAATTTCATATTTTAGACATTTAGATAAATTAAATATAGATGATGATGTAATAATTAATTATAATGGTAAAACTTATAATTACAAAGTAGTTAATATTTATGATATTGAAAAGACTGGTAAAGCTCAAATAATTAGAAATAAAAATGCAAGTACATTAACACTTGTGACTTGTAGGCATAATACAAATAGACAAATAGTTGTAATATGCGAATTACAATACACCAATTGATATAGATATATTGAAAGAGTGGTGAGTATGAATACTGAAAAAATAATTAGAGAAAGATTTAAAGTTTTTGAAAAACTTGCAAATATCGGATATAACACCGATAGTAAAATTATTAATTTAAAGGTTGAAGAATTACTATTACAACCTAATTTTAATAGAAGTGAACTAATGATAGCTGTTGGCATTAAAAATGCTCTAGCTGGAAAAAAATTAGTCACTTTTTTATGTGGAATTGAAGAAAATGATAGTAAAAAAAATAATAATATACGAAAGGAAAATATATATGAATAAAGAATTTAAAAATGAAATACTAATAGATGGTTATTTATATGATAGAGATATAGATAACAAATCTTTTCAAATTAAAAATGAGGAAGACATCATTGAATTTAAATTTAACGATGACTTTAAAGTAGAAAATTTAGAAGAATTAGAAGGAACTGAATTAATTAGAATCAAAGGTTCAATTGATCAAGATGAAAAAGGAATCTTCTATTTAGCAAAAGACATGTTAATTATGCCTCAATTTTCAAAAGGAGAAAATTAATATGAATGGACAAGTTAGAGTAACATTTGTTAAAGAAGATTTTAACAAAATAGTTGAATTAGTTAATAATTCATTAAAGACTTCAAGTGAAGATGAAAATAAGGAAATTCAAAAATTTTTTGATAAGGTGATGACTTATTCATACATTAAGGATGAAAAAGTATCAATGAATTTATATCCATCTGAAGCTAGATATTTAATTAATTTATTAAATAAAAATGTAGAGGAAATTGATATTTCTAATGATTGGATGGATGAATTACAAAAAAGAAAAGAAGAATATAAAAAAAGTAAGGAAGGTGAATTAAATGCTTAATCAAGTAGTAATGGTTGGAAGATTAACTAAAGATCCAGAAGTTGTTGAAACTGAAAACGGAAAAAAGGTATCTAATATCGCTATTGCAGTTCCTAGAAATTATAAGAATGAAGATGGTGTATATGAAACAGATTTTATAGAAGTAACAATGTGGAATTCTATTGCTGAAAATACAGCAGAATATTGTCATAAAGGTGATATTGTTGGAGTAAAAGGAAGAATCCAAGTTGATAACTATGAAAAAGATGGTGAGAAAAGAACAGCTCAAAGAGTAATTGCTGAAAAGCTAACTTTCTTATCATCTAAAGCTAAATCCGAACCAGAGCCAGCACTATAATTAATATGAATGAGATAACATTAAGAGAAAAATTGTGGGATAAAGTTTCAAAGGAATTTGATGATTTTAAAAAAGAACAATTGAATGAATCAAAAGAAACTATTTTTGAAAATGCATTTAAAATATCTACATTAAATGATTTTGTAGATATGTGTGATCCAGATTGTGGATGTTTAAATATTGATGAAGTAAAAGCATTATTAAAAGAAAAATATCCTGCACATACCTTATATAATTTTTATATGAAAACTGATGCTGGTGGTATTAGTGATTTATATGAATCGATTTGGTATAGGTTAAAAGATTTAGTAGATAGAAATAATCTAAAAAACAAAGACAATATTGAAAGATAACTATAAGAGCCATATTTTGGCTCTTTTATTTAGCAAGCATTGGAAAGTTCCTCCCACAGGGACTTTCCTCGTATTATGGGGAAATCCCCAATCCCCTGATTAAATGAATGGAGGTATAGTTATGACTGAGTTATTATTCTTTTTACTAGGATTAATTATTGGTCTATTATCTGGAATAACTTTTATATGTTTGTATGTTGTAAAAAGTGTTTCAAATGATAGAGGATTTGAATTACCTAGATTAAAAGATGAGAAGAAAAACAATTAAAAAAAATTTTTGGTTTAGTTATGATGAAGACAAGCAATTAAAATACTTGTCTTCAATTCTAAATCTTAGTGAATCAAATACAATAAGAAAGCTATTATATGAAACACAAGTAAAGGAATGTCCACCTAAAGAATTTTATGAAGCAATTGATAAAATAAATAAAATTGGAATTAATATAAATCAATTAGCTAGAATTGCAAATTCAACTGGAAGTATTTACGAAGATAAACTTAACCAACAATTTAATGAACTAGAGAAACTAAAAAATAATATATATGAAAAATATATATAATTGAAAGGTAAGTGATATGTATAGCTGTAGTAAAAATTTGGAAGGTAAAAGCAAATTTAAAACAAGTTGTAGAATATGCTAAAGATAAAGAAAAAACTGATTTATCTAAATTCAATGATTTAAATGAATTGATAGAATATGCTACTAACGGTGATAAGACAGAAGACTCTTTATATGTATCTGGAATTAATTGTGATCCAAATAATGCAACAAAAGAAATGATTTCTATTAAGGAAAGATTCTTAAAAAAAGATGGTATTTTAGCTTGGCATGCATATCAATCATTTAAAGAGGGAGAAGTTACTCCAGATGAAGCACATAAAATTGGATTAGAGCTTGCTAATGAAATGTGGGGAGATAAGTTTCAAGTGGTAGTAACAACTCATTTGAATACTAAACATTTTCATAATCATTTTGTATTGAATTCTGTATCTTTTATTGATGGCAAAAAGTACAATGCCGATAGAAATTCATATGCTGAATTTAGAAGACTAAATGATCTTATTTGTATGGAACATGGTAAGAGTGTATTAAAAGAACAAAAAACTAAATCTGGTATCAATTATCTAAATTATCAAAATAGGGGAATAGAATATTCTAATTACTATAAAAAAGCTAAAGAAGATATTGATTTGGCAATTGCTAAAGCTAATACCTACGAAGAATTTAAATATATTCTTATTAATTTAGGTTATGAAATAACATTAAGAGCTGGGAAACTAAGTATTAGAGGAAAAGACTATAAAAGAAATATTAGAATTGAAAGATATTATGGAGAAGATTATTCAATAGACAATATAAAAAAACAAATCAAAGGTTTATATTTACCAGAAAAGAAAACATATTATAGAAATAGAAAACCAACAAGTATTTTATCTATTTTATCAAAACCAAAATATAATAGTTTTTATTCTATGTATATAAGATATTGTAATTTATTAAATAATTATCCTAATTATGTAAAAAAATATAATATTTCATCAAGTATAAAAGATGATGTAAAAAAGCTAGATGCTTTTAGTGAACAAGCAATAATGTTAGTTGAAAATAAAATAGAAACAGAAGATAAGTTTTTGGAATTTTATAAAAATAAAGTAAATGAGTTAAGTCACTTAAAAGAAAAAAGAGAAGATTTATGGAAAAAAACAAAAGTTGTAAATGAAAATGAACAAATAAAAATCAAAAAAGAAATTGATTCTATTACTAATCAAATCAAAAGTATTAATAAAGTTATTAAAATGTGTGAAGAAATAAAAGATAGAAAAGAATCAATAAAAGAAAACCTTAATACTATAGAAGATAAGGAGATGATAATTGATGAACACATCAGGTGATGCTGCAGAACAAATTGTAAGAATGTCTTTAGAAGGATTCCAAGTAACTGCAAAAATTGCAGGAAGTGGAGCTAAAGATATTGCAGCTTTATTAATTGCTGTAATGAAGGATAAACATAAAACAGCAGGTAAAACAAACTTAACAAATATGTTAAAGTCTGGAAAAGAATTAAAAGTTTTTTCTGTAAGAAAAGATGAATTTAAAAAGTTTACTGAAGAAGCAAAAAGATATGGAGTATTATATAGTGCATTAATTAATAAAAAGGATAAATCAATTGATGGCATTATAGATATAATGGTTAGAGCAGAAGATGCTGCTAAAATTAATCGTATTGTCGAAAGATTTAAATTATCTAGTTATGATGAAGCTACTATTAGAAGTGAAATTCAAAAAACTAAAGAAATGAAAGCAAAAGATATGGGTGTTAAAACTAAAACAACTCAAGAAAAAATGAATGAAGAACAAGAAAAAGTTCCGATTAAGAAAGAAGAACAATCATTAAACCCCCATTTGGCAAAGACAGAAAAAAGCCCTCAGTCAAAGCCTTCCTCAAAAATGCAAAGGACTTCGGATCAGGGTACTAAGATGAAAGAAAAAACTTCTGTTAGAGAAAAACTAGATAAAGCAAAAGAGGAAGTAAAAATTCGTGAATCACTTAGGGAAAAATCCGATTTATCTAAAGTAGCTCCAAAAAAGAAAAAAGAGTCTAAGGAAATAAATAGATAGTGAAAGACATAGTTAAAATATTAGAACTAGATAAATACGAATTAGGAATTATAATTAATGCATTAAATGAGCTTAGAAATAAATTGATTCAAGAGCAACGAGAAACTGATGCTGTTGATGAGGTATTATTAAAAGCTTTAGATGCTCCAGAAAAAAAAAGATACTTTCACCGAGACCGTTTCGCAGAAGGTAGATGAAAAATAATAATGAAACTCCAAAATATATTTATATACTTGGAGTAATACCAGTAATATGGATTGCATTGTTAATTTCACCATCTATAAGTGGTGGATTACCAAGTATAATCAAGGATTTTCCAAAATATATGGAGAATCCTTTTTCTATTACTTTTTGTAATGATTCCATCAAATCAATAATAATTTTATTGTTAGCTTATGCTTTAGGAATTGGTATATATATTTCTACTAAAAGAAATTATAGAAAAGGTGAAGAACATGGTAGTGCAAAATGGGGTGATGCTAAAAAAGTAAATAAAAAATACGAACAGCAACCTTTTTCATCAAATAAAATTTTAACTCAAAATGTTTGTATTGGATTTAATGGAAGAAAACATAGAAGAAACCTAAATACATTAGTAATTGGTGGTTCTGGTGCTGGTAAAACAAGATTCTTTGCAAAACCAAATGTTATGCAAGCAAATACATCATTAATAGTATTAGATCCTAAAGGTGAAATTGCAAGAGATGAGGGACATTTACTTGAACAAAAGGGATATGTAGTTAAAGTTTTAGATTTAATTAACATGGAAAAATCACATTGTTATAATCCTTTTGTTTATCTTCAATCTGATAATGATGTTCAAAAATTGGTAACTAATTTATTTAAAGCAACAACACCAAAAGGAAGTCAATCAAATGATCCGTTTTGGGATACAGCTGCATCAATGCTTTTATTATCTTTAGTATTTTACTTATGGTATGAAGCACCAAAAGATGAACAAAATTTTCCAATGGTAATGGAAATGCTGAGAGCTGGAGAAGTTAAAGAAGATGATGATAATTTTATAAGTCCATTAGATATTCTATTTAATCAATTAGAAGTAGAAAATCCAAATCATATTGCACTCAAATATTATCGTGATTATCATTCTGGTTCAGCTAAAACTTTGAAATCAATACAAATTACTCTAGCTTCAAGATTAGAAAAATTCAATCTTGAAAGTTTAGCAAGTTTAACACAAACTGATGAACTTGAATTAGAAACAATTGGTGAAAGGAAGACAGCTTTATTTGCAATAATACCAGATAATGATACTTCATTTAATTTTTTAGTAAGTATGTTATATACCCAATTATTTCAACAATTATTTTATACAGCAGATCATAAGTATGGTGGAAGATTACCAGTACATGTTCATTTTTTAATGGATGAATTTGCGAATGTAAGTTTACCAGATGATTTCGATAAAATTTTATCCGTAATGAGATCTAGAGAAGTCTCTGTGTCGATTATATTACAAAATTTAGCACAACTTAAAGCATTATTTGAAAAGCAATGGGAATCAATAGTAGGTAATTGTGATGAATTTTTATATTTAGGTGGTAATGAACAAAGTACACATAAATATGTAAGCGAATTAATGGGAAAATCAACAATTGATTTAAATACATATGGAAAAAGTACAGGTCATTCTGGTAATTACTCAACTAATTATCAATTAAACGGAAGAGAATTAATGACACCAGATGAAGTAAGATTACTAGATAATCAATATTCTATACTTTTTATAAGAGGTGAGAGACCAATTATGGATTTTAAGTATGATGTATTGAAACATCCAAATGTAGAATTATCTGTAGATGGTAAAGGTAAACCATATATTCATGGAGAAATAACACATGCAATAGCTTCAGTAAATATAGATTTTTCTAATATTACAAGATTAGAAACTACCGAAGATGAACAAGAATCAAATATTCTTGATGATTATGATATTGTTTCATCTGAAGAAATTGATAAGTATTTAAAGAAAGAAGGAATAATATGAAAATAATAAAAAAAATTGAACAAGGGATTATTAAAACACCAGATTATATTAAAGAAAATTTAAGAAAATTTAAAGATAGATTAGGAGAAAAAGGAGTAAGAAGATTTAGAAAAGCTTCTTTTGCAGTTATGATATGTGCGATTGCAGGAACTTCTACAGTTGTATTAGCTGCAGATGATCCTCTTTCTGTAGTAAATAATCTATCTAATTTTATTTTTGGATTAATAAGAGCTGTAGGTATGATAATTTTAGGTTTTTCAATTGTTCAAATTGGATTATCTATTAAAAGTCATGATCCTTCTCAAAGAGCAAATGGATTTTTAACATTAGCTGGTGGTATTGTAATAACTTTTGCAAAAGAAATATTAAGTATGATCACAGGAGGATAGGATTATTCTCCTATATTTGGAGGTGATTAAATATGAGTGATAATTGGATAGTACAAAATTTGCAAAATGCTTTAAATACATGGAACTCTAAATTAGCTGATATTTGGAATTTAGTCACTCAAACACCTGAAACATTTAAGGGTGGTGCAATATGGAATGTTATTAAGAATATTTACGGAGGAATGCAAGCAATAGGACTTGCACTCCTTGTTTTATTCTTTGTAGTAGGAGTGATGAAGACTTGCGGTTCTTTAACAGAAGTAAAAAAACCAGAGCATGCATTAAAATTGTTTATTAGATTTGCAATTGCTAAAATAGTAGTTACATACGGCATGGATTTAATGCTTGCATTATTTAAAATATCGCAGGGTATGGTTTCAAAAATAATGACAATTTCAAAAATAACAGGTTCTACAAATTCAGCACTTCCTAGTCAAATGATTAAAGCTATTGAAGATTGTGGATTCTTCGAATCAATTCCTTTATGGGCTGTTACTTTAATTGGTGGATTAGTAGTTACGGTATTATCTTTTATAATGATTATGACCGTTTATGGAAGATTCTTTAAATTATATTTATATACAGCATTAGCTCCAATACCTTTATCTACATTTGCAGGTGAACCTACACAAAATATAGGTAAAAGTTTTTTAAAAAGTTATGCTGCAGTTTGTTTAGAAGGTGTAATTATTGTACTGTCGTGTATAATCTTTAGTTTATTTGCATCGAGTCCACCAGTAGTTGATACAAATGCTGCCGCTGTCACACAAGTATGGAAATACATAGGTGAATTAGTATTTAATATGCTTGTATTAGTTGGAACTATAAAGATGTCAGATCGAGTAGTACGAGAAATGATGGGATTATAATTATGAAATTGAATAAAACAAGAGAAGAATTAATTAAAATGTATATTGAATCTTTAAAAGAAAATATGATTCCATGGCGACAAAGATGGTCAAATAGTGCAAATAGAAACGGATTAACAAATGTTGAATATAAAGGAGTTAATCAATTACTATTACAATTTATATCAGCTAAAAATAAATATGAAGATTCGAGATGGCTAACTTATGTACAAATAAAAGAAAAAGGTTATAAATTAAAAGATTCAAAAGGAAAAGGAGTGCCTATAGAATTTTGGAGTGTATATGATATAAAAAACAAAAGAAGATTAGATATTGCACAATATGATAAAATAGTTGCCCTTAATCCAGAAGAAAAAGATAATTATAAACTGTTTTGTAATACATCATATGTATTTAATGGATCATTAATAGAAGGTTTGCCACCAATTGAAAATAATAAAAATATGAAAAATGTAGAAATACCTAAGTTTATTAAAAACACTATTAATAATTTAGGTGTTAAGTATTCTGAACATGGTAATAGTGCTTATTATAATCCAACAACAGATGAAGTTGTATTACCACCTAAAGAAATATTTGTAGATAAGTATTCTTATTATGCTACTCAATTACATGAGTTGTGTCATTCAACTGGAAATATAAACAGATTAAATAGGAATATGAAAAATGATAATAAAAAAGATTATGCTAGAGAAGAATTGATTGCTGAAATAAGTTCTTCTTTTTTAATGCAAAAATTAAATGTTGATGCTAAAGCTGAACACTATGATAATCATAAGACATATATACAATCATGGATTGAAATATTAGAAGATAAACCAGGAGAATTATTTAAGGCAATAAATGAATCGAATAAAGTTGTTGATTATATTAATGAACATAGTAGAAATAAAGAAAAGAATTATGAAAGATAGGTGATTTTATGAGTATTATGCAAGAATATGAACAAATAAGAAGAGAGATGGGAGAAAAGAAATATGATAGTATTGAAAAATATATTGATAATCATCCTGATGTCCTTCTTTCTGATATTTTGTATAAACCAGAACATTATATTAATTTTGATAAATGGTATAATTGGAAAATTTTAAATAGAAAAGTAAAGGTTAACAGTATATATGAAACAAGTTTTGATGATGTTAGATGTGATGCTGTTTTATATCAAAATGATAAGGCAGTTGCCAACATTATAGCAAGTTATGATGCAAAAGAGATGAATTTTAGATGTAACAATAATCCAGATCTTGCTAAAGAAGCTTTAAGAGTAGCTATTCTTGATGATTTTGATAAATATATTGAACTACCTAAAATATCTAAGTGTTCTAAATTACTACAAGATATTTATGATGATGTATGTCAATCAGATGCATCAATGTGTCATATAACTAGTGAAGATTGGAATGAATTTTATAAAGAAGATTTTACTGATAAAGATGTTGATAATTTAAAAAAAGAAGTGAAAGAGTTAGGTCTTCAAGAAGTAATCACATTTGATGATGCTGAATACAAAATTATTGGATGGGGCGATTTAGAAACTAGATTTAACGATGATAGATATTTGCAAGAAAAAGTAAAAAGTGAAAGAGGTGATAGATAGTGAGAAAACAATATGATGATTTTACTCAACTAAAAATAAAAGATATGAGTAAGAGTATTAGTGATATGACTTATAAATATATTAATCCAGAAACTCAAAGTCCAACTAAAGTTCCACCTGCTCATTATGAAAAAATATTAGATCAAGTTACAGAAAAATATATGAGTGATATTACTTCAAGACAATTTCTTACGATTATGTACACTCAATTAAGCAATTTGAAAAAAGAAGATGAAAAATACTTCAATCAAGCTTTACTATGTATGGATTTAGGATTAAATCCTAAAGATTTAAGAATAGATGAACAAATTGCAATTGAATATACCAATGACTTTATTGAAGACAAAAAAAACTATGAAAAGAAAAATTATCATTTTTTAAGTGAAGATATAGTTCAATCATTTGAAGAAGCTAAGAATAATCCAACATTACAAGCTCAAGTTGTAAGAGAATCAAATAAATATGAAGAAAAAGAAAATAGTATGTTTAATCAAAAAGACTACGATAGGGATGATAGATAATGGAAGTAAAAATAAATAAAGAGATAAGAGATTATACAGAAAGTGTTTATTTCGGATTGTCATTAAGACAATTTATTTTTTCAATACTAGCTTGTGGTATGGCGGTAGTTTTATACTTTGTATTTAGACCATATTTTGGTATTGAAACATTATCATGGTTATGCATATTAGGAGCTGCTCCGTTTGCAGCAATTGGATTTATTAAGTATAACGGTATGAATGCCGAAGAGTTTATTGTCGCATATATAAGAAGTGAATTTTTAACACCTAAGGAATTAACATTTAAACCAACAAATTTTTATTATGAATTACTTAAAGATAGAATAGGAGATGATAAGAAAGATGAAAACAGTAAGAAATCTATTCAAACAAGATAAAGAAAAATTTGTTACACCAAAAGGAGTACAAGATTGTATTCCTATTAGAACTATTTATAAAGATGGAATATTTGAAGTAAGTAAAAATAAATATAGTAAATGTTTTAGATTTACTGATATAAATTATGCAGTAGCTTCAAGACCAGATAAAGAAGCAATGTTCCTGGATTATTCAGAATTATTAAATTCATTAGATCCAGGTGCAACTTCGAAAATAACAGTTCTTAATAGAAGACTAAATAGAGTTGATTTTGAAAAAAATATTATGATACCAAAAGCTAATGATGAATTAGATGAGTATAGAGATGAATATAATAAAATGTTACTAGATAAAGCACTTGGTTCTAATTCTATTATTCAAGAAAAATTTATTACAATTTCTGTAAATAAAAAGAATATTGAAGAAGCAAAAACATATTTTTCAAGAATAAGTGCGGATTTATCAAATCATTTTAATGCTCTAGGTTCTAGATGTATAGAATTAGATGCATCTGATAGACTAAGACTAGCTCATGACTTTTATAGAATCGGAGAGGAAAATATTTTTACTTGGGATATGTTAGATAATATGAGAAAAGGACATTCTTTTAAAGATTATATTTCTCCTGATACTTTTAAATTTGAGAAAGACTATTTTGAAATGGGAGAAAAATATGGAAGAGTATTTTTCTTAAAAGATTATGCATCATATATAAAAGATGATATGGTTGCAGAATTAACAGATTTAAATAGAAATTTAATGTTATCAATAGATATAATTCCAATTCCAATGGATGAAGCTATCAGAGAAGTTGAAAATAGAAGATTAGGTGTTGAAACCAATATTACTAATTGGCAAAGAAGACAAAATAACAATAATAATTTTTCTGCTGTAATACCATATGATATGGAACAACAAAGAAAAGAATCTAAAGAATTTTTAGATGATTTAACAACACGAGATCAAAGAATGTTTGTATGTGTTTTAACTATGGTACTTATTGCAGATACTAAAGAACAATTAGACTTAGATACTGAAAGTTTATTAGCAACAGGTAGAAAACATTTATGCCAATTAGCTATTTTAAAATGGCAACAAAAAGATGGATTAAATACTTCTATGCCTCATGGAGTTAGAAAAATTAATGCATTAAGAACATTAACAACAGAATCATTAGCAGTATTTATGCCATTTAGAGTTCAAGAAATTAATCACGAAAATGGTATTTATTATGGTGATAATGTAATCAGTAAAAATATGATAATTGCAGATAGAAGAGAATTACTTAATGGTAATTCTTTTATTTTAGGTGTATCAGGTTCAGGTAAATCATTTACAGCTAAAAATGAGATTGTATCTATAGCTTTAAGAGATCCAAATGCCGATATTATAATTATTGATCCAGAAAGAGAATATCCTAGATTAGTAGAAACTTTAGGAGGTCAAGATATACATATATCAGCTACAAGTAAAAACCATATTAATGCAATGGATATGAATGCAGATTATGGAGATGGGGCAAATCCAGTTATATTAAAATCAGAGTTTATACTTTCTTTATGTGAACATTTAATGGGAAGTGGAAATCTTGGACCAAAAGAAAAGTCAATTATTGATAGATGTACTGCAAAAGTATATCGTGTTTATCAACAAGGTAATTATCAAGGTGTTGCTCCAACACTTCAAGATTTTAGGGAAGAATTATTAAAACAACCAGAGCCAGAAGCAAAACAAATTGCCTTAGCAATTGAATTATTTACTGATGGTTCACTTAATACATTTGCTAAAAATACTAATGTTGATACTAATAGTAGAATTATTTGTTATGATATTTTAGATCTAGGTAAACAATTATTACCTATTGGTATGTTAGTTGTATTGGATTCTATATTAAATAGAATAACAGCTAATAGAGCAAAAGGAAGAAATACTTATATATTTATTGATGAAATATATTTGTTATTCCAACATGAATATTCAGCTAATTTCTTATTTACTTTATGGAAGAGAGTTCGTAAATATGGTGCATATTGTACAGGAATAACTCAAAATGTTGATGATTTATTGCAATCTCATACTGCAAGGACAATGCTTGCAAATTCTGAATTTATTGTAATGCTAAATCAAGCTGCAACAGATAGAACAGAACTTGCTAAATTATTGTCAATAAGTGATACTCAAATGAGTTATATAACAAATGTAGGAGCAGGACAAGGATTATTAAAAGTTGGATCTTCTTTAGTTCCTTTTATAAATAAATTCCCAACAGATACTAAATTATATAAATTAATGACAACAAAACCAGGTGAAGATAAGTAATATATCTAGTAAGAAACACGAAAGGTTTTTGTTTACAATTCACTAAAATATATTATAAAATATAAATAGTGGAGTTGACTTATATGAGGTTGTTTAATAGGAAAAAAAATAAAACAAAAATTGAAGTAGAAGAAAATGTATTAACACTATATTTAGGGTTAAAAGCATTATTGGAACAAAGTCCAGCTTTGCCAGAAGAGTATTTAATTGAAGGTTATAATTTTTTAACAAAAATAAAAGAATTATCTGGTATTGATAATGATTTTAAAGATGATGACCTAGTTGATTATAAATATACTTTTAATGCGATATATGAAAAGAATAATAAGATAAAATCAGATAAATAAATCTGATTTTTTTTTGGAAGAAGGTGAAATATGGCAGATATTAAAACTAAAGATATGAAACCAAGAACGGTAAAAACAATTGATAAAGCAGTCGCTTGGACTGAAAGAGTAAAAGATCCAATTGTATATGCAAATGAAAAAGCTAAAGATGCAACAGATGGTCAAGTTAATGTAATTGATTATGGTGAAGATAAAATTAAATATGTATCTAATCGAGCCAAAGATGAAGCTATATATGCTAGTAAAAAAGCTGGAAATTATACTAAAGAAAAAACTATTAATTATGCCAAAAAGAAATATCAAAAACATAAATTAATAAAAGGTAAGAATAAAGATATTAAAGGAACTGTCCAGAAGACACAAAAAGGAATAAAAACGGCAAATAGAACAGTTAAGAATACTGAAAAAGCAGCTAAGGAAGCAGCAAAGGCAAGTAAACGAGCATTAGAACAAGGCAGAAAACTAGCTATTAAAACAGCTAAAGCAACAGCTAAAGGAGTAAAGATTGCAGTAAAAGCAACTATTTCAGCTATCAAAGCAATTATTGCAGGTGTTAAATCATTAATTGGAATGTTAGCTGCTGGTGGTGCGGCTGCTGTTGTTGCAATTGTTATTATTTGCCTAGTAGGATTATTGGTAACATCGATATTTGGAATATTTTTTTCTAGTGAAAAGACCTCTAAAAATGGTATTACTATGAAAGATGTTGTTGCGGAATGTAATAAAGAATTTGGAGATAAATTAGAAACTATACAAAAACAAAATCCACATGATGAATATATCTTGGAAGGAAATATGTCTTCATGGAGAGATGTATTATTAATATATACTGTTAAACAATCAAATGGAACAAATAAGCAAGAAGTAATAACAGTTGATAATACAAAAAAAGCTTTAATTAAACAAATATTCTGGGATATGAACGAAATTACATCAGAAGTTAAGACCGAAACGGTAAAAAGTTCTTCTGTAAACACTACTGATGTAGAACCTGATTCGCAAAAACGAGTCTTACATATTTATGTAAAAAGTAAAACTGCTGATGAGATGAAAACAAAATATAATTTTAGTCCTCAACAATTAATGCAGTATAATGAATTATCAAGCAATAAATATGCCAATTTATGGAATAATGCAATATTTGGTTCAGTTGATTCTGGAGAATATATTAATTGGAGACAAACAGATCCTAAGTGGTCTAGTATAAGAGTTGGTAATTCTTCTGGTACTTTAGGAAGTATTGGATGTTTAATAACTTCAATTTCAATATTGATTGAAAAGTCAGGATGCAATACTATGATAAAACCATTTAATCCAGGAACTTTTTTGGAAGCATTAAATAAACATAATGGATTCGATGGTAGCGGTAATTTGCAATATGCAGCTGTTACAAAAGCAGTACCAGCTTTTAAATATGTAGGAAATCAAAATTTAAGAGGAAAAACTAAAGAAGAAAAACTTTCTTTAATAAAACAATATCTAGATTCTGGATATTATTTAACTGCTGAAGTAAAAGGTGCAACAAAAGGTAGTCAACATTGGGTAGCAGTTATTAGAGTAGAAAATAATAATGTAATTATGGTAGATCCTGGTTCAAATCAAACTGTCATGTGGAATGCTTATAATTATGAAAAGACAACACAATTTAATTATTTTAAGGTAGAAGGGTAGTCAAATGACTACCTCTTTTTTTATGTAAAAATTATCGATTGACAATAAATGACTTTTTTTGTATAATGATATTGTTGTTAGATAAAGTAGTATGAAGTAAGAAGTAATTTTTATGTAGTAAGCTTTAGAAGTATTGTAGTAGAAGTAATGCAGTAATGTAGTATGGAAGTATAGTAGTAAATATCTAACAACAAGTAGTAGATCGTCTGCTAGTACAGGGACGATTTTTTTGTGCAATAAAATTGAAATTAACGATTTCGTATAATAGTAATCTTCCGATGTAATTAAATATTAAAATGTATGATATAATA
>OCVV011338566.1_pt1 | contig 15518 bp, 25 predicted proteins | sample 1539721 | NCBI WGS metagenome assembly OCVV01 (sample SAMN02144230, study PRJEB22623) | gut metagenome | biome: sheep rumen | host: Ovis aries | place: New Zealand
AAGATATAGTAATCCAGAAAAGAATATAAATGAGTGTTGTAACTATATAATCAATCAAGTAAAAGCAAGTGGTCGCAATGGCTTTGCAGATGAAGAAATATTCGCTATGGCTAGAGGCTACTATACTGATGATATAAAAGATGCCGATTTAAAGTCAACTAAAGCAACAGTAGTAGTAAACCACACTATCGAGCTTACAGAAGCCGAAAAGCAAAAGGCTAGAGAAAAAGCTATTAAAGACTTTGAGGCACAAGAGATAAAGAAACTCGAAGCTGCCAAAAAGAAAGAGGAACTTGAAAAGCAAAAAGCAAAAGAAAAAGAAGAACAAGCAAGAATTAAGGCTGAAGAAAAGAAAGCAAAAGCTGAAGCCGAGAGAATCGCAAAAGAAGAAAAGGCGAGAGCCGAAAAGGAAGCTAGAGAAAAAGAACTAGCAAAGGCTAGAGGCTATGAACAAATAGACCTATTCGGTATTTTAGGGGAATAGCTATGAGCCATAGAGTAGAATATATACAAACTTTAACTATCTGCGAAGATAACAGGCTATATGCCATGTTAAGTGCCAAATGGGAAAATGAGTTCCTAGATGTTTACAAAGTAGACTTTGAAACAGGGAAAGCCTATGCAAGAGATGGAAACCTAGTTTATAAGTCTTTAGGTGGCTACTTGGTAGACTTTCCAAACGAAAAAAGAAAACCCAGCTGGTATTATGGTTATCATGGTGGCGAAACTGTTAAACTATATGAGTATACTGAATTAAGAGAAAGAATAAAAGCTATCGAGTGGGGACATTGTATGCAGCAAACACCACAAAGGTTAAGAGAAACCATTTTAAAGTTTTTTCCAGATTTAAAGTATTTAATCAAAAAACTTAATGATGGCGAAATACAAAGTGTATTCAAGCTTATTGACAAAGTGCAAATGTATAGAAAGCACCCAGAAACTGAAAACTTGTATGCTATGGGGTTTGAAAAAATAGCAAACAATAACAACTTATACAGGTTAGGCATAGAAAAGAAAAAAGAAATAATAAGCTTTTTAAAACAATTAGACCTAACAAAAGCACATGATTATAAATTAAATGTAATTCAAAAAGCCATAAAACTAGAACTAAATAAAGATGTTAAGTTCTGGCAAGATGTTTATAACTTCTATAATGGCTATTGGCGTTGGGAATGCCCAGAGAAAATGGAACTAATATTTAGCGATTATTCATTAAAAGTATATAGATATTGCACTAACAAAGAAATATCTTATACATACTACAATGACATCATAAACATGGCTAACCAATTAGGACATAGAACTGATGATCCATACTATGCTTTCCCTAATAACCCAGTAAGAATGCATAATAGACTACAAAAGCAAATAGATGCACAAAAGGCAGCAAAGGAAAAGAACAAACTTGCTATACTTCCAAAGATAGCAAAGAAGAATCTAAAAGAGCCTTTAGTGTTAGATGGTGGCTATCAATTATTCATACCAACAACGTATGAGCAATTCCTAGCGTGTAAAGAACTGCTACACCAATGCTTACTATCAGCCGACTATATCGGTAAAATGGCAAAAGGCAACAGCTTAATAGTTATGATATGGAAAGATGGAAAGCCAAGTTCAACTGCCGAAATAGACTATAAAGGCAAGTTATTGCAGTTCTATGGCGATGAACACGATAGAAACAACTGTAAGCCAAAAGATGAAGAATACAAAATACTTAATAACTTCATGGCTACATTTAAGCCTAAAAGAATTACAAAGTATTTAGCAGCATAAGGTGGTGGGTAAATGCAACTAGATGTAATTTATAATGAAGATTGCTACGAAGCAATTAAGAAGATACCAGATAAAAGCATAGACTTAATAGTAACTGACCCACCTTATGATTTTGAAACTAGTGGCTGCAATACTGGATTGTTTAAATATAGAACCACTATGAAAAATGCTTATAATCAAATAAGAGATAATAAACTTGATAAAAGTATAGATTTAAAAATACTTAATGAATATGTAAGAGTTATGAAGAAAATAAACATATATTTATGGTGTAACAAAGAACAAATATATGATTATATGACATACTTTGTAAAAGAAAGAAATTGTAATTTTGAGTTTCTAATATGGACTAAAACAAACGTGCCACCATTTACAAGTGGGCATTACTTGAAAGATAAAGAATATTGCCTATTCTTTTGGGAACAGGGTGTAAAACTAGCAGGAACTTATGAAACACTTAAAACTGTCTATGTTTCACAAATCAATATCAAAGATAAAAAAGACTATTTGCATCCAACAATAAAACCACTCGAAATGATAAAAACATTGATTGAGAACTCAACTTCTAGGGGGGGGGGTAGTGCTTGACACATTCATGGGTAGTGGAACAACTGCCGTAGCTTGTAAAGAAACAGGTAGGCACTTTATAGGCTTTGAGATAAACAAAGAATACTACAACATAGCAATAGATAGGATAAATGGAATAACACAACAAGATAAGAAACTAAAGGAAGCAGGTTTCACAAATATATTTGATTTTATGGAGGAAGAATAATGCCAACTAAAGAAGAAAAACAACAAGCTATAAATAACATAAAAAAATTAACAATAATGATTTTTATAGGTACACATAGCGAAGTAATGTTTTTTGCTGTATATGGGTATTTATGGAAACCTTTTATGAAAGATAGATTTTTAGAAATGATAAAAAAATGTGAAAACATATTATTGGAGGAAGAAGAATGAATGACAAAGAGTTTGAGAAATTAAAAAGAAAAGTTGCAGAAGAAGAACATAGAAGAATCATGTTAGCTCAACAAAAAGAATATTTAGAATCTTTAAAAAATGCTTCTGGTTTAAAAAGACCAGATGGCTGGTGTAGAAATATGAAAATCAAAATCATACAGGATGTTGATGTTTCGATGTCAGTTGATGGTAATGGTAGTTATAGGCACGAGCATAATGAGAAAGACTTAACCGAAAATGAATGCGAACTACTATTTGAAGCATTCAAGCAAATGGCTAGTTTATGCGAAAAGAATATCAAGTATTTAGAATATGAGGAGAAAGACAATGCCAAAAGTTAATTATGCAGGTAAGATCTTTGATAGTGAACTAGAGGTTGAATATTACAAGCACCTAGAAAAATTATTTTATAGTTTAGAAGTTGACTACTTTATCTACCACCCACACCAAATACAAAATCTAGTAGGCAAAAGGTCTTATACGCTTGATTTCCTAGTATTATACAAAGATAGAATCGAGCTAGTAGAATGTAAAGGCTACAATCCTTATAGCAAAATGATAGATGACCAAATACATAACGTTATGCTATCTAAAAGTAGTGAGTGGCTAGGTCAGTATGTATTAGATGAAATGAGAAACGATCCAATAGGAACTTCTGGAAGATATAAAGAGTTTATGGGTTTAATAATGGCTGGTAGAGTTTTCTATAAAAAGATTAAATACCTAAAGGCTTATGGCTTTGTGGACTGGGATTTCAAAAACCCTAATACCCTAGCCAACAAGCGCAAAGAGAAAATAATAGAGCAAAAGGATGAAATCAAAGAGCTGCGAGATTTCAAGAAAGATGCTGAAAGATACTTTAGATATCACTTGAAGATAGTAGATAACGAGAAACTAACCAAACCACAACGTGAGTGGTATTTCAAATATGTGGAGGAAATAAGGAGGAAGTATAAGGGATGAGCGAAAAAAGAAAAAAGAAACTTGAAATAGGGCAAGTAATACATATTGATAAACCGATAAAACCAATAGAGTTTAAACCTAACAAAGACTTTAAAGACATGGTAGATACATTAACACAAAAGTGGCTATGCGATTATGTTAAAAGCTGGAACGAGTTTTGTTATGACAAGATGTATGCTTTTTACAAAGAACTAGAACTAGACAAAGTGCTAGTGTTAAGTGAACAAGATTTTAGAAAAATGATAGCTCAAAGGACAAAAGAACTCAAAACACTTCATGACTGCATCGACCTACTAAAGCAGGAGGGTTGCGATACCAAACAGCAAGTATTAGAGAAACTGGAGGAATTAGTAAAATGAATGAGTTTGAAGCATTAAAGAGATTAAGACAGGAAACATGCCCTGCAACCTACAACCCAGACTTTAACAAAGATGAATGCCTAGAGGTTATAGAAAAGGCACTACTTGAACTAAAAGCAATAAAAGATGCAAAGCCTAATGAAGCATTAGAAAAATTGAATTATATTTGTGAAGATGTTTCATTTGCTTATGATGATGACTATGTAAGTTATGATTATACTGATGATGTTGAATATATCAAACAATACATACTAAAAGTGCAAAAGTTGGAAAAAGTTGTAGATGAATTAAAAACGCTTGTTAAATATGCAGATTTTAATAAACAAAAAATTATTAGTTTAGCAGTTTTAAAAAACGCATTAAAAGAGGTGCTAGAATGAAAAAAGTAGCAGATTTAACACTAGAAGAATATAGAAGATATGGTAATTTAAGAGTATGTGATGGCTACTGGGGAATTGGTATGGCTTTAACTTGTGCTAGTTTTTTTAGAGATATGCCTAAAAGAAAATTATTCGAGGGTAGAATAAAATATAAAAAAAGATGTGAAAAGCATTTTAAAGAAAACTTACATCTTTTGTTTAATTTAGAAAAATACCCAAATATGAAAATAGATATAGAAACAGGAGAACTCGAACTGATATGAAAAGATTAACTGATAAAAAAGCTTTAGCTAATTTTAAAGCAATTAAAAACATAAACCCTAATTATGTGGCTTCTAATGAAGAATTGATATATGCAAAACTAGGCAAACTAGAGGATTTAGAAGAACAAATAGGTTGTCCTTTAGATATTTTAGTTAGAGCATTAAAAGATGGTGTTTATTATAATGAAAACTTTGACAATCCAGTTTTAGTTTTAAATGAAGATAATTTTGAGGAAAACAATTTTCGTTTGATAGTAATAGGAACGACACTTTATTTAAAAGATTACAAGAAAACTTGGTGGTTAAGAGAGGATAAAAGTGAATAATATGAAAAAGATAATACTTCAACACGTTTTATCTGAAATAGCTTATATTGAAAGTTATACAGGTGAAAATTGTGAAAAATGTGGCAGATGTAGAGTAGAACTTATAACTCTATCAAGTGGTAATAAATATCATATCTGCGAAAAATGCGGATATATTAAAGAGCAAGATAGATATTGTGATAATAGTGATTTTTCTTATGATGTATATTCAAATGGAAAAGCATACTTAAATGAAGTAATAGTAAAGGATAAGAGTGAGTAATGTGAAAAAGAAAATAGGCGATTTAACTTTAAGGGAATTTATAGAATTAAAAAAAAGATGCTATGAGTTTGATGAATGTGAAGGATGTCCTTTTGAAAAAACAAAATGTGGAATTACATTGTTTGAATATTATCCAGAAACTTTAGACCAAGAAATCGAGGTAAAAGATAATGAGTAAAAAATACATAATAACAAACATACTAATTACATCAGTATTTCTAATATGTGTAGTAGCTATGTTTATAAGTAGCATAATGTGGTTTAACACGATCAACCGAAAAGTTGATAGAGTAGAGATTAAAAATTATGTAAAGGAACAAGCAAGTAAAGAGTGGTTTGATTACTCTTACGATATAGCCGAGAACATAGATGAAAATGGGAACGTGAGATATCACATCACTTACTACTACTCAAAGACAAACGAAACAGGAACGCTTGAAATATTAGTGTATGAAAAAGATGGAAAATTAACAAGTGAGGTAATATAGAATGCCAAAAGCTAAAGAAGTTAATTGGTATTACGATTATGGAGTTTTAATTCCATTTTGCCCATATTGTGATGAGCCAGCTTATGAAAAAGATAAATGCGTATTCTGTGGTAAAGAATACATAACTACACCAAAACCAACACCAGATTTAGAAGTATATGGCGATAGATTCTATGCAGTTATGCCAAGTAAAACAAGCATTTATATATTTGAACAGGTAACTGGTGCATTAGTATGCCACGAAAGTGTTAGTGGCAAGTGGGATAAAGAAAAACTAGAAAAACACTTAAAAGAAATTGAAAAGGGGGCATAAAGATGCAAATTAAGTTTAAAAGAGCGTTATGTGATGATGAATATGTAGAAGCCTACACAAAGCTAGAAGCTGAACTACTAGGCATAGAACAAGCATCACTTGATGAGTTTAGCGATAAAGACATGGCTAAAGAGAGAATGCAAAGCATATATGAAATCTGGATAGATTCAAAGCTAATCGGTTATATAGGCGCACAAGACTATGAACATAAAGCTAGTAAGTCAAGAATGCTATGTATTATAAACTTCATGATTAAACCAGAATATAGAAAGAAAGGCTATGGCTCAAAGGCACTTGATGAGTTTATAAGAAAAAACAAAAAAGATTACTACCAAATCTATTGTTGGTGTAGTGAACATAATAAAGATGCACTAGAGTTCTATAAACAAGTAGGTGTGTTTTTAGTAGCTGATCCAACAGCACCATTTAGAGTAACTAAAAACTACACAAGAGATGGCTTAATCAAGTTAGATGATGCCTACGCAGTTTTATTCTATGAAGATGGCGAGCGCTACAAAGGAAGTGAAATAGATGTTTAAGAACAATATTACTAAAGAAAACATAGTAAATGTAGCCAAAAAAGAAAAATATGACTATGTTTTAAGAGAAATCACAAACGAAAGGTATGAACGAGGCTATCAACTAGAAATAGTTAATACAAATCTAATAATCACTTTTAAGGAAAAAGAAAAATTGCAGCTTATCCAGTCTTTAAAAGATGCCTACTACATCTGTTATACTGGTCCAAGCGTTAAAAGATGTTTCAAAGAACTAGCTAAAAGGCTAAATGCTTGATTTTAGCTTTTAATTGGTATACCCTATAAAATATAGGGGGTATATATAAAAATGAAAAATATAGCAAAAATAATAGGAATAGCAGGGTTATTATTAACTTTGGTAAGTTGCAATTCAAAACCATACACAACAAAAACTGAAATACCAGTAAATAATCCGTTTACATCAACAGTTACTGAAACCGAGATAAAAGTAGGATTTAAGAAAGATATAAAAGGCAAGTATTATTACTACCACTCAAATAAAGCTCAAACCGAAATAAATGAAGCTGGTTATCTTACTTATTATGAGATAACTGATGCAGAGATTATTGAACATAATATCTATGAGGGCAGGGAAACTACAACCAAAGGCTCAATAAATAGAATAACTGATATGGTAGCATATATTCGAGTAGGCTATGCTAGTACAGATAGCCTATCAATATTTGATGGGGAATACATGTTCGTAGAGTGGTATAGTGACAGATCCTACTGGGCATGCTACAAAAGAGTTTAATAATAACCCTACAAAATAGGGTAAAGGGAAATGACAGAAGAAAAACTAAATAACATTTACATTGATAATAAAAAACTGATACAAGAGATTATATTATATGTTTTAAGAACATACAATATAAGTAATAACTTACTAGTAAGTAATAGAAATTATACTAAAGCATTATTAAGAGAAGTTAAAAGTAATAACTTAAAATTAAAAGCATTAAGAATAAAAAGAAAAGCACTTGAAGATGACTTGCATAGCTATGAGGCAGCATTCGTGCTAGGGGATAACTATGATGCAGTAGGTGGAGGTCATAACAATGGCTTAATACCTAACACAGTTGAAAAGCGCATGCTTAAAAAAAAAGAGCTAAGGGAAAAGCTACAAAAAATAATCCTAGAAATATGCGAGCTTACAATATCACTTGAAGCAAACAATGACAGGATCAAGAGATTTATTGACCTAATACCTCGTGATAGCATAAAAACCATCATGAATCTATCCTACATAGAGTGCCTAACCAACATAGAGATAGCAACTGAACTGAACTACTCAATAGATACAGTCAATAATTCTATCTGGCGTGGTATCAATGAACTAACTGACATTTTAACCTATGCTGCAAGTAAAACAGCATAAAAACACCAAGTGCAAAGTAAAAAACAATAATTAGTGTGTTAAAATGTTATCGTGATATAAAGTAATATCACTACATTGTTACAATGCTTGTTTGCACATTAGATACTTCTTCCTGTATCAAAGATAAGGCTTATTAAGTTAAGCCTTTTTCTTTTACCCTTTTTAAGGGGAGGGAGATATAGAGAGAAGGGATAAGCGTAAGCAACAAGTAATTAAAAGAAAGAATCTAAAAGGAGGTAGAACATAGCTATGGAAGAATTAGAAGAACTTGAAAAGACAAAGAAACTAACACCTAAACAAGAGATGTTCTGCCAAGAACTGATAAATAACTACTTTAACCAAACCGAAGCATATTGCAAAGCATACGGAACGGATGACAGGTTGAACGCTAGGAAATACGCCTCAAAGCTAATGACAAACCAAGACATCCAAGCACGTGTGGAGGAACTAAAAGCCGAAATCAACAAGAAGTATGATGTACAACAGGGGCAAATTATAGAAACTCTGACATGGGTAATTAAGAATGCTCAAGCAGGCACACCAGAAATGAAAATGAATCGAGATGGCAAGTTTGTTCCTACTGGCAATAAGGTATATGACTATAAGGCAATCAATGAAGCTGCCAAAAACCTAATGACACTTTTAGGTTTAAATGAAACAAAGGTAAAAGCTGAAATTGATGGTAGAACGGAAGTAAATGTAGTTACTGCTAAAGATGTAATCGATGAGTTGATAGGCTCATGATTAGGTTAGGCGATAAGTACAAGAGATATTTAAAACTAGCAGACATTAAGCGTGAGGGGATTGAAGCCGAGTTTTTGGAGGGGCAAACAAGTGCAGGTAAAACAACAGTAGGCATTGGACTAAAGTTTGTTTTACTATGTGCCAATAGTCCAAAGAAAATGCATTTATTATGTGGCTATACTCTAGGTAAGTTAGAAACTACCATTATTATGAAAGACAATGGCATACTTGATATAGCAAGACAATTAGGCTATAAGGTAGAGTATAGAGCTAATGGTGGTAGCCAAATAAGGCTTGCACACTTAATAGTATATGGTAGAACTAGAGAAGAAGATAAAATCATCTTATGTGCTGGATATAGTGATTCTACCAAATGGAAAGACATACTAGGAAACCAATATGGCATAGTTGCAGTAGATGAAGCTAACATAGCAGATATAGACTTTTTGCGTGAGTTATCAATGCGTAGAGATTACTGGATGTTTACACTTAACCCAGATGATCCAAACATGCCAATATATAAAGAGTTCATCAATCATTCAAGACCTTTGGATGAGTTTGTGAAAGACTACCCAACCGAGCTATACAACCAATTACAAAGTCAAAAGCCAAACAAAGGTTGGATTCATTGGTATTTTACAATGGATGACAATGTAGCACTTACTGATGAAAAGAAACAACAAATAATTGGTAGTGTTCCAGTAGGCAGTAAGCAATATAAAAACAAGATTCTTGGCTTGCGTGGTAGAGCAGAGGGGTTAGTAATAACCGAGTTTACAGAAGATAAGATAATTCCAGAAAGCAAATATCATGATGGTAGTATGTGGCTACCAAATGAAGCAATATATAAAGTGCTATGCGGTCTTGATAGTGGCTTAAATGCCGATGCAACGGCTCTAACAATAGCACTAATGACAACAGCAGGTAGGTTGATTTCAATTCCTACCTTTTATTATGTTCCAGAGATGGGCAGTAATTCAAACTCACAACAAGCAGCCTATATCGAAAGATGGCTTGACTATTGGTTAAGTGCTTTTAGGTGTTTAAACCCTAGTATTGTTGAGATAACAGGCGATAGTGCAGCCTTAACACAAGACTTGTTATATGAGATAAACTTAAGGACAAAATATAGCGCTCATAAGGTAGGCGCTAAAGATATAATGAAAGATACACAACGAGTAAAGAGTATAGTTGGAACGCAAGGCTACTGGTATATCGTAAACTTTGGTAGAAGAAACCCACTTGATCCAAGCGAGAAGATAGGCGAGGATGACATGCTAATTGTTGAGTTCAATAACATAGTGTGGGACAAGAAAAAAGGCAACGTGCCAGAAGATGGCAACGACCATGCGTTCGACAGTTTCAAGTATATGACATATTCGATGTATTACGGAATGATGGGAGGTATTTTATAAGATGGCTTTAAACATTAACTACAAGCAAGACAATGAGTTCTTGCCTCAAAATATACGAGCATTCTTACAACAACCAAATAAGATAACAGTTCAAAGCTATGATGCTTATTTTAGTTTGTTTGATGTAGGCACAAGAAACCCACTTTTTAACAACTGGAATGCTGCAAAGATTGCAAGTGGTTGGACACCATTAAACATAAGCACTTTACAAAGTGGCATAGCGCCAAGACTATTAAGGCTTAAAACACAAAAGACAGTTGGTAAGGTTTACTTCCAAGCACCAGAGGATAGCGAAGAAAATGTAGATAACGTGCTACCTAAAGACTACTTATCGAAGAAACTATTTGAAACTTTCGAGAAAGCCTCTAAAACTGGTAGATGTGTTTTAGTTTTATATAGTGATGAGAATGGCACACCATACCTAGAAACTTATGATTGCTTTAGACATAAGCTAGTATTTAACAAGAAAAAAGAAATAATCAAAGCTGATTTATTTTTATGCAAGATAGAGGATATTTCATCAAGTGCAAGTGCATTTAGTTATTACTACATTGTAGAGCATAGATTCTATGATGCCGATGGCATACCATGTCAAAAGATTGGTGTTGTATATCAAATGCTATCAAGAGAAAACACCTATGATGCCAAAATAACATTTGAGCTTGAAACTGATAAAATACCAGATTGGATCAAAGAGCAATACAAAGGTGTTGCTTTTAATAAAGTGGTTAAGTTAAGAAACGAGCTATCAAATAAAGGCTTTAGCGATTTAGGTGTTTATCATATTGATGAAACAGCCATCAACAATAAATATCCAGACTATGACATCCCAGAAGCCATGTTTGTTGATACACTAGATACAATAGTAACTATCGAGCAGGGACTAACTGATAAGGAAGTAGAAAAGGAAATCGGTAGAGGTCAAGTTCTTATTCCAGAGTTTGGCAAAACTTATGGCGCACCTGTTATGGGTAATACACCAAACAGCCAAGCTGCAATATCAATAGCTGCATTTACACCAGCAATAAGCAAAAACCCAGTTATACAAAAATATCCTACACGCTCAATGGAAGATTCAAAGCCACAAAACGTGCAGTTTGATATAAGACCAGACCAATGGGCATTAAGCATTAACGAGGATATATGCAGGTTATGTGCTTTAGTTGGTATTGGTGTTATAGATTATGATTCAAGATTACTTGCTGGCTCATCTCAAAGAACTGATGATGAGATAAACGCTATGACTGATATAACTAGACAAACAGTTGAAGCTGCAAGAAATCTAAACGAGCCAGAAATCAATAAGATGCTTGCTTGCTTATGTGGTATTTACGGACTTGAAAAACCACTTAAAATAAGATGGTCAATGTCAACTATCATTAACCCATCAAAGAACGCTTTAAGGGTTACACAATTATATACTGCACAGCTTATCAGCAAGAAACAAGCATTAAGAGAATTATACCCAGACTTGATGGAAGAAGAAATAGAACAAATCTATAACGAGATAAAAGAAGAAACATCATATAATCCAGAGAAAGAGATAATCAACGATTATAACAACTTCTAGGAGGTGCTAGGGCATGAATAAAGACCTTAAAACCGACAAAGAAGAAAAGAATCTAGTGTTAGTTATAGAGAACGCATCAACCGAGCTAAAAAAGATTTTAAATGATGCCTTAATGTTTGCATATCCAAAGTCTTATACCAAAGCACTTGTAAATGAGCTTATAGTTAAGACCACGCAAGAACTAAAAGACATGGAAGCACCAGATGATATTATTAAGTCAACTGAAATCTCAATTAAGCAATCTTTTTTAAGACAGTATACTTTTATGCTATCCATACTTGAAAAGCGCAAAAAAGAGGATAAAACAGGTATTATAAGCCTTACATTAAAGAAACTTAAAAGCAACAAACCCTACCAAATTGAAACTGGTAAGGGAATAATCGTTGATACCATAGATGGTGTTAATATCATGAGTGGATCAATAGATAACTTGCGTGAGTATATGACCGAAGTAAGTGAGGCAGCAGGCGCAAGATATGTAGACTATGCAAATATGGTGCAAGAAGCCATTGTTGAGGTTGGCGATGCAATAGGCGATGGAACACTTACAGAGGTTGATTCACTAGGCAGACAAAAAAGCATAAGAAACATGGCTGAAATCTATGTGAGATATAACTTAATCGTTGATGATGTTAAAAAGATGTCTAAAGATACCAAGTTTGTTATGGGTAGCAGTCATCCAAATGCAAGTGAGCGCTGCTCATACTGGCAGGGCAAAATCTTTTTACTCGATATTGATGTAGCAAGTCGAGAGATGGGACAATTCGATAAGAAACACCCACCTACACCAAAGGTTATAGGACACTTGCCAAATGGCGAGCCTTATTATAGCCTTAAACAAGCGTGTGAAAATGGCTTTTTATCTTATAACTGTCAACATAGGCTAGTTAAGTATTATGAGGGCATGCAAGCACCACAATACAACTTCCTAGATGTTAAAGCTAAAAGAGATATCACAACTCGCCAAAGAGTGCTTGAAAATAGAATAAGGCAATATAAGGCAAGAGAAGTAATATCAAATCCAAATGTCTATGTTAAGCGCATTGATCCATTTACTGGTAAGACTAGGAAAATGAAGCAACGTAGATATAACGAGCTAATGAGTGAGTATTGGACTAAACAATATGAAGCCTTTAGCAAGAAAAACAATGCGCCAATTTATAAGTGGCGTTTAAGAATAACTGAAACAGAAAGAATGGTGCGAGGCTTATGATAGTAGTAGCATTAATACTATTTTTTATGGTCATCATGATGACAGAGTGCAAAGATGATGACCAACAAAAACAAATTGAAGATAAGACTAATGGTCATAAATAACTCCTTTATTAAGCTTGGCTAGATATCAATTTCCTACCAAAATGAATGTATAAGATACTAAAGCTATAAAAAAATATCAACTCAATATCTAGCCAAGTGAGTTAGTTAATTAAGGGTAGCAATACCCTTTTTTATATGCCTTTAGTTGTTAGGCGTAAAAGAAACACAACTCTTTTAATTTTAGAGATGCACACTCGTAAAAAGCGTAGAAAGGACAAGAGATTATGAAAAGAGAATGGTTAAAAGGTTTAGGCGTAGCTGATGAACTAATCGACCAAATCATGAATGAAAATGGTAAGGACATCAACAATGCCAAAGCAGGTGCAGAAGCACTTGTAGAAAGTTACAAAAAGGAAAGTGAGGGCTTTAAGACTAGCGCTAGTGATTGGGAAAACAAATACAATGCGCAAGTAACAGCAACTAAAGACTATGCAGAACTAAAGCAATTCAAAGTCGACACTTTAGCAAAGCAAGAAAAAGGTCGTAAGGTTGACTTCTTAAAGACACAAGGTTTCAAACATCCAGATTTATTCGTAGATAAGATTGATTTTTCAAAAGCAACCTATGATGAGGATAAGAAAGTATATACAGGCTTAGATGAACAAATCAAATCATTTAAAAACGAATATAAGGACTTATTCGAGCCAGATAAAACTCAAGTTGTAAACGGACAACCTCAACCACAACAGCCAAATGATGACTTTTTGGCACAATACCTAAAGGATCATCCAGAAATGGCAACATACTTAAAATAAAAAATATTAGAAAAAGAAAGGAAATAACAACATGCCAGTAACAGCAAGAACAAGTTACGGTCAAATCGTAACAGCAAAATTAAGACAAAAATTAGTAACAGGTGCATTCTTCAATAGAGACTATCAAGGAGATGCAAACGCAGGGACAGTAATGATTCCAACTACACCAGAAGATGTAGTAAGAAATTATGACAAAAACAACATCGGTAACAACGCACCTACTTATGATGCAAACGCTTGGATTCCAGCTTTAGTTGACCAAGATGTATTTATCGACAAATATATCGATGGCTACAACGTAGCTTCACTTCCATACAACGAAATTGCAGATAACCTAGATAGAGCAGGTTATGCAATCGCTAAAGCTATGGATACTCATGGTATTTTAACTCTAGTAAGAGGCGCTCAAGGTTTAGACAAAAACGGAAATGCTTTCACATCAGCAGACCCTAGATATGATGCAAATGGCAACTATGGTATCATCAAATCAGTAGGCTCAAGTGATGTATATGATGTTTTAACTGACTTATCAGGCGAAATGACTGATGCAGGTGTTCCAGAAGAAGATAGATATTTAGGTGTAAATGGCGATTTCAAAGCAAAGATTTTACAATCTAACAAAGCAATTAGACAAGGTCAACTATCACAAGAATTAGTTATGAAAGGTGTAATTGCTGAAATTGCAGGCTTTGAAGTATACGCTACAGGTCAAGTTTCTGGAACAATCGGTAGCGATAAACTATATGCAATCGCAGGTCATCCAGCATTTGCTACTCGTGTTGAATCATTTAAGGTTGAACCGGGAGTATTTGATGGCAATGGCGATGCTAACATCGTTGGTGGTGTTTTAATTAAGGGTAGATATGTATTCACACATGAAGTTCAAAACCCTAAAGCATTCGGTTTAATTACTGCTTAATCATTACTAATATCTAAATAGAGGGAGGCTTATGGCTTCCCTTTATTTTTTTAGTTTAAGGAGGTCTAATTATGGACTATAAAAATATTATTACTTATGAACTATGGCTTGAAAAAATGCAATCTAAAGGCTATGACTTTACAGACACAAGCGTATTAGATGGCTCACACTTTCAAAGCCAAGATGAAGCAATAGAGGACTACTTCCAAGACACTTTTAATACCATCTATGAGCTTGTAAGAGAATATAGAGGCAACAAGTGGACTGAACTATTCTTTGAAGATATGTCGCAAGATGTAGAAAGCGACATTGAAGCTGCAAGATATAAAGATGCTCTAATTAAGGCTTTAATCGAACAAGCAGTTTATATCTACGATAATGGATCAGTAGAAGCAAGTGGCGAAGTAAACCCAGATAGACACGAATATGCACCAAAGGCAGTAAAGGCTTTGTGGGGTTTAGTTATAAAGGGGTAAAAGCCTATGGGTAGAACTAATATTGAAAATCGTTCAAAAGATAAAAACTGGGGATACAATGAAACCAAGCAAGCACGCTTTAAGTTTGAGCTAATGAACGATGATTACACAAGAAGATTAGAACTTGCAAATGGCTTAATGATGTTTAAGCTTACCAAGTCTATAAAATTAAATGCCTATTATGATGTATCAATGAACGATATTTTAGTTATTAAGGGCGAAAAGCTCAAAGTAACTACAATTACAACTAGATATGACAATGCTAATCAAGGAAGATTCAAAGCTAATCTAAAAGACTTCACAGGCGAAACA
>OCVV011211142.1_pt1 | contig 15508 bp, 9 predicted proteins | sample 1539721 | NCBI WGS metagenome assembly OCVV01 (sample SAMN02144230, study PRJEB22623) | gut metagenome | biome: sheep rumen | host: Ovis aries | place: New Zealand
CCATAGTGGCGCTTTCGTTGGCGCTGGGTGTAGCCAAATCGGGACAATGGGCAAGACAAGCACTTGGCTGCGGATAGGAAAGGCAGGTGATGGATCATGCACAATAATACAGAAAAATCTTGAACAAAACAAGGAGGGGATAATTTATGCAGTTCATTTTGTGGCTTGCGGTCTGCGTAGGTGTTGCCGGGATCGGATATACCGCCTACGGACTTGTCAGGCTGACAGACTACTTTAACGAGGTGTACGGATATGATAGAAATTCGCATACCTAAAGAAATAAAGAATTACAGGGAGAAGCTGTTCTTCGGGCTTACCCTGCGGCAATGTATCTGTGCGGGCATCGCCCTGCTGATCTGTGTCCCTCTGTATATTTGGGGACACCACTTTCTGCCGCAGGAGGCTATCTCATGGATAGTCGTCTTTATTGCCGTGCCGCTTATGCTGACGGGCTTTTTCAGATTCAACGATATGACCTTTGAGCAGTTTGCGTTTGAGGTCATACGCTTCTATGCAAATCCGCAGAAGCGCATATATTCCTACGAGCCGCCTTTTATGGAGCTTCGGAATGCTTATCTTTCCGAGGAGCTTGCAGAAGAAATGGCTGCAAAGGGTAAGAAAGGACGCTTTTGTAAGAGCAGAAAGACCCGATAAATATACACACAGCATTATGCTGGAAAAGCGACCAATAGGAGGTCAAATTTGTTTTATGAACCATTAGTAAAACACATCATCAAGGCTCTTATGGCAGGAGTAATGGCTGCGTCCTCTGCTGGAGAGGCAACGCTGCCAAAAGAGCCGCAGAAAGAGGTGAAGCAGCCCGACCCTGTTGTAGCTGTGACTGATCTGAAAGCGAGCACCATTTCTGTGTCCTCTGTAAAGGTCACATGGAATGCCGAAAAGAACAGGAACTATACCATAGAGTGCTACACCGACACCGCAGGCGAGTATGCGGATAATATGTACTTTGAGTTCCGTGGGAACGACCTGTGCTACATAAACGGGCTTCGTGAGGGCTCGGAGTATGAGATAACGGTCACGCCGGAACTGAAGGAGAAAGAGAGTAAAAACACCAAGCTGAAAGGTCAGACAGTCAAGGCTCATACAGAGAACGTCGAGGTAATATGGGAGTTTGAACATATAGACGGCTGGACATCGGCAATGGCAGGAGAAAAAGCAAGCGGCCTGACCGCCATGCCTGCGTCCGGTGCTATTTACGGCTCTGTACCCGACCCTGTGACACATACAGGTATAAGGCGTGATGAATACGGAGATTACTGTGTTGCTATGGGGCTTCACTTTGGGCTCGACGGGGACAGGTATCTCATTGAAATGAATAACGGCACACAGTTTACCGTAAAGCAGTGCGACTCAAAGGGTTGGGCTGATGACGGCGAAGGCAAATGGCATTGGTTTGGCGGCGAGGGCAACGGAAAATGTATCATTGAGTTTATCTATGATGACGCAAGCCTGCCGTCATGTGTTGCATACAGCGGCTCATGGGGCTACTGGAATTGGTACGGGCTTGACCTTGGCAGCAATATAAAGAGCATTAAGAAGATCAACTACGGCGAGCCTATTGAATACTAAGGAGGCGATAGACATTCCTAAGACAACGGACAGTTCAAAGGCGGATACAAAGACTACCACGAAGGAAACTACAACTACTACAAAAAAGACAACTACCTCGGTAGTTAAAGCAGCTCCGCCCGAAACTACAACAGAAACAACTGCGGTGACAACTACTGCAATGACAACATATACATCTGCGCAGAGCTTCACCGAAAACATAGATGGGGGAGATGAAAGCTATGCACAGACCGGAGTATCAGAATATATACCGTATCAGACGACGCAGACCTCGTATTCCGGTCATATCGAAACTGCACCTTATGAAGGTGGATACACATCGGAAGAAGATAGTTCCGAGACAGTTTCATCGGAGACAGAAGTAAGCTCGGAGGAAATATCCTCTGTGACCGAGCAGCCAGTTATATCGCTCAATGCAAAACAGGCGCAGGCTTTTACTCTGCTTGCCGGGGCTTTTGGTGTAGTGATCGCTGTGGCGGTCATCTTTATAAAAATGAGGGGTAAGAAAAGCAAGACGGAAAAAGATGACCTCTCGGCACTTACCGCCAAAGAGCGTGATGAGATACGGATCAAAGAGAAAAGTAAGAAAAAGCCGAAGGAAAAGAAGATAAAGAAAAAGCGCCCTGCACCTAAAACGGTGCAGAAAACGCTGCCTTATCAGAGAGTGTGTGACGAGTACATTATCAAGGTCGATGACAACAAATACTCAAAGACCTACCAGTTTGAGGATATAAACTACCAGATCGCCAAGCAGGACGAGCAGGAGAGTATCTTCCTCGGCTATTGCTCGGTGCTCAACAGCTTCGATACCAATGCAGACATTCAGATAACGGTGCATAATAACCGAGTGAATAAGGCTGATTTCGAGCGCATGGTGCTTATCAAACACAAGGGCGACGGCTTTGACCGCTACAGAGATGCCTACAACGATATGCTCATAGAGAAAATGGAGCAGGGGCAGAACGGTATCATCAGAAACAAGTATATTACTGTTACCTTGCAGGCGGCTGACCTTGAAAATGCGCAGACCAAATTCAACACCATTGATCTGGAGCTGCTCAACGCCTTTAAAAAGATCGGCTCGGCTATAAAGCCGCTGACCTCGAATGAGAGGGTAAATCTCCTAAAGGACATTTTCAGAAATGTTGACGAGGAGATACCGGAGCTAACGGACAAGCATTTTAAGCGGCAGGCGGAGAGAGCCTACTGCTGCCCCGATTATCTGGAGTTCAAAAAGGACTACTTTATGTGGGGCGATAAGTACGCAAGGACAATGTTTATCAAGGATATGCCAGCATCGCTCAAAGACTGTATGCTGACGGATATAGCGAACACCAACCTTGATGTGATGATAAGCGTGAATATAGCACCTGTTGATCCTTACAAGGCGCTGAAGATAGTGAATCATCAGCTGACCTCTATGAGGGCGAATAAGCTGCAAGCCGAGAAAAAGGCGATACAGTCGGGATACACCTCGGACGTTATCAATGAGGACTTGAAGCACAGCCTTATAGAAGCCGAGGAGCTGCTTGATGATCTCCGTTCAAAGAATCAGAAGATGTTTCTTGACAACATCATCATAATGGTGACGGCAAAGGATATGGACGAGCTTGAAAGCAATACCGAAGCTATTGAAGCTGTGGTGCGAAAGCATATCTGCTCTCTGGGTACGCTTAAATTTCAGCAGGAGAAGGGCTTGCAGAGCGTTCTGCCGCTGGGTAACTGTACGCTGAAAATACGGCGCACTCTTACAACCGAAAGCACAGCGGTGCTTATGCCTTTTTCGGGCAAGGAGATAAACCATAAGAACGGCAAGTATTACGGCTTAAATGCGCTGTCGAATAATATGATTTTGTTCGATAGATTACAGCTAAAAAATCCCAATGGCTTTATCCTCGGCTCTCCGGGCTCAGGTAAGAGTTTCAGCGCAAAGCGTGAAATGCTCAACGTATTTCTGGCTACCGATGACGATATAATCATCATCGACCCGGAGCGTGAGTACACAAACCTTGTGGCTGCTCTGAATGGTGAAACGATATTTGTTTCTCCCGGCAGCACCAATTACATCAATCCGCTGGATATGTCAAAGGACTATTCCGATGATGAAAGCCCTCTTGTTATGAAATCCGACTTCATACTTTCATTCTGCGAATGCTTGGTCGGAAAGCAGGGACTTACGGCAAAAGAAAAAGCTATCATTGACCGCTGCCTGACTATGACCTATGGCGAGTATCTAATCAAGTTCGATCAGAGCAAGATACCGACCCTTATGGAGTTCTACGATAACCTCAAAGCGCAGCCTGAAAAGGAGGCACAGGGGTTGGCGCTGTCGTTTGAACTTTACATCAAGGGAAACCTTAATGTATTCGCACACAAGACAAATGTGAACACCACAAACAGAGTTGTGTCCTACGATATTAAGGACTTGGGCAAGCAGCTTAAAACGTTGGGAATGCTCATTGTCCTTGACTATATCTGGAACAGAATTACCCTCAACCGTGCGCAGGGCAAGCGCACTTGGATCTATATGGACGAGATCTATCTTTTGTTCGCTAACGAGTATTCCGCAAATTTCCTGTATGAGTTGTATAAACGTGCCAGAAAGTGGGGCGGAGTTCCGACGGGTATTACGCAGAATGTGGAGGACTTACTTAAATCGGAGACAGCTCGTTCAATGCTGTCAAATACCGACTTTGTAATGATGTTAAATCAGGCAACAAGTGACAGGATTCAGCTTGCAAAGATACTGAATATCTCGGACAATCTGCTATCATACGTTACTAATTCGGACAGCGGACAGGGGCTTATCTGCTGCGGAGGTTCTATAATTCCATTCAGGGATAAGTTCCCGAAGAATGAGCTCTACCGCTTGATGACATCTAACCTTGCAGAGCTGGCGGAGTTTCAAAAGAAGGAGTGATCTAAATACAGATAGAGACCAAAAGGGCGCGGGACGCGCCTCAGACGAACATAGAGCGTGAGGGCATTGAGACCGAAAAGCAGCAGGTCGGCGTTCGGAATAAGTATCATATAAAGTCGGTCAGGAAGGGAAATATACAGACCTACTGGGGCGGCAAAGATGTGGTACTTAAAAATCCAAACGTAAACCGTGAGGAACGAATAAGGCAGCTTCACGATATTAAAAGGCGAAAGGACTATTTCAAGAGCCGGGGCATTACCGGCAGGAAATTCACTCTTTCAAGGGAGAGATACACTACCGCAAAGGGTGAGGAGGAAAGCCCCGGTAATATTGCAACGGTGCATAGTACGGTCAATGCGGCGCAGGGTGTTATGCAGACAGGCGGTGTTATTCGCACCGCTGTCAGCGGCACCGGAAGTACAGCCGGACGGATACAGACTGCTGTGAATCGTGGGGTATCTGTCGGGTCGATCAGAGATGTTGGCAGAATGGCAGGGAGTGCTGGGGCTGCTGCAAAAAATGCAACAGTTGGTGCTGTAAAAGAAGCAGGTCACTCGCTGCTTAAAACCAAGATCGACAAGACCACTACTACCGATACGGGTACAGAGGCTATAAAGCAAGGGCTCACAGAGGTGCGCTATGCGGATAATGCAAGGAAGGTAGTCCACAACACAGCACAGGGCAGTATCAAAACCGCTCGCAGTATAAGGGAAACCCCAAAGTCTGTAGGTCATGATGTGCAGAAAATAAGAGAAAACATTATCCGAAAGCACAGGGCAAAACAAATTGCCAAAGCCAAGAAAACAGGCAAGGCTGCGGGACAGGCCGCTAAAAAGGGTGTCAGCTTTGTCGGCAAGATCGTTAAATCAAAGGGCTTTATCATTATTGCTCTCGGTGCAGGGCTTGTGCTTCTGGTCGTAGTGCTGCTTACAAGCTTTATCTCTATGATATTGTCAGCTATATCATCAATGTTTTCATGGCTTATACCAGGTGACGGCAGCGTAAACAGCTATCAGTATTTGCAGCAGTATTATACGAGGGTGCAAACTCTTGAAGAAACGATACAGGAGGATATTGATGATGATTACGAATACACTCCCGAATACCGCTATGACGATACGGAGATCACAAGTCTAAATCAGTACGGAAACCTTACTCTTGATGTGGATATGAATGCCGTTATAGCTGCGGCTGCGGTCAAGCGTTTTGAGGTGGGAGATGATATGCTGACAGACGATGATCTGGCGGAGATGATAGAGTATTTCTATTCCTACGATCACCATGTTGACACAGGCTACTGCCCCGACGCTGACTGCATGAAGGACGAGAATGTGGAGCTTACAATAGCTGACGGCGATTTCAGTATTGCAAGCACAAACTATGTTCCGAGCACCAATGAGTACGCTGTGACCTTCAAGGGGAGCTGTTATGAGCATACATCAAGTGTTTGGACAGATCTGACAATAGCGACCTCTGACGGAAGCATTACAGGCTCGGCTTATGCTAATATCTACGGCTCAAGCTGGGAGATAACCTACAATATCGGCGCAGCAGGTTATTCAACTATTGACTGGGACGATATTACGATAAAGACTACCACGATCTACTGCGATAACCCAAACCACAATATCTATTACGGTGAGGTAGTGAACATAGACGCAGAAACAGGACTTGCCGAGATAGGCTTTGCCGAAGATTCAGAGGCTATGTTCTGGACATATTACGGCTGCTTGCAGCAAGGAGGCTTGTGATGTTTGGCTCATTTAAGAGAATGAAAAACAGCATAGGCAGAGTTGATCTTTCCGAGATGCAGGATAAGCACGATGGAGAGCCAAAGGGTGATAAGAAATTCATTCTCGCTATTTGTATAATCTCCATTTTTGTGCTGGTCACGTTCATCAGAGCCATCTATGATCCTGTAACACAGACACAGCTTAAAAATCTGAAGGTCAGCCTGTTTGACATACTATCGTTCACGGCTGCGGTCATTGCATATTTCGTATTGAAGAAAAGGGGGAGAAAATGACAGACAAGGGAGAGAAGCTGTCAGCCAAGCTTGAAAAGGTCCGCAAGAACATAGAGGACACAAGGCGGCTGATAGCTTATCACAAGAAAATGCTTAAAATATATCTTCGCAAGGAATCAGAGATAGCTGACAAGCTGGAGAAGGAGCAGCTTAATGACCTTTTTAAGACGGTCAAGGACAAGGGCTGCGATATCGAGGCGATAAACACGGCTATCAATAACGGCGAGTTCCGTGCGGAGAATGGTGCGGAGGGAAATGATGATACATCGTCCTCCGAACAGACAGATAACAGCGAGCATGGAAATAACAATGTTCATGGCGCTGGTTTTCAGAATAATAACAAGGAGGACAACTGATGAAGTCAAAGATAAAGAATCTTGTCAAGCGTACAGTTTCTGGCGCTCTGGCGGCAGCTATCGGAATGACTACGCTTGCGACAGGCGCTTCGGCGGCAAACACAGGTGTTGCTATCGGGTATATGTGGAACAGCTCGGTAAACCCGACTATGTACACATCAAAGTATGCAGCCAGCGGCGGAAAGGGATCACTTAGATATGGCGAGCAGATATGCCGATTTGTACCCAGCACCGACAGCAACAACTGGGTGTTCTGCGTTGAGCCGGGAGCTTCAATGCAGGGCTCTGCCAGCGGCACATGGTACACGCAGTACGGATTTACGGAATACGACACCTTTGATCTGACGGATAAATTCAAGGCAGACAGTGCGGCATACTGGAAATCCCTCGGTGGTACTGACGGTGATATTGCAAAGTACATGGGACTGGTGCAGTATTACGGCTATTCATCGCATAAGAACGGCAACTATTTCGCTGCCACCCAGTGCTTACTGTGGGAGCTTGTCCTTAATTACAGAGGGCATACAGCTTCGACCTTCGGCACCTGCAGCGATGTGCTGTGGAATGACTTTACCTATCCAAGCGGCGGCTGGTGTACCAAGTCGGGCGTTGAAGCGGCATACAATGAGATCGTGGCAAATGTAAAGGCTCACTACAATTTGCCTGCCGCTTTGCAGAAAACTACTGCACTTGCAAAGGAAAACGCAAAGTTGCTGAAATTCAACACCACCAATATGCGCTATGAGGCAAAGTTCACTATCCCCTCGGCTTATGTGGATAAGACAAGCCTTACCCACAATTTCAGCACATACAAGTCAAAGCTTGAGGCTCTTGTAAAGTCGAAATTCTCCGGCACCTACGGCAAGGATTACGGCATAGACACCAGTACCAGCGGCACTAATACGGTATATACTGTGTGGTCACTTGAAAGACCCTTTACAAGCTCGTCTGACAGCAGTATCTATACGACCGCTGCGGTGGAGATGCAGTATAAGAGTGGGCTGACAGAGAGGGAGAGCCTTTTCTGCAAATCGTATTATCAGACCTGTCTTTCCTCTGTAAAGTTTGATGCGGTCAAGGGATATACGGCTATCGGCTCATACAATGAGCCTAACCTCAAGGTTGAGAAAACCTACACCGACAGCAGCAATAAGGCTATTACGGCGACTGCGCTGAATACACTGCTTGACAAGACCTCTTTTGTGGTGACTACAACGTTCAGCGGCACAAAGTATTATGTTGTGGCTGAGAAGAACACAGAGAAAAACTATTATGTGTTCTCAAAATACACTACAAAAGAGAGCGAGGCAACAAAGTTCAAGACGCTTGTAAATTCAAGCAGCAAGGGTACGTTTACTCTTTACGATCTGCCGACCTCGGCTTCATCGGGCAGGACATACACCGTTACCGAGTACAGCGTTCCCGATAATGAACGTTATGAGAAGCTTTCCAAGTCTGTCAAACTGCCCTCGCCTACATCTGATTTTACCACGAATGCGGGTACAGGCACAGTAAAGCTCAATAACAATGAGGAAGGCTATGACGCAAAGGTCGGCACAGCAACGCTCGATAAAATAGTCCATAACGGTGACGGCAAGGCGCTGTCAACAGACAATGACGATGACATAAAGACGCTGGCAGGCATTTACAAGACTACCAAGTTTATAGTCGGCTATTGGGACGGCACAACTATGCGCTATCTATCAAACGGCTATCTTTCGGCAAAGAGCGCTTTTGACGGCGATCTTAAAGACCTCAACGATTTCAACGATACAACATACAAGTCCGGGGACGGAATGTACTATGTGCCGACCAAACTGAACAGCGATCATAAGGTCGTTTTTGATTCAAGCCGCACAAGCACGGATATTTCAAAGGCTTATGTTTTCAGCGCTGGCTACAACTATTCGGGCGACGATACCTGCGACTATTTCGGTCAGGTGTACCTTAACCTGCTGCCGCTGAACTCATCAAACGTTTCGCAGGAGATAGTGTTTATTGAGGTAAACGGTGCAAAGGGCTACGGCTATGATGACGCTATAGATACCTCAAAGGCTGTGAATCTATCAACGCTCGGCTCTGCTTCGAGCAAGAGAAATATCTCCGGCGTTATGAAAAATGATACGGATAAATCGTATACCGTTACCGACGCAAGCGGCAATAAGTATGTTATCACCGCAGGCAAGTTTTATCCTATCAGCGGCAATAAGCTGGAGAGCAACAAGCTTCACTCCGATGCGGAGATAGTAAATGAGCTTGTAAACTACGAGCTGGTGCTGACTAAAAAGGACGATAAGAATACTGTTCTTCCCGGTGCTACCTATGGGCTTTATAACTCGTCAAAGAAGCTGCTGAAAACAGCAGTCACAGGCGATGACGGCAAGGCAAGGTTTGATTACAACCTTATCCCCAATACCGATTACTATATCCATGAGATAACTGCACCTGCCGGGTACGTTCTGGATACAGAGTATTACAAGATCAACCGCAGCAACGCTGTGGGCAATGACCTTGACAATTTCCAGAACTCAAAGCTCTCTGATTACGGCTATGAGGTAAAGGACAAGCCCTATGAGCTTACGATAGAGCTGAATAAATATGACATCATCAATAACGTTTCTATCGAGGGCATAACCTTTGATATATCTCTTGACGGCAAGAATGTTGCAAGCATTACTACCGATAAGAATGGCTATGCGTCAGTAAGCGGGCTCGCTCTTGGCAAACTCAACGGTAAGATCTTTGAAAATGTTTATACCGTTACCGAGCGCGAGAACGAAAAGTACATCATGCTTGATGAGGACGGCAATGCTTCAAGGGAGATCAAGATCGTCACCACTCTTGATGATGTGGAAAGCAAGACAAATCCTGTTATCACCTATACGGCGGATATACCCAACACCCTGCAGCTTGTGGACTTAAAGGTACATAAGGTCGATGAATACGGCAATCCCGTAAAGGGAGTTACATTCGATATTGCTCCCACACAGGACATCGTTTTCAACGGCAAGACTGTTCAGAAGAAGAATGAAAAGGTCGGCACAATAAAGACCGATGCAAATGGTATGGCTTCATCAAAGTATATAGAGTATGCAAGCGACGGAACGCAGGGCTATGAAAAGGTGCTGCCTATCTATCCCGATTTTGAGTACGCTATTACCGAGACCTCTGCGCCCTCGCCCTACATTGTTCCCAAAAACAATGTAACAAGGTTTACTGCAAAATCAGATAAGACAACGACCTTTACTATTCCGCATGAGGTGACTGTTTCCGATGATGTTCAGAACGGTGTGCTTGATGTGTATAAGGTGGACAAGGGTACAAAGCAGCCTTTGGCTGGCGCTGTATTTGAGGTAAGGGCAGCAAAGGATTTCAGCATTGGAAGCAAGCAGCTTCACAAGGCAAATGACCTTATCTGCACTATGACAACAGGTAAGGACGGTCATGCAACAAGCGGTGATGCTGAAATGTATATCGGTGCGGAGTACACCCTGACCGAAATAACCGCCCCGAAGGGCTACACTCTGAACTCTGACAGCAAGACCTTTACTTTCAATTTCGCAGGCAATGAGTTTGAATACTCTGCACTTGCGATAGATTTTGACAACACCACACAGCAGGGCAAGATCTCCGTACATAAGTCAGGTGAGATTTTCAGCGGCGTAACTGCGCTGGGTACTGCGATCACAATGGACGAGGACGGAACTATCCACGAATCGGGCTACAACATTTTTACTCCCGTGTTTGCAGACGGCGATCTTGCAGGTGCAGAGTTTGAGGTCACAGCGGCGGAGGATATTGTGACCGCAGACGGTACAATTAGAGCCCATAAGGGCGATGTGGTAGCAACACTCACTACCGATGATAAGGGCTATGCGGAAACTCCGCTTCTCTATCTCGGAAAATACACAGTTACCGAAACAAAGGCGGCATACGGCTATGTAAACAGCTTCAAGCCGCAGGGCGTAGAGCTGACCTATGCAGGTCAGGAGGTAGCTGTGCGTGATACTGTAAGCACCGATTTTGATAATGATTATCAGGGTGTGTGCGTACATCTCACAAAGTTTATGGAGCATGATGATACTTATGATGTCGGCAGCAGCGAGGACGCTATGAATGTTGTTTTCGGTCTGTACGCAGACGAGGAAATAACTGCGGCAAACGGCACATATATCCCGAAGGACGGGCTTGTGGATTATGCAAGTGTCGGTGAGGATATGACCGCAATATTCAATCAGAAGCTGCCCTTTGGCAGATACTATATCCAGGAGATCAGCACAGACGATAAGTATGTTATCTCCGGTGAAAAGCATATAGTGACCTTTGAGTATGCCGGACAGGACACAAAAACCGTTGATATTGACGGCGGAAGCTTTGAGAATGATCTCAAGCGTGGGTCGGTCAAGGGCATAAAGGTAAATGAGCATGATGAGCCTCTTGCAAATGCTGTGTTCGGTATTTTCAAGGCTGATACAGCCGAGTTTACTGCTGACAATGCTATCGTTACAACCACCTCCGATGAAAACGGATATTTCGGATTTGATGAGATTCCATATGGCAGCTATATCGTTACCGAAATAGCACCGCCTGTGGGCTACATTTTCAGCGATAAGAAATATGATGTTGTGATCGACGAGGACGGAGACGAGGTTTCCATTACTGCTGAGAATGACAGCACACATCTGAATGTTTCCAAGAAGGATATTTACGGCAATGAGCTTTCGGGCGCTTCAATGCAGATAATTGATTCCAATGGCAGCGTCTGCTATGAGTGGCTCTCTGACGGAACTGACCGCAATATTACAAATATCCCCGCAGGAAGCTACACTCTCAAAGAGGTGGCAAGCCCGGACGGTTTTGTAATTGCAACATCAATTACTTTCAGCATTGACATGTATAACAACGTTACTGTTGACAGCATTGATGCACTTTCTACTGACAGCGAGGGTAATCCTACGATCACAATGGTGGACGATACAACAAAGGTCGAGCTTCACAAACTTGGTGTGGTATATACTCCCGTAAACATTATGGCCTTTGAGGAGTTCAATACCGACGAGGACGCAAAGGCTGTATATGACCTGCTTATAAAGGTTGGCTTTACCGCAGAGCAGATCGAACAGGTATATATGGACAAGAAGGCTGGTCTTGTGGATCATGCTTATCTTGAAAACCTTATTATAGGGATGTCCTTTGACCTTGCAGATATTGCCGAGCTTATGGCAATGAAGGAGGACGGCAGACTGGCAAGTCTCTTTGAAAAGTACAGCGAATATGAGGCTTATGTAGCAAAGGCTTCAAATGATGATACTGTTCCCGATGAGCTTGTGGGTGCAGTTTTACAGCTCCTTGATACAGAGGGCAATGTGATCGACGAGTGGACAAGCACCGCTGACGCACACCTTGTCGAGGCACAGCTTATTGCAGGCAAGACCTACATTCTTCACGAGGTAAGCGCACCGACAGGCTATGTACTTGCCGAGGATATTATCTTTACTGTATCTGAAAATGGTACTGTTGACAAGGTATATATGACCGATGAGGTCACAAAGGTGACTATCACCAAGTATGACATTACTGGTGAAAAGGAGATCGCAGGTGCAAAGCTTCAGGTCATTGACAGCGAGGGCAGCATCGTTGACGAGTGGTTCTCCGGCGAGAACGCTCACGAGATAAACGGTGTCCTTGAAGCAGGCGGCGAATACACTCTGCATGAGGAAATCGCTCCCGATGGCTATGTTGTAGCAAATGATGTTACTTTCGTAGTCGATGAAAACGGAGAGATCACAAAGGTCGAAATGTACGATGATACCACAAAGGTCAAGGTTTCCAAGCGTGATATTACCACCGGAGAGGAGCTTCCCGGTGCGACTTTACAGATCATCGACAGGGACGGAAACGTAGTCGAGGAATGGGTAAGCACTAATGAAGCCCACTATATCGAGGCTCTCCTTATTGCAGGTGAGGCCTATACCCTTCATGAGGTCATTGCACCCGAAGGATACAAGATCGCAAACGATGTGGAGTTTACCGTCAATGCTGACGGCAGCATTACAGAGGTGGTCATGTATGATGAGCACAAGCCTGACGAGGATACTCCTCATGAGGACACTCCGCATACAGAAACACCTCCCGTAAGCAATCCCCACACAGGCGTTACACCTGAAACATCAAATATGCCTGTTGTTCTTCTTGCAGTTTCTGCGTTGGTACTTGTTTTAAGCATAGTAGTACGCAGAAAGGAAGAAAGGGACGAGGATTCCGAGGACTGATAAACATTTTGGATACCCCTGCGGTTAGAGCCGCAGGGAGCTATCCCTATTATGAAAGGACAAATATATGATGAGATTTATAACGATAACCAATAAGCTTATGGAAGCGATAGTCGAGATGTGCATGGAGCAGGAGGACTGCTGCTATGACTATGAGGCTGATGAGATAAGGGCAATGCTTGAAGCAGCTTTCTCGGAGCTCGACAAGATCAAGAACGGTGTTCTGCCGCTGGCTATCCTCAACAGATACGATATTACGGCAATTGATGACCACACAGGCGAACTTATCCTGCCCGCTGCCGACAGAAACAATGCGCTGTTTGTAGATATGGCACATCTTGCATATTTCAAGCTTGACAGCTATATTTCCGATGACGGCAGAAAGACCGTTGAGCGCGGGTATGATATTGTCTATGTGGAGGAGTATAACGAGGTCATTCCGGTATTCACTCTTACAGTGACCGACGATGATATTACCTCGGTGTACCGCGTGGAGAGCTTTGAAATCGAGAATTTCAATACACCAGAGTTTATTATCTCCCTCTCCGTGCAGCTTGCAGATAAGCTGCGAAACGGCGCTGATTTTATAGGAAGGGTGTGTGACTGCCCATGCGACTGATTATGTGTGAAAAGCCCTCTGTGGCGATGAATGTTGCCTACTGCGTGGGTGCAACCGAAAAGGTGTCCGAGGGCAAACGCTTTTACTGGCAGGGAAACGGCTACATAGTAACTAACGCTATAGGTCATCTTGTGGGTATCGGTTTCCCGGAGGACTATGGCTTCAAAAAGTGGTCGATGTCAGACCTTCCGATGATACCCGATTTCAAGCTGTTTCCCATTAACGGCTACGGAACACAGATAGCTTTTCTCAAAAAGCTGTTTATGCGTGACGATGTGACCGAGATAATAAATGCCTGTGATGCAGGGCGTGAAGGCGAGTGCATATTCAGATATATCTACTCCTATCTCGGTTGTGATAAGTCTGTCAAAAGGCTTTGGATAAGTTCTCTGACGGACGAAGCAATCCGGGAGGGCATGAATAATCTGTTGGATTCCGCAGAGCTTGACAGCATGTTTAAGGCGGGATTTGCAAGGGCAAAGTCCGACTGGCTTTTCGGGATAAATCTGTCACGGTATTATAGCCTTAAAACCGATCAGCGGCACAGGTCGGGGAGGGTCAAAAACGCTGTACTGAATATAATAGCAGAGCGTGAAGCCCAGATAGCTGCCTTTGAGAAAAAGGCATATTTCAAGGTGGTGCTTGATAACGGTGCCGAGTGCGCCCGTACCTTTGATACAAGAGAGGAAGCCGAGGCGGTTGCTAATAAGTGCAGCGGCAAGGAAGCTATTGTCTGTTTTGCGCTGGCGGAGGAAAGAAAGGAAAACCGTCCTCTGTTGCATAGCCTGACCTCATTGCAGAGAGAAGCCAATGAGACCTACGGCATGACCGCCGCTGCTACGCTCAAAGCAGCGCAGAGCCTATATGAAAAGAAGCTGCTGACCTATCCGAGGACTGACAGTAGCTATATCCCCGAAGATATGACCGCCTACGCAGAAAGCGTTGTAAAATGCCTTGCAAGCTATGACAAGGCAAGGACGGACAAGCTGCTGACCCAGGGGCTTAATATCGATAAGCGGGTGGTGAATAATGCGAAGATAACCGATCATCACGCTATAATCCCGACCAATCTTATCGGCAGGCTTGACAGTACAGAGCTGATTGAAAGTGAAAAGAAGATAGTGCTGCTGGTAATAAACCGCTTTTTGTCAGCACTTGATAAGCCCTACACCTACCTTGAAAAGAAATTTGAATTTGAGGTGGAGGGTGAGATTTTCCGTCTTACGGTCAAGAGCCCTATAGAACTTGGCTGGAGAGAGTATGCAAGAAAGGGAGCAGATCAGGCTCCCGTCCCAGTATATTTCAAAAATCAGATTGTGCAGATAGACTCGGCAGAGGTGCGGGACTGTGAAACAAAGCCGCCTGCGCACTTTACAGAAGCAAGTCTGCTGGCAGTCATGGAGAACATTGACCGCAGAATTGATGATAAGGAGCTCAAAACCTACGTCAAGGATCGTGGGCTTGGAACACCCGCGACAAGGGCTGACATTATCGAAGGTCTTATTTCAGCCAAATACATAAAGCGAAAAAATAAGCAGATATACATTACCGATTTCGGTAAGAACTTTATACGCATATTGCCCGATAACCTAAAGTCGGCTGAACTTACTGCCCATTGGGAGCAGATGCTTTCCGATATTGAGCAGGGCAAGTGTGGAGAGGAGGATTTTATGAGTGAGATAATCAAGAACGTAAATGATGTGATCGAAAATGACGAGGTGCCTT
>OCVV012854121.1_pt1 | contig 15504 bp, 14 predicted proteins | sample 1539721 | NCBI WGS metagenome assembly OCVV01 (sample SAMN02144230, study PRJEB22623) | gut metagenome | biome: sheep rumen | host: Ovis aries | place: New Zealand
CCCTATGCAGAGCGAGGCCGACGCCGACTTCCGTCGCGAGAAACTGAAGCTGACCGAAGAAGAGTTCAAGGAGATTGCCGACAAGATTCAGGCTGCATTCAATGGCTAAACACCCATCTTAAAATGGTAAACTGAACGACTAATGCTATCCCCATCACTAAGATGGGGATTATTAGTTCGTGGACTCCTAACCATAGGAACAGGCTGAACAGCACGACATGCAAGAGGAAATTCACACCATGGCTACCTGCAAAGCCAAAGAAACGCTTCCATGATGGCATGGTATGGAAAGTATAATAATTCGTTAGAAAATAATTTCCCACAAAACTAATAATATATCCTGCAATGTAAGCTACTGTTGCAGAAACAACAAACAACAGAAAATAATAGATGCTATAATGGACGGCAGAGGATGTTAACCCCACTACACCAAAGCGCAAGAATTGACGTAAGCGCTCATCAGCCAGGAATTGTTGTATTTTTGTCTGAATTGTTCCCATTTCCCGTGCAAAATTATAAAAAAAACATAAATATACTTATTATCTAGCGAGTTTTTTGTATTTTTGCACACAAATAAAGCAAAATACTCTTGCAAAGAAATGAAATTATCTATTGTATCACCAATTTACCGCGGAGAAAAGATGCTTGATGAGTTAGTTTCTCGCATTCATCAAGCTATTCGTCCACTGACTAACGATTACGACATCGTACTGGTAAACGATTGTTCTCCTGACAATTCCTGGGAGAAAATAAAGGAGATTTGCGCCAAGGATAAGCAGGTTAAAGGCATTAATCTTAGTCGTAACTTCGGACAGCCCTATGCCATTACGGCAGGACTTACCTACGCAAAAGGAGATTACGTGGCCGTGATAGACTGTGACCTTCAGAATAAACCAGAAGACCTTCCTAACATGTATCAGAAAGCTCTGGAGGGTTACGATATTGTTAGTGCCAGAAGAGTAGTGCGTGAAGATACGTTTCTGAAACGGATGTCATCAGCCATCTTTCACAAGGTGTACGACTTTCTCAGCGGTTTCAAAACTGATAAGGCTGTAGCTGAATTCGGTATTTATAGCCAGAAAATCGTAAAAGTATATTGCAGCATACCAGAGTATTCACGTTCGTTTGTTGAATTAATCCACACGTTAGGTTTCAAGAAAACTACGGTTGACGTGCTTCACGACCAACGTTTGGAGGGAGAAAGCTCATACGACCTAAAGCGACTGCTTATTTTGTCATATAATAGCATCATCTCCAACAGCAATCGTCCCCTTTATCTAGCTATCTCATTAGGCTTCCTCATGTCGGTCCTTTCGTTTATTATGGCCGTCTATAATATCTTTGCAAAGTTCTACGGACTGAATGAAGTGGAAGGCTATACCTCAACGGTATTCTCCATCTGGTTTGTAGGTGGGTTGCTATTATTCATGATGGGAATTCTAGGTCTCTACATCGGTAAAATTTTTGATCAGGTAAAAGGCCGTCCAGTTTTTATTGTCAGTGAAACGCTGAATACTTAACATTTTTGAGAGAAAGATATGATACCATTTAATAAACCCTACTGCTCTGGTCGCGAGCTTAGTTATATCAAGGAAGTTTGCAATTCTACGACCATGTCTGGCAACGGTGATTATACCAAGTTATGTCATGGCTTTTTCGAGAAACGCTATGATTTCAAGAAGTGTCTGTTGTGCACGTCAGGAACCGATGCCCTTGAGATGTGCGCTATGCTTTGCGACTTGAAACCCGGAGATGAAGTTATTGTTCCTTCCTATACTTTTGTATCATCAGCAATAGCTTTCATCCGTGAAGGAGCAAAAATCCGTTTTGCGGATAGTGGTTGTGATAATCCCAACATCACAGTAGAACAGATAGAGGCCCTTATCAACGAAAAAACCAAAGTCATCGTTGTGGTTCACTATGCAGGTGTTGCATGTGATATGGATGCCATCATGTCGCTTGCCCAAAAGCACAATCTGCTTGTGGTTGAGGATGCTGCTCACTCCATTGACTCTTATTATAAAGGACGTCCCTTGGGAAGCATTGGTCACATGGCAGCCTTCTCGTTCCATGAAACAAAGAACATCAATTGTGGAGAAGGAGGAATGTTCGTTGCAAACGACAGTCGTTTCATACGCCGTGCAGAAATTATCTGGGAAAAAGGAACCAATCGTGCAGAATTCTATCGTGGAATGGTGAATAAATACGGGTGGTGCGACATCGGCTCTTCTTTCCTGCCATCTGAGTTCAACGCAGCCTATTTATGGGCGCAACTAGAGCAATTAGAAGACATTCAGGGCAAGCGCCGCCATATTTGGGAGCGTTACGATAAAGCCCTACGTGGACACATTGAAGGTGGTATTTCCCTACCCGACCTTCCCGCTTATGCCACCAACAACTATCATATGTATTATCTGCTCTGTCCATCATTAGAGGTACGCACTAAACTGATGAATTACCTGAAGAACAATGGTGTTCAGACTACTTTCCATTATTTACCACTACATTCTAGCAAGTATTATGAAGGAAAGCATGACGGTCGTTCTCTGCCTAATTGCGATCGATATGCAGACACGCTATTACGCCTGCCATTATTCTATGAACTGACAGACGAAGAGATAGACAGAATCACTAAACTATTGCTGGCATTTAAATCCTGACAAAGTTAATGAAGAAAATAACAAATGCACTGAAGTGTTTTTTTAGCAACCCCACCTGTGTCTTCCTCCTAGGATTGGCCATTGTCCTGTTAGCTACAACACTTGAAGTCGTTCGTGGACGCAACACCAACTATTTCGACTATCAAGACTCCACCCGAATGTTTTGGGAAGGACTGAGTCCTTACAACCTGGAATATGCCCAGGCGCATAGTATCTATTTTCTCTACAGTCCTGTCTTTAGTGTTATCTTTGCCCCTATATTCTACCTTCCCTGGTGGTTAGGCCCCTACGTATGGAATCTTGGAAACTATGCTCTTTTCACGCTAGCCATCAAGACGCTCCCCAAACAGCTGGCTCCCTATAGGCATTGGATTTTCCTGTTCCTTCTTTCTGTTGTCTTACAGACCATTTTTTGTTATCAGCACAACATCATTGTGGCATACATCTATATTTTTGCTTTCACGTTACTTGAACGCGGCAAAGGATTCTGGGCCGTATTGCTTATCATGCTCTCTGCAACGACAAAGGTGTATGGAGCAGCCGAACTAGCCATCCTTCTCTGCTATCCTAAGATGTGGCGTAACTTTGGATATGCTATCCTTTGCGGAACAGCTCTTATCCTGCTTCCTGCTATCAATACTGCTTTTGACAACGTCTTTGTGCTGTATCAAGAAATGTTCGACATGATAGCCAGTCACCATAGCGATTCTGACTTCATCGGCATCCTTTTTGCACGAGGGCTGAAGCCAGTTCTTCTTCCTAACTACCGACTTGTGCAGATTGTTGTCTTTGCTTTGCTCGGCATTGCCTTCTTTGCCCGCTACAATCGATGGAAGGATTTCCAGTTCCGCGTTCAGGCATTGGCTGTGCTGACAGGCTTTATGATTCTGTTTAGCGACTGTCCAGAGACACATACTTACATTATTACATTGCCATTCTATGCTATGGCTTTCTGGCTCCGTCCCCAACGTACCTGGTTAGACTGGACGCTATTCTGGCTATTAGTAGTCAATTTCTGCATCCTGCCTACCGATGTGCTTTGCCCAGCTTGGCTCCATGAGTTTATTCACAAGACATTCTGGCTGGATGTATATACCTATTTCTTCTGCTGGATCAGAATGATATGGTGGGCCATCGGACCAGAAAGATGTCAGATGTCTGAAGTAAAAAGTTCAAAGATAGAGTTAAAAGTTATTTTGCCTCTGGTAATGTTAATACTGCCGTTAGGTACAATGGCTCAACGAAGACCAACCAACAAAGTGTTTACCGTAAAGGGCGTTCAGTTTAAGATGCTGTTTGTGCAAGGCGGCACATACACCATGGGAGCTCTCCCTCATGACACATTAGCCGATGCCGATGAGGTACGCCACCAAGTTCTTGTCAATAATTTCTATTTGGGTGAGACGGAGGTCACGCAGGAACTCTGGGAAGCTGTTATGCCCAAGAACCGCTCCAGACATCGTGGCAACGGACAGTGGCCTGTAGAATATGTCACCTACGATATGTGCCAGGAGTTCATCAGCAAGCTGAATGCACTGACAGGTGCACATTTCCGTTTGCCTACCGAAGCTGAATGGGAGTATGCAGCCCGTGGAGGAAGGAAATCTAAGGGTTATCTTTATGCTGGCAGCAACAATATTAACGAGGTGGCGTATAAGAACATGAAGGAACGAATACCAGTCCCTGTAGCCCAATATAAGCCTAACGAACTAGGATTATATGACATGTCAGGAAACGTTTGGGAATGGTGCGAAGACTGGTATCGTAAGACGCCCACCAGTAGGCCTTCCAGTAATTTCCACGTCATCCGTGGAGGGGGCTACGATTGTAGTCCGCGCTATTGCCGTTCCACAAACCGCTTCATGTATGACCAGCGCCGTCGTCGTGACCTTGTCGGATTCCGGCTCGCCTTATACTAAACCTTCTCTAAAGTAGGTTTAAAAGTCAGACCATCAATAAAACCTCGCCATAGATTTCTCCTGAAAGTGCCCCTTATCTCTTTCGGTAGGACCTTGGTGCGACGGATGTCCAAGCGTAAGTGATTGAGATTTCGGAAAAACCAAACTATCCAAGGTTTCTCTCCTCTTGACGCAAACATGCTATTACGCATATAATAGTAAAATTTCCATGCTGACTCCGGAGTAGAATATTTAATACTTGCACCGTAGTTAGCAGCCGTCTTATGCAATACCACACTTTTAGTAACAAGATAGCCTCTATAGCCCGCTTTAAAGATACGCGATGTGAATTCCGCATCATCTACCCATATAAAGAACTCCTTATATGGCAATCCTAGCTCATGTACTATTTTGCAAGGTACTAACAGAGAAACAAACGAAGCAGAGCGAATGGAAAACAAACCATCACCCAATTCGTCATGACTCACATAGCCAGGGATATTCATCATATGAACGGAGCCATCGGTCCATATTACTTTACTACACACAAAACCTGCCTCTGGGTGTTTTTCATAAACATTTGTCAACTGCTGCAGGGCATCTACAGAAGGAATGGTATCATCGTCCATTATCCATACTGCGTCAGCTCCTTTCCGGGTAGCAATGGCAATACCTTCAGCAAATCCAGCTGCACCACCCTCATTCTTATCGAATGTCTTTATCATGAAACGGCTATCGTGAAGGGAATGAAGGAAATCGTCAGTCCCATCCGTCGAAGCATTATCGACAACAACCACTAATGACAATGGATAGGTTTGCTGCTTCAAAGCCTGGACACACTCTCTCAACAATTCAAGACGATTGTAAGTGACTATTACTGCTGCTATATTCATTTTCTCAATTAATATATCCTTCCTAAGAGTTTTGAAATAGTACGTTTCACAAGAACCCACTGATGTACTCGCTTCAGATTTGTCTTCCGAATGCACTGAAGGTCATCCTCGACACCCTGTCCTTGGCGATAGGAACGTACAAAGAAATGAGCAATATAGCGGCTCCAATAGTATTTATAGTGCCAATAATGACCTATCCACCTTTTTGCCTCTTCCATCTGGACTACAGATTCACAAAGGGCGATAGACAAAGCATATTGTTCTACCACAACAGGCTCTGACCCGTCATCCAGCATACCGTCACATACAGAAAGTGCCAGGTCTGTCACTTTCTCTACCAATTCGGCAGGAATAGCCACAACGCCAGCGTTCCACATGTGATGCTGCCTACCAATCGTCACACCTGCATAGGTACGTCCATTCACTGTCTGCCACATCATCTGTGATTTTTGTTTCATATCTCCTGGACATCCTTCATCCAGATGCATCATGCCGTGTCCTTGCTTCAATCTTGCTTTAATTTCATCGAGACAACCATATAGATAAGTGTCACCATCGAGGTATATCATCGGCTTGTCAGGCGACATCTGCGCAATCATTTGCAGAACTTTGATTTTCACCCGCCAAAAGAAGTCGTGAGGGCCTCGCCACTCGCTAATCTGCTCCGACGTGATGGGTATGGTCGTTACATGGGGCAAGGCAGCATACATGGCAGGTGAGTCTGTTACGACATAAACAACATCATCTGAACTTCTTTGCGCTAAAAAAGTCCTGATGGAAAAGTTCACCTGCATGTGGATAACCGTAGATCCACCTAACACGAAATAGACAATATTCATAGAGTTGAATGGATTAACACGCTACAAAGTTAACCATATTTTGCCACATTTCAAAGAAATACATAGAAAAATGCTGTTTTCTTACTTGTTTTCACTACCTTTGCATAATGATATTTGCAAGAGATAAGAGCCAGATGTGCAACAACCTGTTGCAGTTTGCCCATGTTTATGCATGGGGAAGGGAGCATGGTCGCAAAGTAATGTCCATGCGTTTCAGTTACAAGTATCCTTACTTCAAGATTACACATTCCAACCTCGTCAGCTTCCCACTCTATGTGATTGCCAAACTATTAGCTGCCATCAAAGTGCTACCCACAGCCAGTTTCAAACATGCCGAATGTGATCCGGAGGAATTGGAACGGATGATGATGCGCCATCGCCATATCGTAGTCAGCGGGTGGTATGTCCGCTACTATGATCTTTTCTTGAAATACCGCTATGAGATTTGCGACCTGTTTACCATTGATGCGACATATACAGAACCTGTCAAGGAAAAGATGAAACCATGGCAGGGCATCCGCTTGGGAGTTCATATCCGACGTGGTGACTATGCAGTCTGGATGAATGGTATCTATTGCTACGAAGACTCAGTCTATGCGGATTTCATCCAGCAGTTTGCTACCCTCAAGCCTCAGGACACAATCGATGTGTTTCTTTCCACCAACGATCCAGACGTGTCTGCAGAGAAAATGGAGGCTCTGATAAACAATGAGAACGGCCGGATTCGCCTACACCTGCTGGGAGGCAATGCCGTGGAAGACCTTTACATGCTTTCAGCATGCGACTACATCATTGGTCCGCCAAGTACCTATTCCTTAGTAGCTGCCATGTATCGCGATATTCCTTTGTGCAGACTAGACCAGGTAGCACATCACCAGCTGCATCTCTCCGACTTTAACACCTTTGACTATTGGTTCCGTCGAATCGTCTGACGAAACCAGTTCTGAGGGAATTTCCAACGATAGAAAGACTTGCTCGCTATCGCTTATCCAAGTCATCATACAGTCTCTGCAGATAAGCCTTTGCCTGATGAAGCAGTTGTCCATCCTTGGCATTTTCTGACAGATGCACTCTCCCGTCCGTATTGTCATAGACGATAGCACTGGTGTCTGTAATCATGCCCATTGCATCTGGGAAAGTAAAGAAGGCAAAGTGAGGAGCTTGTATGTCCAGCATATCCTTGGAATATAGGAAGTCATGATGATCTATACCTAAAAGTCCCAGCAAAGTAGCCGCAATGTCTATCTGAGAGCCTATGGTATGACATTGCACCCCAGCAGGAATCTGTCCACCAAGAATCACAAACGGGATATGATAACGCCAGAGCTGATAATTGTCCTGTGGGTCTGGAAAAGCTCCCAAATGGTCTGACACTATAGCTACAATGGTGTTCTTCCAACATGGCAGCTTTTTCAGTTCTTCAACGAAGCGTCCCAAACAACGGTCTGTATAAGAGAAAGCATTCAGCACTTCATCATTTTTGATTTTGTGGTAATTAGGCACATCAAAAGGCTCATGACTGCTCCCCGTCATAAAGCTACGAAAGAAAGGCTTTCCTGACTTGTCTGCCTTGATATCAGTCAATATCCGGTCAAAGACGCCTCCGTCAGCAACGCCCCATTTCCCTGTTCGTAAAGACATGGGGAAATCGGCATCCGAAATAATTTTCTGAAAGCCCGTTCCAGCAAAATAAGAGCGCATATTACTGTAGTTGATATCTCCCCCATAATAGAACACCGTATGGTATCCATTCTTTCCCAATATACTAGCAATAGAAGGAAGGGAAGTGCTTTTCCTAGGCATATCCATCACACTCATCGTTGGTTGGGCAGGCAATCCACTATGTATGGAGACAAGTGCCCTGTCAGTTCTGAAACTGTTGGCATAGAAAGAAGTGAAATAAAGACCCTCGTCCGTCATCCGTCGGAGATGGGGAGTAACTCCTTTCACCTTCATCACTGTGTCCGAGAAACTCTCCAAGACTACCAGTATCACGTTGGGATGCTGCCATGTCCGTAGGGTATCTTTCCGCAGATGGGTATAGGTGAGTTGGGCGAACAGCCGTTCTGCCTCTTCATCGTCCATGAAGCGGTATTTTGTTCCAATCTCTTCTTGATGCACCACTGACTCAAAGAAACAGAAGATAGGATTCACCGTTGCATGATTCACACGGATATTCTCAGAGAAATAGACACTTCCTGTATGGTTGGTCCCTGTCCCTACCCCACCCCGGATGGGGAGCAGCAAAGCACCCTCCATGACGACTAACAATAACAGTTCTGCACAACGTTTCCACCCACGAGGATATTTCCTTTCATCAGCAGGTAGAGGATGAGGCAACTTATAAATTGCTAGTGCACAGACTCCCCATGCCAACACAGCACCAGCCAACTGCCAAAATGTCAGACTGGCCATCGCATCGGTAGGCGAAGTTCTGACATAGAGAAGAGGAGTATTGTCTAACGGGAATCCCCAATATCCATAGAGACCGAGGTTAGCCACATAACCCAATGCGGTGGCAACGGCTGTCAATAGGAAGAAGGCCTTCCACGCCCCTTGCAGCACTTTCCCCCGATACCACAGGCTCACCATCAACAATAGTCCTGGGATGATGGTTAGGTAACCTGCTATGGCCATATCCAGTCGCAATCCGTACCATAACACCTCCAACTGCTCACTCCATTCTACATCCGTGAAGAGAGAATGGTAGATGGCGAGGAAAGCCACCTTGCTGACTAATCCTACAGCTATCCATTGCATAAATATGGTCAGAAAAGACTTGATACGTTTCATCAATTTTTGGGTTTTATGCCACCATGCGTCCGTTGTATCCACTCTTCCCTAGTACGTTTCCACCGCCTATGGCTCCACAACCAATAGGATGGCGATCGCATGATGGTATGTTCCAACATCTTAGAATACTGCGCTGTCAGCCAGAACTGCTCTTGCTTCTGAGGTTCCGTCGTGATACGCTTGAATTCTGCCACATAATAACCTCGATGAACACGACGTACGTCAAGGTAATACACGTCCATATCCAACTTTTGCATGATACGCTCAGCACCCGTGAACCAAGGGGTGTCATGATGCAGGAAATCAGTCCAATAATAGATATTGTCCCAATAGGGAGCCTGGTCAGCAATAAAGCCTACCATCACAGGGCGTCCCTCATTCCGATAACGGATGATGTCCTTAATCGACTGGTTCACTTCGATATTGACTCCTCCAAAGCGACGGCGTGTATAAAGAATCAGTTGGTCAGTCACATAGTTCTCCAGCTGGTGATACAACTGGGTACACAACCCCAGTTTGGGGTCAACCCATAGCGGAAGGCTGCTAATCCACTCCCAATTGCCATAATGTCCTAAGTACACGCCACAGGAACGTCCTTTTCTTAACGACTCTTCTATCAAGTCTACGCCCTTGAAACGCATACGCCGCTTCATGTTCCATTTGGAAATGGAAAAATATTTCACGCTCTCCACTATCAAGTCGCAGAAATGGGTATAGAACCGACGCTCTACCATCCACCGTTTGCGGGGAGAGAGCCGTGGGAACGAACTCTTGACATTGTCATGAACCACCTTTCTGCGATAGCGCACTACATAAAACAAGATGAGTGAGAAGAGGAAGGACAAGGTATGAAGAACCCACATAGGCAACAGCGATACCACATACCACATTGCGAAGAGAATGTAGTAGGCTATGTTCTTCAGTGTCCTGTATCGTTCCTTGTTATACCCCATATTATTCCGATTTACTGTATTTCTTGCTGATGCCCAGGAAGCGGCGTATCTTCTCCCAAGGCGACAGGTGCCAGCTGTGGGCACACATGTGGATAGCATAGCTGCGGGGCGTCACCTCGTGCTTATTGCCCGCAAAGGTCTCTGATGGATAGATGTGTATTCTGCCAGGCAGCTGTTGGTCAATATCCTTATAGACAAATCCCTTGCTCTCAGCCACCCTTGCATAGATATAAGGGGAGAGGATGTCTGTCCGCAGCGAGCCGTCTTCCTTTACAAAGTGCTTGTCCTGATACCAGTCAAGAACTTCTTTTACAAAAGGGCACCCCTTTTCTGCCCCCATTACAGCCGCCTGAATCTGAATGCCCTGAATGAAGACATCCTCTGTGCGATGTCCATCACTGTCCAAATAGCGCATCGAGCCACACTTCTCTATCTGGATAGGATGATATTCCATGCTTGAGAAGAAGGAGTTGTCGAGAAAATCGTCCAGCCTCTTCAGCAATACGACATCTGAATCCAGATAGATGCCCCCTTCAGTATACAGTGCGTGCATGCGGATATAGTCAGCAGCAAAGGCCCATTTACGCGCTTGGTAGGCTTCGTGGACGTAGGGTACTGAATGGATGTCGAAGTTCTTGGTATTCCATCTGATAATTTCATAGTCGGGATGCGTCTTGTGCCACGAGTCCATGCATTTCCGAATCTTCGGTGGAAATGGATCGTCGCTCAGCCAGCAATAATGGATTTTCTTAGGAATCATCTTGAACTGAAACTTATTTTGGTTACAAAGATAATGAAACAATAGGAAACTACCAAAAAAAAGTGAATTTTCTAACTTAAAATTGTGTATATCGATATTTCTTTGTACTTTTGTAACTGGTAATCCATACGAAAATATGAAAGAGGTACAGATACTCATCATCCACGTTCGTGACCAGAAGGAGCGCGAAACTTTCATGCAGAAACAGCTTGATGCATTGGGATGGCCCTATCATTATGTGTTGGATGGTGATGTCGCAGACCTTACTCCTGAGATTTTGGATCGCTATTTCCTTAACGATGGTAAACCAGAGACCATGTATGGACAGTTTCCACGTACCTCATGCGCCTACAAACATTTGCTGGCAACTCAATATGTTTTGGAAAAAGGGTTAGAGGGAGCCCTTATTATAGAAGACGACCTGCAGTTCTATCCGTCGTTCAAGCAATTGTTTTTGCAGAGCATGGATGAATATAGTAATCGATATGCTCAAATGCCCTTTATTGCCAATTATGAGGAGAGCAGTCTGTTGTTGGTTCCACGTAGCCTGCGAAAAAGAGGACAGATTCTTTATCCAGCGCAAAGAGACCGCTATGCAGGTTGTTATTATCTGAATAAGCATGCGGCTGAAGCCATTATGGGATATGTAAGACAATACAAATCGGATACGACCAGTGATTGTCTTCACAACAGGCTCGTCCAGATGGGACTTGTTCATTATTTTTGGAGTCATCCCTGTCTGGCATGCCAGTGCACTGCCGATGGGTCTATGCCTACGCTGATACCCACAAAGCCTCGTCCATGGAAAAGGCTCAAGTGGTTCTACAAGCGTCTTTACAAACATCTGCTTTATCATTTTCGCTAACGATGGACAAGAGAAAGTTATATTACATGCTGCATAGTGGCAAGAACAGCAATATGAAGTATTATCTTCGAAGCTATCTGCGAGAATATACTCCCAAGATTTTCTCCCGGATGCAGCTGGGAAGTATTCTTAGCCGACTTGACAGCCGTCCTGATAAAGAAGAAATCTGTAGTCGTGCCGATTATTATTGCAAGTTGACGGCTAACAGCAATTTTGACCGTCAGGCATGGAGCGCGAAGGCCGTCAGGCTGGAAAACCAGCCGATGACCGGGCAGAAAACCTATTACTTCGATGCAATGGAGGTTGCCCGCTATTTCTCTCCCGACCTTCGTTGGATTCTTGATCCTGGTGACAAACCGTATGTGGCTCCGCAACCTGCCATCGTGAAGAACAGGCCCATCACGCCCGATAATGCTAACTCCGTAATCCTGAACCTCGACAAGAACCGCCACTTCCTGTTTGTCGATGACAAGAAGGCGTGGCGCGACAAGCGCAATGTGGCTATCTTCAGAGGCGACTTAGGTCCCAGAAAGCAGAACCGCGACCTCTTCATGCACCGCTGGGTGGACCATCCGATGGTGGATGCTGCCTCAACCAATCGCTCGGATGAGCATCCGGAATGGCAGAAAGGTAAGCTAACTATCGGAGAGCATCTGGACTATAAGTTCATCATGTCCTTAGAGGGCAACGATGTAGCATCGAACCTGAAGTGGGTGATGTCCAGCAATTCGATTGCCGTCACCCCCCGATTGACACAGGAGACCTGGTTTATGGAGGGTACGCTCAAGCCCAACTATCATTATATAGAGGTGAATGACGACTTCTCGGACCTTGAAGAGCGCTTGAACTACTATATAGAGCATCCCGACGAGGCTGAGGCTATTATCCGGCATGCCCATGACTATGTGGCTCGCTTTCAGGATAAGGAGCGCGAGAAGCTCATCGCCCTCGTTGTGCTCAAGAAATACTTCGATTTTACCAACCAATGAAAGAAACATTTCAAAACATTGTGCAACTCCCGATATGGAGGCGCAAGCGTACCCTGATGGGTCTCTGGCTGCTGATGGTGATTGTCTCCGTAGTCATTCATCTGCACCACTTCAACAACTTCCTGATTTACAAGTTTACCTTCTGGCATGCAGAACAAGGCAGGAGTCTTTTTGAAAACTATGGTGACCATGGAGACGTGAATCACTATGGTCCTATATTTAGCCTGATTATCGCGCCGTTTGCCGTGATTCCCTCCATCTGGGTTGCCGTATTCCTATGGCATTTGGCACTGGCCTGGTTCCTGTGGTGGGCTATTCAGAACAGCACGCTGCCGAAGAAGAACCTTGTCTTCATGATCTGGTTCACGGCCCATGAAATGCTCAATGCACTGGGCATGTCGCAATTCAACGTGGCAACGGTAGCCATGATTGTCCTCACCTATTCCGCCATCCATCGCAACAAGGAGGTATGGGCGGCGTTTTGGATTGTTTTAGGCACGCTGGTCAAGATTTACGGCATCGTTGGACTCGCCTTTTTCTTCTTCGTTCGCAGCAAGTGGAAGTTCTCGCTTTGGATGGCCTTCTGGACCATTGTGCTGATAGCACTCCCCATGCCATTCTTTGGAGCCGACTACGTGGCTGGTCAATATATGGAATGGATAAAATGTTTGGCGGAGAAGGGACAGGAGAACATACTCTCCGATTTCCAGAACATCAGTCTGCTGGGCATGATTCGTAAGATAGGATATGCTTCCTCTTTGGGGCTTCAGTCGTATTGGAGCGTCTATTTGCGAGAGGCACAGGTTGACACCACTAATTTCTGGATTGCCACATGGAGCGACCTGTGGATTCTTATACCCTGCTTAATATACAGTGCCCTGCCCTGGCTCCGTTTCAAGCAATACAAGTCCCACTCGTTCCAGTTGATGGTGCTTGCCTTGGTGCTGATGATTGTCAACATCTTCAGCACAGGAGCCGAGAATAGCAGCTACGTCATCTCGATGGTGGGTGTTGCTATCTGGTATATCGCTGTTCCCTGGAAACGGAGCAGGCTCGACCTGGCATTGCTCATCTTCTGTTTCCTCCTCACCTCCCTGTCGCCCACAGACCTCTTCCCAGGCTACATCCGGACCTACTGGATAAGAGCCTTCTCTCTTAAGTCTCTGCCAGTTGTCCTCATTTGGGCCAAACTGGTTTGGGAGATGTGTACGAAGGATTACCTGAATGGCAACTCAGTTGAAAACGAAACAAATATCTAGGCTATGTACGACTATCTTATTGTAGGTGCCGGACTATTTGGAGCAACCTTTGCGTGGCGAGCCAAGCAGGTTGGGAAGACTTGTCTGGTTATTGACCGTCGCCAGCATACAGGAGGAAACACCTATTGCGAACAGCGCGAAGGTATCAATGTGCATCAATATGGAGCCCATATCTTCCATACCAACAATAAAGAAGTATGGGACTTCGTCAATTCACATGTGTCATTCAACCGATATACCAACAGTCCCTTGGCAAACTACCAAGGGAAACTGTATAACCTGCCGTTCAATATGAACACCTTCTATCAGATGTGGGGGGTGCGCACACCTGAAGAGGCAACTAGAAAGCTAGACGAACAGCGCAAAGAAGCCAAGAAAATGCTACAGCAGCAAGGTGTCTGCGAGCCACGCAACCTAGAGGAACAAGCCTTACTACTCATAGGCCGCGACATCTACGAACGCCTTATCAAGGGCTATACGGAGAAACAATGGGGGCGCTCCTGCAGAGAACTGCCTGCCTTCATCATCCGCCGCCTGCCCGTCCGAATGGTATTCGACAACAACTATTTTAATGACAGCTATCAGGGAATACCCATTGGGGGCTATAACATCTTGACAGACAGCCTGCTAAAGGGAGCAGACGTACGGTTAGGAATAGACTACCTCGGCAACCGTTCCTTTTGGGATGCCCAGGCACGCACCACGGTCTATACGGGTGAGATTGACCGCTTCTTCCATTATCAGTTAGGCCATTTGGAATGGCGGACGGTTCATTTCGAAACAGAGACACTGAACACGCCAAACTATCAAGGCAACGCTGTCGTGAACTATACGGAACGTAATGTTCCCTACACACGCATCATTGAACACAAACATTTTGAAACCTTTGGCGCAGATATTGAGAAGAACCCCAAAACCATCATCTCACGCGAATATTCTTCTGAGTGGAAAGCGGGAATGGAGCCATACTACCCTGTGAACAATGAGCATAACAGCCAACTCTACGAAAAATATCGGGTGCTTGCCTTTCAAGAAAAAAACATCATCTTCGGAGGCAGACTGGCAGAATACAAGTATTACGACATGGCCCCAATTATTGAGAAAGTTTTAGCTATTGATATGACATCAATATAGTCTTTGTTACAATACCATAAAATTTCGGCGATTTAGTTAAAATCGTTAACTCTTTGGCCTACATCGATCCGATGTAGGCTCCGTCTTCGCTCAGCGAACGTAAATCGTGCAAATATAAAAGCAAAGCGCTACAGCTGCTGCATATCGTAGAGTCGCTTGTAGTAACCGTTCTTGGCAATGAGCTCGTCATGCTGACCGCACTCCACGATTTCGCCCTCATAGAGAACGTATATCTCGTCAGCATTCTTGATAGTAGAGAGGCGGTGGGCAATAGCGATGGTAGTACGGCTCTTCATCAGTCGCTCCAAGGCTTCCTGTACCAGACGTTCTGACTCGGTATCAAGGGCAGAGGTAGCCTCATCGAGAATGAGGATGGGCGGATTCTTCAGGATAGCACGGGCAATAGACACACGCTGACGCTGTCCTCCGCTGAGACGTCCACCCCGATCTCCTATCATCGT
>OCVV011291772.1_pt1 | contig 15495 bp, 12 predicted proteins | sample 1539721 | NCBI WGS metagenome assembly OCVV01 (sample SAMN02144230, study PRJEB22623) | gut metagenome | biome: sheep rumen | host: Ovis aries | place: New Zealand
ATCCAGAAGCCTCTGGCCCGTGACGGGTAGGACGGCTTGAAATGAATTTAATGTTCTAAATAGAATTGGTTTATAAAAAGAACAATACTGCCACCAGCCCGTGAGGGTCAGTGGCAGTTTTCAGTATTCTCTGACGGTCGCTGTATCAGCATCGCTGCCCATCCACTATGGTCAGTCCCATCGTGTGGACTGTCGAAAGTGTCAAGCAGCAAGGTCGGTCCAGGCGGTGGGAACGGCATTACACCCATCACTTTTCAGCAATAATGGTTCTGGCTTTCTCAGAACTGACTCCGTGACTCATAGGGTCTTGATATGACCGTTTTTGATTCACCCCACCCCTGGCCCCTCCCCTAAAGGGGCGGGGAGTTGTGCAGGAAGGGATCGAAATAGCATCGCGAATCGATAGGTGTGACTCGTTGGATATCTTACAGTCCCTCGATTTCCTCGGCCGTCAAGCCAGTGTACTTTGTAATTAATTCCAGAGACATTCCGTCGTTCATCATCCGTCTGGCTGATTCTCTGCCTCCTTGTAGTTTGCCTTCCTTGTACATGTCTGTGAAAGCTTTGTCAATAGCAGTGCCAACTACCTCACCAAAGACGTTATTGAAAAAGATACGCTCCATAAAGAGACTGTCGGTGAGCGACCAGCATGTATTATCGTATTTCAGACGCTCTTTTTCTATCATCGGTCTGTTCTCCATAATCTCGGCGTACTTCTTAACGTCTGCGTAATTGAGAACAAAACAGTTCAGTTTTTCAGCAATAATGGCTCTGGCTTTCTCAGAACTGACTCCGTGACTCATATGGTTTCTATTTGTTTAATTGTGAGGTCGGCTTTCGGGTTCAAATACTTTCCTCTCATTGTCGCATTTCCTTTCTGTTGCTTCAAATTCTCTTTTCCCATAATGATTAAATTTAAAGGGTTTAACTTCAGTTTGTCGGTGCAAAGATACTAACTATTCCCGAGACTGCCAAATATTTGAGGACTTTTTATGAAAGGAACTGACTGTCCTAAACAATATCTCTGAGGCTTTCACGTTTATATAAGGTATGCAGTGGACTGACAGAATCAGACAGGTGAAGATCATCCTTGTGGTGGCGGCCATCGTGATTGCGATGGCGTCGCTGATTGTGTCGCACTATCTGGTGGCGGACCTGCAGCAGGAGGAGCGCAACAAGATGGTGACTTGGGCGGAGGCGCTTCGAACGCTGAACAGCGCTGATGAGAATACGGACCTCTCGCTGGTGCTGAATGTGATACAGAGCAACAACACCATCCCCGTGATCGTGATGGATGCGGACGGAGAAGTGACAGACTACCGTAATATAGATATGAACGCGCGTACGGCGGAGGATTCTGCCGACTATGTGGCACGCTATGCCAAGTCGATGCTTAATGACGGCAACTATATCAAGATTCAGTTGGACGGCATGCGGGGAGACACGCTTCAGGCAGATGCGGATAAGGACTATCAACTGGTGTGCTATGATGAGTCGACACTGCTGAAAAGGCTGTCACAGTATCCTTACTGGCAGTTGGGCATCGTGATGATATTCGTCGTCGTGGCTATCTTTGCACTGCTGGCTTCAAAGAAGGCGGAACAGAATAAGGTGTGGGTGGGACTCTCGAAAGAGACAGCCCACCAGTTGGGTACACCTATCTCCAGTCTGATGGCTTGGGTAGAAATCCTGAAGGAGAACTACCCGGAGGACGACCTGATACCAGAGATGAACAAGGACGTGAAGCGGCTGGAACGGATAGCCGAGCGCTTCTCGAAGATCGGGTCGCTGCCCGAACCCGTAGAGGCATCCATGAATGAGGTGCTCGACCGCGTGGTGGACTACATGGACAGGCGGACGTCGAAGAAAGTGGAAATAACCAGGCATCTGCCCGACCATGAAGTCATCGTGAAGATGAACGCCTCGCTCTTTGAGTGGGTGATAGAGAACCTCTGCAAGAATGCCGTCGACGCGATGGAGGGAAAAGGGAGGATAGACATCACGCTGACCGATGAAAACGGGCTGACGGCCATCGAGGTGGCCGACAATGGCAAGGGCATACGCAAGAAAGACATCAAGAATGTGTTTACGCCAGGATTCACGACGAAGAAGCGCGGCTGGGGTCTGGGCCTCTCACTGGCGAAGCGTATTGTGGAGGAATACCACAAGGGACGCATCTTCGTGAAGCAGTCGGAGGTTGGGAAAGGCACTGTTTTCCGCATAGAATTGCACACTTAGCCCCTGATGTGTGTAATCCGGGAGGCATTTTTTCGGTAAAAACATAAAAAAATGAAATATCTGTGTCTTATCTAAAAAAATATTCGTAACTTTGCACCCCAAATAATGAGTAAATGTGTAGTTTAGAGCATTTTAAGATTGATTTGAAGAGCCTGACCGAGGCTGAGAGTGCCTTGGATTTCGACTTGGATGACCGTTTCTTTGAGGCTTTGGACGGCTCGGAATTGAGGCATGGGGCATTGCATGTGTCGCTGTCTATACGCAAGGCAACCGGCTTTTACGAACTCCAGTTTCATACCGAGGGCACAGTGACCGTGGCCTGTGACCGCTGTCTCGACGACATGGATCAGCCGGTATCGGCTGACAATCGGCTGATAGTGAAACTTGGTGCGGTCTACTCCGAGGAAGATGATGTCATTACGCTACCTGAGGACGAAGGAATACTCGATACGTCGTGGCTCATCTATGAGTTTGTGGTGCTGGCTATACCCATCAAGCATGTGCATGCACCTGGCAAGTGCAACCCTGCGATGAGCAAAGTTCTGGAAGAACTCTCAACTGACCGAAGCAGCGATGAGGCGTCCGACCAGCCCGTAGACCCCCGATGGAGCGCATTATTGAAGTTAAAAGAGTAATAAGTTTAAATATTAAAAGAATTATAGAATTATGGCACATCCTAAAAGAAGACAATCAAGCACCCGTCAGGCCAAGCGTCGTACGCACGACAAGGCTGTAGCACCAACACTGGCAGTATGCCCCAACTGCGGAGCCTACTATGTGTATCACACGGTATGCCCGACTTGCGGCTACTATCGTGGTAAGGTCGCTATCAAGAAGGAGGAGGAAGTCGCTGAGTAATGAGCAATAAGATTAGCGCGATAATCACAGGCGTAGGTGGCTATGTGCCCGACTATGTCCTCACCAATGAGGAGTTGTCGAGAATGGTAGACACCAATGATGAGTGGATTACGACGCGTGTGGGCATCAAGGAGCGCCGTATCCTGACAGAGGAGGGACTCGGCACTTCTTATATGGCGCGTAAGGCCGCCAAGCAGGTGATGCAGAAAACAGGCGTTGATCCGGATTCTATTGATGCTCTAATTGTCGCCACTTCTACTGCTGATTATAAATTCCCGTCCACAGCCAGCATCGTGCTGGGAAAACTCAGGCTGAAGAATGCCTTCGCATTCGACTTCTGGGGCGCCTGCTGTGGATTCCTCTACTCATTGGACGTGGCCACATCGATGATCCAGAGCGGACGATATAAGAAAATCATCGTCATCGGGGCGGACAAGATGTCGTCAGTGACTGACTACAAGGACCGTCAGACCTGCCCTCTCTTCGGCGACGGGGCTGGTGCGGTACTCTTGGAGGCTACCGAAGAGGAGAATCTCGGTGTGATGGACTCTTATTTCCGTGCTGACGGCAAGGGGCTTCCCTTCCTGCACATCAAGGCCGGCGGCTCGGTAAGTCCTCCCTCGCATTTTACTGTTGATCACAGGCTGCATTATCTGTATCAGGAGGGGCGCACTGTGTTCCGTTATGCTGTGACGAGTATGAGTGACGACTGTGCACTGATAGCAGAACGTAACGGCCTGACAAAGGATAACATCCAATGGATAGTCCCTCATCAGGCAAATATGCGTATCATTGAAGCCGTGGCTAAGCGTCTGGAGGTACCGATGGATAAGGTCATGGTGAATATCGAGCATTATGGCAACACCAGTGCGGCAACGATACCATTGGCTCTGTGGGACAATGAGTCCAGGCTGAAGAAAGGAGACAATATGATTCTCACGGCCTTCGGCGCAGGATTCGTCCATGGTGCATCCTACTATAAGTGGGCATACGATGGTGATAAGTAACTTTAAGAAAACAATACGAAAAAACGCATCCTTCCTCGAGAGAATGCGTTTTTTTGTCTAAGAAGCGGTTATGCATAAGGCAGGATTTGTAAATATCGTGGGAAATCCCAATGTGGGTAAGTCGACACTGATGAATCAACTCGTCGGTGAGCGCATTTCCATTGCGACCTTCAAGGCACAGACTACTCGCCATCGCATTATGGGCATTGTCAACACGCCTGAGATGCAGATTGTGTTCTCTGATACCCCCGGTGTGTTAAAGCCCAATTACAAGTTGCAGGAGTCCATGCTGGCCTTCTCGGAGTCGGCCTTGCAGGACGCGGACGTGTTGCTGTATGTGACTGATGTCGTCGAAAATCCTGAGAAGAACAGGGATTTCCTGGACAAGGTCTCAAGGATGACGGTGCCTGTCCTGCTTCTGATAAACAAGATAGACCAGAGCGACCAGAAGTCTCTGGGCGACATCGTGGAGAAATGGCACGGTCTGCTGCCTAATGCGGAGATCCTGCCTATCTCGGCAAAGAATAAGTTTGGTACGGATATCTTGCTGAAACGTATCCAGGAACTGTTGCCAGAGAGCCCAGCCTTCTTTGATAAGGACCAGTTGACTGACAAGCCGGCCCGTTTCTTCGTCTCTGAAATCATCCGCGAGAAGATTCTGCTCTATTATGACAAGGAGATTCCTTATTCTGTGGAGGTCGGTGTCGAGCGTTTCAAGGAAGACGACAAGCATATTCATATCAATGCGGTCATTTACGTGGAGCGTGACTCTCAGAAGGGCATCATCATCGGCCATCAGGGCGTAGCCTTGAAGAAAGTGAGCACTGAGTCGCGTAAGTCGCTTGAGAAGTTCTTTGGTAAATCAATATATCTTGAGGTCTTCGTAAAGGTCGACAAAGACTGGCGGTCGTCGGAGAGAGAATTGAGTCATTTTGGATATAACCCTGAGTAATAGAGTATATGGCAAATCTAGTAGCGATTGTGGGAAGGCCCAATGTGGGCAAGTCTACACTCTTTAATCGTCTGACGAAGACGCGTCAGGCAATAGTCAGCGACGAGGCTGGAACGACCCGTGACCGGCAATATGGCAAGTGTGAGTGGAACGGTAAGGAGTTCTCTGTCGTTGATACAGGCGGCTGGGTGGTTAATAGCGATGACATCTTTGAAGAGGAGATCCGTAAGCAGGTGCTCATTGCCACGGAGGAGGCTGACCTGGTGCTTTTCCTCGTTGACATCAAGAGCGGTATGACTGATCTTGACGAGGATGTGGCAAAGATCCTGAGACGCTCAAAGTTGCCTGTGCTGCTTGTTGCCAACAAGGCTGATGATAACAAGCAACTGTATGACCAGTATGAGTTCTATAAGTTAGGACTGGGCGATCCGTATTGCATCAGTGCTGCCACAGGAAGCGGTACCGGTGATCTGCTCGATGAAGTGTTGGCAAAATTGCCGGAAAAGAGTGCTGATGAACTGGAAGAGGGCATACCCCGATTTGCTGTCGTCGGGCGCCCGAATGCCGGCAAGTCGAGCCTGATCAATGCCTTCATCGGTGAAGAGCGGAATATCGTGACTGAGATTGCCGGTACGACCCGTGACAGCATCTATACCCGCTACGATAAGTTCGGCTTCGATTTCTATCTGGTCGATACGGCCGGCATCCGTCGTAAGAATAAGGTGACGGAAGACTTGGAGTTCTACAGTGTGATGCGCTCTATCCGTGCCATCGAGAATTCTGATGTCTGTATCCTGATGATTGACGCCACCCGTGGTATCGAAGCCCAGGATATGAATATCTTCCAACTGATCCAGAAGAACAACAAGAGTCTGGTGGTGGTGGTCAACAAGTGGGATCTGGTGGAGGAGAAGTCGCAGATTGTCATAGATACTTTCGAGAAAGCCATCCGGAACCGTATGGCGCCGTTTGTCGACTTCCCCATCATCTTCGCCTCGGCACTGACCAAGCAGCGTATCTTCAAAGTGCTGGAGACGGCCAAGCAGGTCTATCTCAATCGGAAGGCACGTATTGGCACGACTAAGTTGAATGAGGTGATGCTGCCGTTGATAGAGGCGTTCCCCCCTCCCTCCATCAAGGGGAAGTACATCAAGATCAAGTACGTCTCACAGGTGCCGGATACGCAGATTCCCACGTTCGTGTTCTATGCCAACCTGCCGCAGTACGTCAAGGAGCCATACAAGCGCTTCCTGGAGAATAAGATCCGTGAGAACTGGACGTTGACAGGCTCGCCTATCAATGTCTTTATACGGCAGAAATGATGAGGGGATTTCTCAGACTGATAGTCGTTGTCTTGGTATCCGCCTTTTCGTGGACAGCATGTTCAGGTCCTTCGGCAGAGGAACTTGCCTCTTTGGCAGCCAAGGGCTACTATGAGCACCTGCTGAAAGGGGAATATGACAAATTCCTGGAGGGGGTGAATGGCTCCGACACCATCCCGGACGACTATCGGGAGCAGTTGCTGGTGGGGTATAAGCAGTTCATGCACCAGCAGGAGCAGGCGCATCGCGGCATCCGTGACGTGCGGATTGTGAATGCCCAGACAGATACAATACAAAAATATACTAGCGTCTTCCTTGTGCTTTGTTTCGGTGATTCCACTAATGAGGAGATTGTCGTGCCGATGGTGGAGCGCGAAGGGAGATGGAGGATGAAATAATGTGTAGATAGGATATGAAGAAGTATTTGATTTCATTGGTACTGCTGTTTTCCGCTTTTCCTTTGATGGCTCAGGAAAACAAGTTCCAACTTAAGAGTTTCGTGAAGGAAAACAATATATTCAATCACTTGGATGCCGCGTTGACGCTGGGAACTACGGGCATCGGAATCGATGTGTCTTCCCCGGTGACGAATTGGGCTCAATTAAGGGTCGGCTTTTCCTTTATGCCACGCTTTCATTATGACATGAATTTCGAAATACAGGTTGGTGATACCAAGGAGAGTAAGTATGACGCGAATGGTAAACGTGTTGTTACCAAGTTCGACAGACTTGCCGAAATGCTGGAAGGACTGACAGGATACAAGGTGGACGACGAAGTGGGTGTGGAGGGAAGACCGACATACCACAATTTGAAGGTCCTCGTCGATGTCTTCCCCTTTCAGAACAATAAGCACTGGCATGTGACGGCTGGCTTCTACTGGGGACCCTCAAAAGTGGCTGATGCAAAGAATAAGATGGAGGAGATGTCTTCTCTGCTTGCTGTAGGTATTTATAACAGACTGTATGAGAATACGCTCAGGTCGTATGAAAGTGTCCTTCGCTATGAGAATGGTGAAATCGAGGTCTGGGATATAGAGCCTATAGTGTCCATGGGACCCATATCCATTGACAGTCCGACGGCTATAAAGTCAGTCTACAACAGTGTCGTCTCTAACGGGCGAATGGGCATGATACTTGGTCAGCGTAAGTCTGACGGCTCTAATTATTTGATGGAGCCTGATGAGAATGGCATGGTGAGAGTAGAGGCACGGGCGAATTCGATCAAACCCTATTTAGGTGTTGGCTACGGCGGGCGGCTTTTGAAGAAAAGTGATAAACTTCATATCGCTGTGGATGTGGGTGCCATGTATTGGGGAAAGCCCAGTCTGATTACGCACGATGGAACAGACTTGGTTAAGGACATCTACAAGAATACGATTAAAGGAAAAACTGGGGATTACGTGAAGATCTGTAGGAATTTCCAAATACTCCCTGTCTTGGATGTCAGGTTAGTGTATTCTATTTTCTAAGAAAGAATAAATCCCAGCCTTTTGGCTGGGATTTATCATTTATTTCACTATGACTTTCTTTCCGTTGATGATATAGATTCCGCTCGGCAGCCCTTCTGTTGAGTTGTCTGCCTTCATCCTTACACCTGTCAAGGTATATACACCATTGGCTGAAGGTGCCTGATCGTAGGTGGCGCTGTTGATGGCAGTCAGATTGTCAAATGAGGCCTTGTCAACGAGTTTGATACCGCCCTTTGTGGCGCTTGCTTCTGTCGCCTTAATGGGGAAGTATGCTTTGTTGGCCAGGAGATACTTGCCTTTGTTAGTCACTTCCAACTGGTTGTCCTTAGCCACGACCAGTGCCAGTTTCCCGTCTACGCTTCCGAGTACGCGCATGGTGGATTCATTGTAGTCTGTTACGTTCTTCTCTTCCACCATATTTTCTACGGTGCTTTCTCCTCTGCTCCTGTCATCAAATGAAAATTTGACATAGCAGAAGTAGATGCCTTTCAGTTCATTGCCACTGATGGCTGCAGGTGCCTCGGCACTGCTGAGAGGCTTTAGTTTGTTGTCTTCTACCTTATTGGAAGAACATTCGAGGATGACAGGTGTTGCAGCCGGCACTTTCCCGCCGATCTCCTTCAGAACGGCAGCGGGTTCAGCGATATTGCTGTACTGGTGCTCGTCGATGTAGTAGGCTTTCATACCCTCTGGCAGTTGGTATGCAAAACTTGTGTAGAGCGTCGTGTAATATTTGTCGCCTATGGTTATGTCAGGCTTCACTCCCAGATATTCCTGGTCGTTATCTATTTTCTTGATTTCCCAGGAAGCATAAGTCCCGGCATTACCCCTTACCTTGTTGACGCCGACGCCCACGGTCGCATTCTTCTCTTCCCCAATCTCGAAGTTATCCATCAAGTATATCATCTGGCCTTGATACTCACTGCACAGAGCAGATCCCGTTGATACAAGGTGATAGCCCTTCAGCAGGTTCCTTGTCTTCATCCCTTGGCCTTCTAATGACAAATCCCCGGATTCGCCGGAAATGTAAATAACAGAGCCCGGATCTGTAACAGGATCTTTTACCGTCCTAAGCGCATTGACAGCCATGAATTGGTATAGTTCGGAAACACCGATGCTTTTGAATGCCTTATATACCCTATCGTTGACAATAGTGATATATCTGTTGGCTGCTCCTTTGTTCTTGACTCTATAGAATCCTGGCTCCTCGTATTGAGCGAACGTGGGAATCGTTAGTAATGCACTAATTGTAATTAGTAATATTTTCTTCATTGTATTTATTTTTAAAAGCCCAACCTTTCGCCTTAACATAATCGTTAAAACGCAAGGTTGGGCATTCGTTTATTGACTTCTTAAATTACTCTGCGATACAGATTGTGACACGGTTCATGTCGTTCTCAGCAAACGGCTGAACACGGGCACCCTTGCTGTCGTAAGAGATGCGGCTTGCAGCAATGCTGTAGTCTTCCTTCAGTGACTTCACAACAGCATCAGCACGCTGGGCAGCGAGACGATCGTTGATCTTGTCATTACCTGTGCCGGCATCAGCATAACCGGTTACGATCACCTTTGCTGCGGGATGCTTTGTCAGATAGTCGGCAATGTCCTTCACCTTTCCAGCCTCTTCGTCTGAAATCTTGAAAGAGTTGATCTTGAAGAACACGTCACGGCGGAGCGGCTCAATCTGTGGAGCGGGTGCGGGAACTTCCACAACCTTCTCAACGACCTTCTCTACATAGCGGATCTCAGGCTCTGGAGCGGGGATGACGCGTGTGCTGTAGGTCGGACCGAGGTTGATCTTCACACCAGCGAGGGCATTGAAGTACCAGTCCCAGTTGCCAGCCTTCTTAGAGTTGTACTTGTCTGACAGCGTGTTGGCACTTACTTCGAGACCGAGGCTGATAGCATTGCTCAGTCTGAAGTCAGCGGTGATACCACCCTGACCGACGAAATTCACCTTCGTGCCGTCCCAGATATACTCCAGAGAGTTGACTCCGTAAGCCTGGTTCATGGCAGCCTGTGCGTCAGCAGCCTTGCTGTTGCTGAAGGCAACGTTGGCACCTACACCCAGGAATACACCGAAGTTGAACACACGAGTGGGGTTGAAACCGCAGAGAGCGTTTGACAGGTTTATCGTCAGGTCAACGGTAGGAGCCACATATTTCCAGTCCCACTTGTACTTGTTGTTGTCCATCTTAGAACCGGCCTTGCTCTGCCAGGCGTTGACAGCCAGACGGGCACCGAAGATGGGGTCGAACTGACGGCCGATGGCTGCCTGAACGTTGTACGAATTCAAGTCACCGAAATCAACCTCACCGAGGGTATGCTGGATGCCCAGGGGCTGAATCTGAACATACCAGTGAGGATTGAAAACGTATTCAGTCTTAGGCTGCTGATCCTGAGCGGATGCTGAGATGAATCCCAGCGCCAGCAGACAAGACAATATTGTTTTCTTCATTTTCATATACTCTTTTTAATTATTGAATTCACAAATGTTTATTTGGCACCTCTGATAGTATAGTACAGATTCTTCACGTTTCCGCTATAGTCCATAGCAGAGAACTGAATCTTATAGGTGTGACCAGCCTCGATGGTGAGGGGAATCTCAGTGACGCTACCAGGAATCAGTTTGCCCAGGAAGCCAGAGTTGATAGGATCGTCTGCGCTGACAGCCTGACCGTCAACAGCAACCACAGCCACGAACTTCTTGAAGGCAGGAGCAACGATTTCTGCAGTCCAGGATGTAGGCATCAGTTTGATCTCACCAGCCTTGAATCTTGTGAATGCACTTGCATCCTCAGAAACGCTGGGGTGAGCGGTGCCTTCGCTGTCAGCAATCAGCAGGGTGGGCTGGATGGCAGCATTCACGTTGTTCAGGATAGGAGCAGCAACTCTCTTGTTGAATCTGTTAAGGAAGTTCCAGATTCTCTGGCGAGTTGTCTCATTGGATGTAGCGTGCTTAACAGCATAACTCTCCAGTTTCTCCAGTGCGCTCATGTTGTCACCGTTGTAGTTCATCACCTCGTTCAGGTCGAAGTCATAACCAAACGGCTTCCAGGAGATAGCAGCGATTTCGGCAGGTGAATAGGTGTGATTGTTTTCACCCCATGTAGCCTGCAGACGCAGAGCGGGCGTGTTGTTGAGAGCGAAGATATCCAGAATGGTCTTCAGGATGTTGGTAATGGTCTCCTTGTTGCGCTCCTTGATGACAGCGACGATGTTGGCCTTGGTCTCTTCCACGTTACCGACATTGAGTGAGAACTCCAGATCCTTCAGACCCTGACCGGAAATTGTAGCGTCAGCCTCATAGAAGGCATTCTCGCCACGTGTAGCAAATGATACAATCTTGTTGGAGGGCTGCAAACCAGAAAGTGTAACAGGAGCAACCTGACCTGCGGTGTTGACGAGTTGCAGAGTCTTGTCTGTGAAGTCAACATTGCTGGGGTTAACAGTTACATACAATTTACCTGCATTGCCAGTCTCGTTTGTGATGTAAGCACCAGCCTCTACAACGGGCTCTACTTCACCTGTCAACGGGTTCTTGAATGTAATATCTCTCTTTGCCTCACCAAAGCAAGCGAGAAGGATATTTGTCTTCAAGTCGACGGGGAGGTTGAAACCGAACAGAGGATTAGATACCCAGTCAGCAGAGAGGCTATAGATTGCCTCGTTCATCAGGACGTCAACCTTCTTTTGCAACTCAGCAAGTGCTGCTTCGATCTCGGCAATCTGGTTCTTAATCTCTGTGTCATCGTATCCATTTGTGTTAGGCTTCAGATTGTTAATCTTCTGCTCCAACTCACTCAGTTTGTTGAGAATTTCTGTTGCATCGAATGTGGCATCCTCACCTTTAGCCTTCACGCCAGTGTCAGTCGTACCAATCCACCAGTTGCCATTATCGCCAATAAAAGGAGTCAATCCGTCCTGACCGTTCTGACCGTTCTGACCGTTCTGACCGTTCTGACCATTCTCGCCCTGGGCTTTCACACCAGTGTCGGTTGTTCCAATCCACCAGTTGCCATTATCGCCGATAAACGGAGTCAAACCTGCCTCACCCTGAGGACCCTGAGGGCCGGCAGGACCAGTTTCACCAGTTTCACCCTTCTCTCCCTGAGGACCCTGAGGGCCGGCAGGACCCTGAGGTCCCTGAGGACCAACCTGCAACTTTAAGTTCTCGATCTGAGATTGAAGGTTTGCAATCTTGCTCAACAACTCAGTCTGAGAGTCGGCATCATTGTCCTTACAAGAAACAAATGCACTCGAAGCAGCCACCAATACGGCCACTAAGAGAATACCATTAATAATTTTCTTTTTCATTGAATTTTAAATTATAATTAGACATATATATATGATTCCTCTACATAAATCGCTGCAAAAATAGGCATTTTATTTTAAACTGCCAAGAAAAGTTTAAGTTTTTTTTTGATTTTCCCTCTTTTTATGACAAAATATGCCCTTATTGTTACGAAAGTGCGCCTGACAGGACTCGAACCTGCACGTCGTAAACACCAGATCCTAAGTCTGGCGCGTCTACCAATTCCGCCACAGGCGCTCTCTATCGTTTCTTTCACAAGAAAACGGCTGCAAAGTTAAGCATTTTTGTTGATTCTGCCAAATGATTCTGGAATTTTCCCCAAAATGTGTGGTCTGTTTTATCGCGCGTACATTATATATTTAATTATTCTTCATCATTATTTGATTATTCTTCATCGTCGAAGAGTCGTAATTGTCCTGTTAGTTCGTCGCGTACTTGCTGCTCGCTCTTGCCGGCATCCTCGTCCAGGTCTTCTTCCTCGGTGGTGTCCGGCTCTTCCTCTGCCTCCACCTTTTCTTCCGGGAATCGGGTGGGCGGCAGTTCCTCGACGCTCTCCAGTTGCCATGTTGTCAGGCGTTTTCCTTTGGCCTTGAATCCTTTGACGGCGATGTATTGTTCAGCGTCGATCTCCTCTGTTCCCCGGAACTCGTCGGTGCCGCCATAGGTCAGTTTGATGAGCGGGTAGGCCGTGTCTGTCAGCAGGATGAGTTTCGAGGCGGGATTGTCGCTCAGCCAGTTCTGCTTCTTCTTCGAGGCGTCCATCAGGAAGCGCTTCATATAGGGATAGCCCTGGTTGTCGGCATCGTAGAGAATGGCTGTCCATACCTTGTTGGCGTCAAACTTCTCGATGCGCAGGATGTTCTCCTCGAAATGGTTGTTGAGGTCGAAGTTGGTCAGGTAGAAGTCGCCGTTAGTCAGCACCACGAGTATCTGGTCCTCGTCATAGAACTCGCCCAGCAGCCGGCCGTGTTCATCGTAGTTCAGGCGGTTGACGTCGGGGTCGTACCATACTTTCCTGCCGCCGAGCGTAGAGTGCCCGTGGCTCTTCAGGCCTATGCGGTGGACGGAGTATTTTGTCAGGAGGTTCCCCTTCGAACTGCGCCCTTTGATCATGATTTCAGAGAAGTCTTTTTCGAGGAATATCTTCTTGATCTTGGGGTTGGGGTCGAGTGTCACCTTGATGATCTCGGCCTCTCCGTTGGGGTTGGCGGTGAAGTACATGACCTTCGAGCCGGGTGTGCCCTGGGTCAGGTCGTATTCCTTGTCGCGCGTCATCGCTGTCACGTTGAAGCGCTTGATATAGTAGAATCCTTTCTTGCCGTCGCGATAGACTGCGTTGTAGATGGTGCGCGTGTCGTTCTTTTTGAACACCTGCAGGTGCATCACGTTCTTGCCTACGAAGATCTTCTCTGCGACGCGGATGACCTTGTATTTGCCGTCCTTGTAGAACAGGATGATGTCGTCGATGTCGGAGCAGTTGCAGACGAACTCGTCTTTCTTCAGCCCTGTGCCGATGAAGCCGTCAGTGCGGTTGATGTAGAGTTTCTGGTTGGCTTCCGCCACCTTGGTGGCCTCGATGGTGTCGAAGTTGCGGATCTCGGTGAGGCGCGGATGGTCATGGCCGTATTTGTCCTTGAGGAACTGGAACCAGTTGGCTGTCACTTCCACCATGTTTGCCAGGTCGCGGTCTATCTCCTCTATCTCGGCCTTGATGCGGGCCATCAGTTCGTCGGCCTTGTCCTTGTTGAACTTCAGGATGCGCTGCATCTTGATTTCCAGCAGCCTGAGGATGTCGTCCTTGGTCACCTCGCGCACCAGTTGGGGGTAGAACGGTGTCAGCCGCTCGTCGATATGCTCGCATACCTTATCTATATTGGGGGCCTGCTCGAACTCCCGGTCCTTGTAGATTCGCTCCTCGATGAAGATCTTCTCCAGCGAGCAGAAGTGGTATTGCTCCAGGAGTTCGCCCCGGCGGATTTCCAGTTCCTGCCGGATCAGGTCCTTTGTCCGCTCGACGGAGTGCTTCAGGATGTCAGAGATGGTGAGGAACTGTGGCTTGCGGTCGGCGATGACGCAGCAGTTGGGCGAGATGTTGATCTCGCAGTCGGTGAAGGCGTACAGCGCGTCGAGGGTCTTGTCGCTGCTGACGCCGGGCATCAGGTGAACCTGTATCTCCACCTGGGCCGATGTCAGGTCGTCCACGCGCTTGGCCTTGATTTTGCCTTTCTCGATGGCCTTGGTGATGCTCTCAATGAGGGTGCCCACGGTCTTCGAGAAGGGCAGTTCGCGGATGACGAGCGTCTTCTGGTCGAGTTTCTCTATCTTGGCCCTCACTTTCAGCACGCCGCCGCGCTGGCCGTCGTTGTATTTCGACACGTCGATCGAGCCGCCCGTCTGGAAGTCGGGGTAGAGGTGGAACTCCTGGCCGTGCAGATACTGGATGGCGGCATCGCAGATCTCGCAGAAGTTGTGGGGCAGGATCTTCGACGACAGACCCACGGCGATGCCCTCGGCGCCCTGCGCCAGCAGCAGGGGGTACTTCACGGGCAGGGTGATGGGCTCCTTGTTGCGCCCGTCGTAGGAGAGTTGCCACTCGGTGGTCTTGGGATTGAACACGGTGTCGAGGGCGAACTTCGACAGGCGGGCCTCTATGTAACGGGGGGCGGCCGCCTTGTCGCCCGTGAGGATGTTGCCCCAGTTGCCCTGGGTGTCGACGAGCAGGTCCTTCTGTCCCAACTGCACGAGGGCGTCGCCGATGGAGGCGTCGCCGTGGGGGTGGAACTGCATGGTGTGGCCCACGATGTTGGCCACCTTATTATATCGCCCGTCGTCCATGCGCTTCATCGAGTGCATGATGCGGCGCTGCACGGGCTTGAACCCGTCCTCGATATTGGGCACGGCACGCTCCAGTATCACGTATGAGGCATAGTCCAGAAACCAGTTCTGGTACATCCCGCTCAGGTGATGCACTGCCGCCGCGTCGAAGCGGTTCACGGGCTTATAGTCGGAATGGGCCTCTGGCTGTCCTTCCGGCTCCTGCTCTTCAAGTATCTCCTCGTCCTTTGTTTCGTCGTCCATAATATGTCCTTAGTTATCTTTGGGCTACAAAATTACGAAAATTTATTGAAACAGACGAAGAAATCACGGATTTTAACCCAACTTTTACGTCTTTTCCTTGTATCTCTTGCTAATCAGCGGTTTATATTTTTCCGCTATGTCTGCTGTGTTCTACAAATTTTGATTCTTCTGAACGGCATCGGTTTGTATTTCAACATTGAGTAGATGTCTGCTGCCTGTTCTGTCGGCGTGCTGCATATTCTCATTTTCACCTTCTC
>OCVV012839043.1_pt1 | contig 15495 bp, 11 predicted proteins | sample 1539721 | NCBI WGS metagenome assembly OCVV01 (sample SAMN02144230, study PRJEB22623) | gut metagenome | biome: sheep rumen | host: Ovis aries | place: New Zealand
TAAGATGTCTGATGTAAGAGATTGTCGGTAAGTCGGTCATGGAACTATTGGTTTGAGAGCAACTTCCAATGGTGATATGGCCGCTTGTCATTTATGGTTCATGGTTCAAGGTTAAGGGTTCATGGCAATTTATGGTTGTTCCAGATAGTGAACTTGAAAACTATGTAAGCCGTGAATTTTCCGCCATCTCTGAAGAGAATTTCAAAACCATTGAAATGATGGTCAAGCTAAGAAGGATGGAACAGTCTATTCATGAAATGAACAGCTATCCAGATGCAGAGAGTCGCGATGATTATAAACTAAAGGTTGAAGAGATAGGCCGCTATCTTGCGAGAATAAGACCAATTGTTGGCAGGCAAGTGACCGCATCCTACCGAAGGAAATTGGGATTGTGTAGTTAAAAGGGCTGAGACTGAGAGGTTAATGCCCTTTTCTCGTTAAAAATGCGTAATAGTTTAAGAGAAATAAGACAGATTCCGTGGAGAATTCTTATTTTTGCAGAATTAACGTTGAAATAGTATTATCTGTAGCGCATTGACAATGGATAAGAATGAACTGAGAGAGATACGCAAGAAGAAGTTTGCTCTAATGGAGCAACAACTGAAGGAAATTCATCCAAAGGAGGAGAATCGCCTGTTCTATCATCATTCTAATGAGGATAGGGTTGTGCTATCTCATGCTCTGTTTTGGACGATGACGCTGCCTCAGAACTTCAAGAGTAAAATTAGGAAAGAGAAATTCTTCCTGCTGTTGAGACAGTATCAGGAGGAGATGCTTGATGCCTTTCTCCAAGATGATGATTATTTCTCAGACCTGTTGCATTACTGTACTCTGATGTATGAGATAATGCCAACGATACTGATGTCGTCATATCTAAGAGAAGAAAAGGATTCTCGCAGACTCGCTGCCATCGCCGTCGTAGCCGCTGGTTTTGGTGGGGATATGCCTGAAGATTTGGCGAATGAACTCCTGGATGATATAGACTACCATTTCAATAAGGTGAAGTGTCGGCAGATAGAGTTGATGATGCCGAAGCTGATGAAGATGGTGGAGGGGGAGATGAGAAGTATGAGATAAATTCGACGGGGAAACCATCGAGCACAGAATATTGGTGATGCCCTGCGGAGAAGCGCAGGGAACGGTGGTGGGAAAACAAATAACGAATAATCGGAATATATAGAAGAAAGTTTGGATTTTAACCAGATGAACATAAGAGAATATTACGAAGATTTTAAGCAAAAAGTAAACTCAATCATAGATACCTCACTGAATGAAGCTGAGGTAGCTAATGAGTTGGCACTATGTTTCCACTTGACTACAGACTACGAGACGTGGCTTGAGTGCATTGGCAATAGACTTGAACTGATAATGTACAAGAATGCAATCATGGTCTATCAAGATGCAATAGGCAGTATGCTGGAAGGTCAATATCAAAATGCTTTTATGGGGTTGAGATATTGTTTTGAACGTACATTATGTGGTGTATATCTCTCTGCCAATGAACTTGAATTAAGGACATGGCTAGATGGACGTCGTGACACTTATTGGTCAGAGATTGCTGGTAAGGAGGGAAAAGATGCTGAAGCAGATGTAAAAAGTGGGGATATTGATGCAGATAAAGGATTGTTTTCAACAAAGTACGCAAAGGCTTTTTTCCCTGATTTGCAAGATGAAATAAAACATTTCAGACGTATGGCAGTGTCGGTATATCGTGAATGTTCTGAGTTTGTGCATGGAAATCCTCAGGCGTTAGTGCAGATACCAGAACACTTGGAATATAGGAAAGACCTTGTGGCTATGTGGTGTGAAAAAGCTCTTATCATGAAGCGAGTGATTTTTTTTGCGTTTGCACTGCGTTATTTACCTGATATGAAGGAGGGTGAGAAAAATAAAATATCGGAAATTGTAAAAGATGAATTTGCGACTATAAAACCTATAATAGATATATTTTAAGCTATGGATAATGAATTATTGATAAGAACAGAAGATATTGCTGAAGATAAGATATTGGATCTATATGTGGCAACGAGCCAAGATAGAGCTTACGTTGATGAGTTGAAGAAGGCGCCCCCTGTTATTCTTGTGGGTAGTAGAGGCGTCGGCAAGTCTTTTCTGATGAAAGTGGCTTATAAGGAATTACTCAATGCATTTCCTCGCGACAGAGTGATGCCAGTATATATTACATTTACGAAGAGCTCTCTTGTATCGGTTGGCGGAAATAATGAGTTTCATGGTTGGATGATGTCCCGTATTTGTGTTAATATTATCCGCCAAATGAAGAAACTGGGACTATTAGTGCCATCGCGCTCATTAGATGTGTTATCCGGTGGCCAATATCAAGAACAAAAGCCCTTGGCGATAGAAAATATAACGGAAGCGTTTGAAAATTCTTGGAGGAAAAAGCCAAATGTTGATGTGACAGCCATTCCTACAGTGGATGACCTGAAAGAAGCAATTGAAGACTTCTGTCTTGACAATGATGTGAAACGCATAGTGTTGTTTATTGATGAAGCAGCCCATGTTTTTATAAGGGCACAACAGATACAGTTTTTCACGATGTTCCGTGACTTGCGCTGTCCCTACATTAGTTGTAATGCTGCTGTTTACCCCGGTGTTACTGCATTCGGAAATGTCTTTCAGGTTGCTCAGGATGCTACATTCCTCAGCATGAACCGTGATATTTCAGCACCAGACTACGTTGCCAGAATGCGAGAAATTGTGGAGAAACAACAGCCGGGCAGCAAATTACTGAACGATATATCCAGACAAGGAGAGTATTTCTCGGACTTGGCATTTGCCGCCACGGGGAATCCACGTTTATTACTAAAGACAATTGCCAGATTGACTGCGTTCAAGGCGAATGAAATCAATACGGTTATCAAGGAGTTTTATAAGGCAGATATACTTGGTGATCACTCTTTGATGGAGGAAAAATATCCATCGCTGCGGGATCTTATCAAGTGGGGCCGTGATTTCCTTGATAACGTATTATTGCCCGAACTGCAAAAAAGGAACAATGCATATTTAGCTTCTGGACAGACAACCTGTTATTTCTGGGTAAGTAATCGAAGCCCGAAGGCTGTGGAGCATGCATTGGATTTGTTGGAGTATACTGGGTTAATAATCAAGGACAAGAGTGCCATAAAGTCATCGAAAAGTGAAGTTGGTACACGATACATGGTGAATATTGGATGTCTGTTGTCATTGGAAGCAAATCCATTAACGACTGCACACCAGATAATTGCCAACTTTAGGGTTAATAAATTTGCGGAATTTGGGGCAACTAGTCCTGCTTTCGATAGTATCAAGGATTCGCTGAGTGTAATTAGCGAAAATGAAGTTTCTGATTCTTTGCAGAACCAGCTAAATAAGACGATAAACGTTCTTGATATCTCTCCGAGAATGAAGGAAAAACTACGGGAAATAGGTCTGCATACTGTACGCGAAGTAATGGAGGCTCCCGAAAGTAAGCTTATGCAGGCTTATTATGTCGGTCAAGTACGGTCGCGCTATATGAAGACAGCTGCTATGAACTCTGTTTATGAATATCTGATAAGTTAGAAGGATTTGCCATGGAAGAAAGAGTTCATTTTTATTCGACTCATGATATGAGTGTCCCCATCAATATTGAGAGGGTGGATATGGTTATTGAAAAATACAAGCAGGGTTGGAGACCTGAGAGTATAAATGATGTTATAGAACTGTATAACATCTGGCTTTTTGTTGAGAATGACATTCGGAGAACTGATTGGGATGACGATAAACTCGGCATGATAAAGAATGCTTTTAAGACAGAAGTCATACGTTATTTTTCCAAATTGAGTAGAGAAACATGGGCAGCAGCCTATAACCAAATAGAGATTGGAGAGCGTCAATATTTCTGGGAAATTATAGACAGATTTGGCATTGATGGACTGATAGATGAGAAGACACTTAAGGAATCCCTGTCTGACAATGCATGGGAATTGAGAGAACTACTCCAATATGAGCGGCTGGTGAACAGATATCAGCAGATAATAACAATATTACTTAAAGAGAATGAATCGACGGCAGAATGGCTTTTACAAGAATTTGTAGAAGAAAATTCGCTTCATGATCATGACAGAATGTATTTCCCTAAGTCTCTTACTTTCCAAGATAGGGAAGATATTATTTCCCGATATCTGGATAGTGAAAAAGCAAATCTGAACTATGTGAGACTGGTGATGCTGGCCAAAAAGGATTCTAACCTACGTTTGTCAGATGCAGTTCGCTTGAAAGCAGACCGGTTGGAGAAGAAACTTAATGAGGAGGTGCTGTCATCGGGAAGTACGGTACACTTCAAATATACAGTCAGCATAAGCGGAGCAGAGGATAAACCAATGAAATGGGTTGAGACAGATGAGGATGGAAATCCTATTTTATGTTATTCCAAACAGATTATGCAGAAATGTTCTGATGAGGAATTACTGCACTATATACGCTCTGGTTTTGAATTCTTAACGCCGAACGGACTAATACCGTTTGTGTCGAAGATATCAGAATCAGACGTAATGGAACGTATTATTGGTATGAAAGGGAAGTATGCCTATCAGACCAATATGACATTCCAGTATCATGAAGCGATGTCGATGCTTCAGGTATCTGCTATGCAGAATGTCCTTTCGGAAGAAGGAAGAAGTATTGAAAATGCATTGAAAGTGTTTTATCAGCAGTATCTGAAAGGTAAATATGGCTTCCCGTCTGGCACATTATCACTAGCGGACAGTGCAGCGGATTGGATTATAAAGTGCCGTGCTATCGCTCCCGAGATTGATTCAATAGCCCAACGCTATGAACTGTATGCGAATACAGGATCCGTGGATGAAGAGTTGTTGAGTATATCAAGTAATAGTGTAAGAATAACCAGTGTGAAGAGTGTGACCCCCATCAGGTACTATGCTATCAAAGGACAACCAGATACACTATACCGTCTGTTTCATTTACTGTTTGGTGATCAGAGTATGTTAACCTTTGTTGATCCATTTAAAGAAAGCAGATATCATTCTTTCTATCAGATGTTATTGGCCCAGGATGAGATGATTTGTTATGCCAATTATCACGATTATCAGAAGAGGGATATTGATTTCTTAATAGATGAGGGATACATTTCAAAGAATGAGCATGAAATGCTTTGTGTGGAGAAAAAGGTAGAACTTAGTTTACTGAAGATGCTTTATGACTACCATTGTTGCCCATTTAATGTCTATGGGTCTTATGGACAAGGCATGCTTAAAGAAATGGAGCAAAAAGGATGGGTAGAACCGGATAATCACTTGCTGTCAGGAGAAGAACGGAATTACTTTGACTATTACCTGTATAATAGTAAATATACGAATAGCAGAGCATTGAGAAACCGCTATGAACATGGAAGTAATGTTGATGCAGGGAAGGAGGATGTTCATCACAATGCCTATAACCGATTGCTGATACTGCTGATTTTAGAGTTGCTTAAAATTGAAGATGACTTGATCCAACGTCAGATAACTCAGAGTGTCAAATTCGAAGAAGAGAAACAAATAGAGAAACGTTTCATGGTTGGGGCTGCGGCAACTGTGGGGACTTATAATCTTCAGCGCATGAGTGAGGATAAAGGGGATTATCTGATTGTTCCTAAGAAATTGGGCCTTAAGGATGGTTATATCTATGCGAACAATATTGAAGTAAACGATAGTTTTGCTTATTATATAAAGCCAAAGGATGAGTATTGTGCTGAATATCTCTCTCTTATTATGAACTCGTTGTTGTTCAGAACTGTATTAAGGCAAGCAGCAGGAGGAGAGGTTTCACTAACGATTGAAAGAATCAAGAGCGTATCACTCCCCATGGTACCTCTGAGCCAACAACGTGTTTTTGCTAAGTTGGAACACTTGATTGCGCAACTTATGGCAAAAGGTAATGAACGCAGTAAGGATGAGAATTTAGAACTCAATGTGTTTAGTAGTTTAAGAGACTATATCTGTTTAGAATTGTTCCCAGGTGTTTTGTCAAATACAGATATTGAATTTATTGCACCATACACTGAGATGATGACTCAGATAGAAGGTGAAAGTGAGGATATGGCTAAAGAGATAATGAGTCAATTATTTACACCTGGCAATATATTGATGGACAATATGAAAAAAGCGCGTATATTGTTGTCGGAAACTAAACAAAGATGAAGAATGGACTGGACTCTGCAAAAGATTGAACTGGAGAACTTTAAGTTCTTTAAGGAACCGTTTGAACTTCCTGTTGGCGGCAAACATGTGCTGTTGTATGGGGAAAACGGTTCCGGAAAGAGTTCTATAGTTTGGGGGTTATATACTCTGATGGAAAGTCGAAAAAAACAGGTGGCTGATGTTCAGAAGTATTTTAATCCGGCAGATGACCAGCATTTGAGGAATAGGTATAGCCATCCATTAGACTATTCATGTGTAAAGACCACGTTCAATCCTCTTGTTGCAGGTGGGGTGCCTAAGAACTATGAGATATCTACGGCTAACATAAACACACAAACGCCCGCTGATGATTTCATGAAGTTTACAACAGCGGCCTTTGATATGTTTAACTATAGAATGCTATCGGAATGGATATACAGGAAGAACAGCAGTCGAATAGACCTCTTCAAAGGATTTGAGAAGGATATATTCAAGTCTCTGTATTTCAACTCGTCGTATAGTCGTGTTGATGGAACGTCATCAGCCCCTAACGGAAAAACAGCAGAAGAGTGGTGGCAGTATATCAAAAGCGTGAGATTGCCACAGACGCGACAAGGGCAGGTGCGGAAGTCAGCACCAGAATACGCTGAATTTAAGAAGTTGCTTGATAATTTCAAGACAGAGATGGATGCGGTGCTTTTGCAAGTGGAGCGCTCCGCAAATATGATGCTTCATCAGGATCTAGGCTTGCAGGATATCAATATAGAAATTGACATGACTCCGATACCTTTTAATCTGATAAAGCCCCATTGCAGTACTCAAAGAGATGGAGAAGTACACGATCCTTTTATCAGTGTTAAGGCGCATGTGGTGGATAGTAATGTTCCAGGATGGGGTACGGATGTTGAGCACTTGGCAACGTACTTCAACGAGTCAAAGTTGACTTGTATAGGCATCGCACTTAGGTTGGCACTGTCAGATTACAAGTTGATTGTAAGAGGTAATGTTTCTCCAATCTTGTGTATAGATGATTTGTTGCTGAGTCTTGATATGAGTGCAAGAATACCAATTATCAAACTTCTGTTGAAAAAGGCTCAAGACAGGCAGCTTTTGATTTTTACCCATGACCGCTCTTTTTTCGAGACGATGCAGATGATGATTAGAGAAAGACGATTGGAAGGTGGTTGGTTCTTCTATGAAATGTTGGAGAGGAAATCGACTACACTGGGTGTCGCTCCCCAACCTTTATTTTATCCTACAAAATCATACAGGGATAAGGCTGAGTATCATTTCGAGCAGGGTGATTATCCTGCAGCAGCCAATTATCTAAGGAAGTACTGTGAGGAGCAGCTGAAACGGCTACTCCCCAATAATCTGCAATTGATTTCAAAGCCTAAAGGAGATGTGGAGAGGGCTGATTTGAATGGCTTAATCAGTAAAATGGAATCTGACTTTTGTTCTCTGTACAATATCGCACAGGCAAATCTTCCATCACTATCGGTCTATCGGAAAAGGTTGATGAATCCTATGTCGCATGATGATGCACATACACCAGTCTATAAAGCAGAGATTATTGGTGCGATGGCTGAAATTGACAAGTTAAAAGTGATAGCAGACAGTTTGGGATTAATTTGTAAAGGTGAAGGACATAGGGAAGATGACTTTAAGATGTATGTTGTTAATGGTGCCAATAGCGAGGTCGTTGAGTTCACGGTGATGGAGAAATGGACGAGAATTGAAGTTGGTGGGCAAAGATATTATAAGGATGTAAAAGTTCGAGTTACATCGACAACAACCGTTGCTGTGACAGTACAGGAATACGAAAGTCTGCGGCAACTGTTTGATGCTGTGCGTACCGCTCTTGGTTTAACAGTAGCTCCTGCTATAGAAACTACCATAACAAACAATCATACAGGGACAGCACTGACATTATTATAGGAAGCTATGGAAGCCGAGATGTTGCAAGCGATGCAATTAACATAATATGAAACAGTATTTTATTAGTATATGGTGATAGAAGAGATGCTTAGCCAGGCGAAAATGCCAGTTAAAACGAAGCAGGAGCTGTTTCTGAGGCTCTGCTCCTTGAACTATTTGAATGCTTTGGTTAAGAAGAAGGAAAATAGAGGTGTACTTGGCTATTGGATGATAAAGCCAGAAGCGCTACAATTGGCAATTGATCTGATGAAAAATGGCCAAAGCGGATTATGTGAAGAGATTTATGTGAAAGAGGAGGAAGACTGTTTGTATATAAGGTGTTACGGATTACAGTTTAGTTTTCATCATATCAATGTAAAAGTGTTAGTGAATAGCTACCCAGAGCTGTGTAATGATGATGCAAAATGGGACGGAGTGAAACTTCAGTCGGTTGCCGAGGCACTTTATTCTTTGGCGAACGAAACTATAAAGCTGAATTATGATGAAGTAACAGTAAAGAATCAGATTAATACTATTTTGCGAAATGCCAGAATACAGAATTAAAATCGGTACTTCAATAGGAAGTAAACTCACGGGAACGGTAACGCATGCTCAGTTTCCGAAATGCAAAGCGGGAGATGTGGGGGACAAATTCTCATTTCAGAGTAGTTGCATCATCATTGAATGCAAAAGAAGCAACATACAAAAGAAGGAAGAAATAGAGAATAATCCTGGCAATACTCTCAGAGTTCAGATAATGAGGGCGTTGCTGCTGTATTATGCTGCTAATGTGCAAAAAGCCCGTGTATACAGTATTAGTGTTACTCGTATAAACAAATATAATAAGGAGCTAATAACAGAGTTAACGTTTACACAGAAAACACAACCGCTTATATTACGGAATGTACCAGCGCATTTTCAGTTTAATATGACTAATCTGGTTCAGAATGTACTTGGTCCTGATAGCCATGACTATGAGACGATTCTTTCACATTGGCTGGGGGCATGGACAGTCAGTGATAGATATGATATCTTTGCAAGAGTCTGGAGATGTCTGGAACAGTTGAGTGTACAATCCTATCATGGAACTCGTATGCAGGAAAAGGAATTTCTTGAAGCTCTTAGAACCTTTATAAGAGGTCATGCTGGTAATTTGCCTTTATCTTGTAATCATGTTGATGCCATGACATTTGATGAACTAAGAGCTTTCTCATGGAAACTTTTGATTTATAACAATTTCAAACGAACGGGCTCGCGAGACAAGTATTTGGAGTATAAGGATCGATTTGTGTTGCCGTATTTTGATGAAAGGGTGGTAAGAATGTTGCAGGCAACGCTTGTATATAGAGACGGTGAGCTAAACACATATGGATTCTTGAATGATATTAATAACCATCTAAGTACCGCGCTTGCAAACCCTGTGAAACGGAATGAAGACATAGTGGCTATTCTTTGTGGATATTATGCTTATTATACCAGGAACAAAATAGTCCACGGAGAAATCTCAGAACGTTCATTTAATATATGCAGATCCAGAGAGGATGATATCATCGATAAACTAAATGGGTTGATGACAAAGTTGACATTTGAGTTGATTGAGGCTTATCAACATCTGTAGAAAAGAATCCACCTGTAGGGACGTAAGAATCATGACAGTGATAAGATGGTTCATTAGGGTCGTTGGATAATAAAAGTGCATGACTTGTAAACTATCTGAGCTTTGTCCTTTATGGGGGATATCACTATTTAACAATATAATATGAAATGTTATTTCTGTTCTTTTGATGCTGGTATTGGTGATTGTAACGTTATTCGACTTCTGAAGGATGACGGAATGCAATATTCCATCATGGTGGATTGTGGAAAATACACTCCGAGTATTAAGAACTATGTGTGTGATGTTTTGCATAATCATATTGATTTATTGATAGCTACGCATATCGATGGAGATCATATAATGGGTATGATAACGATGCTTAGAGACCATGAAGACTTGATGATAGATAATATTTGGTATAATAGTTATCGAAGATCAACTGTAGAATCTCATATTGAATTGAATGAACAACAAAAAAGAATTCTTGAGCAGATAAAAAAGGCACTGCCTACGGAGTTTGATGCTATCAACTATAGAGAAATCAGTGCGCCACAGGGAAAGACGTTAGCTAAGACGATTCTTGAGAATGAAACCCTAAACCGTGTATGGAGGACGGATTATATTACAGAGCAGACTGCTGATTTTGAATTGCCTAATGGTTTTGGGAAAATTGTGTTCTTGGGACCACAGCAGGAGGCTCTCCAGATTGTTGAAGATAAATTTAAGGATGCTTTTGATAAGTACTTTATGCAGGAATGGAATGAAAGCATAAAGTGTGGAGAGGAACTACAAGAACTACTTGTCAGACTGATAGATACATTACCAGCACATATCAGAATAAAATCTATAGGTGCAACAGAAGAATCTATTCATGATGCAGCCTTCGTAAGAAACAAAGCAAAGGATGAAGATGCTGATGACTCGGACACTAATTATTCGTCAATAGCCTTTATGTTAGAATGTAATGGTCATAGGATTGCTATGCTAGGTGATGCTTTTGCAAGTACTATAGAAAAGACTATTGAGGGGAAATATAGGGATAATGTCAAACCTATAGTATGCGATGCAATTAAGGTTTCACATCATGGTAGTAATGGCAATAATAGTAAAACCCTATACAATCTGTTATCATCGCATCATTATTTTATTCCAGGAGGGAAAGGAAGTGATTATCCTACTTGGGGAACATTTGGAAGGATAGTAGAGAGTAATAGGGACGAACAAACCAGACTCGTTGTATTTAGCCATACTTGTGACATGACTGAGCAGATAAATGCATTAAGTAATGATGTTAAAGCGGAATTAGGTGTTGAAACGGCTATAACAGAGCAAGAGTATGAGTTATTTGAATACTAAAATAGCAGAGAATATTGTCGTACCTGTACATTGTGAAACAAAACGGGGTACGGCTTTTTTTGTCAGTCCGACTCAATTGCTGACTGCCCGACATGTGGTAAAGGCTTTCTTTCAAAGTGCTGAAACACCCATTTATATCGTTGTTGCTAACAGACAAATTTTATGCCGTGCAGAAGAATTATCTATGCCTGATAATGCTATCGATTTGGCTCTGTTGTCAATTGTAGTTGAGCAGGATTATCAAGCTATGGAGTATTTGACTTTATTGTGTGATGAATTTGTCCCCAATCTACCCTTGCGGATATACGGCTATCCAGAGGAGGTTGCTATGGGAATGAATCTGGTTAATCTTGAAGTGAGGAATCGATTGAAAATTGATGGTGGGGTGTGGAATGACCGTGCTTTAGTCCGTGATGATATGCTTCACCTACATCAATATGATGGACTATCGGGCGCTCCAGTGATAAGTAAATCAGGGCGAGTGGTAGGTATAGTGGTTTTACAGATTAATGAAACGCTTAGTTACCTATCTATAGAAAAATCTCAAAATCATCTAGATCGAAAAGGCATAGTATACGATACGGATTGCGCAAATGATGACGTAACCACGTTGGGACCGGGAAGAAGCTATCAACAGTGTGAGGAGGCCGTGGCAACTATTCACGACCGTTATATGCCCAGATTGCATCAACAGAATAAAAACCTGGAGCTTATCTTAAATTATGTAACGGACAAAAAAGCGAAAGACGTAAGCATTCGTAAGGCTGAAGCATTGGCTGATAGTATCAGTAAATTGCCAGACAGAATGATGGAAAAGATTAAAGATGATTTGAAGATATGGCAGAATCTAGATATTGATAATCTGTCGGCGAATGGCTACGAATTGCTTCTGCGTTGTTATGAATATATTCAGACATTCCCGTTTAAACATTTTAAAGAGCACTTAAAAATCCTTGCTTTGAATGAATATGCCCATCAGTTGGACTATGATGACTTTGATAGACTTAAGATATGTGAGGCAAAGAACCTATGCTTGATAGGAAAGGCTGGTTCTGGCAAGACACATTGCTTGTGTGAGTATTCCTTGAAGAATCATGATAAAGCGAACATTTATCTGTTCTTTGGTACCAGCTTTAACCTATACGAGACTGCTATTAATCACATTAAGGAAGTAGTGTGTCAGAATCTGTCATTTGAAGACTATAATCAAGGTTTAAGGGTAAAAAATCGTTATGCAGTGGTCGTGATAGATGCATTAAACGAGGGACTAGGATGTAGTTACTGGAATAACCACCTTGGTGCTTTGCGTACTGAGTTGGAGCATCATGACCACTTCCGGCTGATTGTATCTGTGAGAATGCCTTTTGATAAAGAAATTAATGATCTAGCAGAAAGTAGCCATTGGCATGTTCACTATATTGATGGTTTTATAGATGTTGAAAAGGCTGTTAATGATTATTTTATGGAGTATAAAATAGATCATAACTACTTGAGACAGAAGGTTGAAGCATTTAAGAACCCTCTTTTTTTAAAGATTTTTTGTGAGGCCTTTCATTCCATGTCTGCAGATGAAAGATTGAGAGTGAACAAACAATTGTTGTATAAACGATACGTCACTAAGAAAAATGGGCAGGTGTCGAATTTGGTAAATGAAGATATGGAATTAAATATCGCTGATAAGTATCTTTCGAAATTGGCTCACTATAGTGCTTATTATGGACACTTCAATCCCATTGCAAGAGATAAAGCACGGCAATATTCCAAACGGATGGCCCCCTATAGACTTTGGGAACAAGATCTGATGCATGCTTGTCTGACAGCAAATTTGTTACTAGAAGACCGCTCTAACAAAGGGAATAGTGCCGTTATGTTTGAATACGAGAATCTTGGAGATTATTATAAGGCAGAGGAGTTGCTTAAATCTAAAATGAATACTAGCGAACTCCTGAGTTGGATAGACAATGAGCGGAAGTTTCTTGAAAAAAATCCAGAGGAACCATCCGAGAAATTCAGAACTGCCGTGAAAGCTCTTTTTGACTGCTGGTATCATGAGGGAAAGGATGTCAGTGGAGAACGATTAATTCAAAAAGGGGGCTCTCTATATGAACTTTATTATGATTCGTTGATGGAGGCTGATATTGCTCCCCCACAACTTGTTAAGATGCTTCTAAAGCTTGACCACGACGAGGTAAATCCACTAAAGCTCATTCAGAAATTTGAAGATATGACCTTGGAAGAAACCATGAAGATACATGAGAAACTGAAAGCTTATCAGACTATTGGCAGTCGCGACCTTATATGGACCCGCTATGTGAACCAGATGTATGAAATGTATGGAGATGATTATATTGGCGAGGTTCCTATAGAACAAGACCACACTATAGAAGTGAGTGATGAGGAAAAACTATACTTGATATGTATTACATGGATGTTGTCCTCTTCACATCCCAAATTCCGAGCATTGATAATTAGAAAGATTAGGAAGATACTTTGCATTCATCAAGATCTGATACTCTGGTTGTCAGAACTGTTTGATGATGTTAATGACCCATATGTAATAGGCGGTTTGTATTGTGCAATATGTGGTGTTATGTTGCCCTCGCGAGATAAAAAACTAGTATCCAGTATCGCCTGGCATATCTTTAATCGATATTATAAATGTGATGAATCTGTTCCTCAGGATTTAATAGTGCGGCAGTGGACTCTGAAAATCATAGAAAGAGCTTATTGTTTGGATAAGACTTGCGATTGTTGGGAACGAATCAAGACTCCATTCGTGGCCCGTCCAATCGATGAAGATGCAATTCCGAATTACTATGATGTCAAAGAACAAAGAGGCTATTTTGGCCTACAGCAAGGATCCATCATGATGCATAACTCCATCTATAGCTTTGAAGACTTTAATCGGTATATTATCGGGACGAATAGCCGTCATTGTAGTAGTGATTTCTTTAGACTTACTGAAGATGGAAAGTATCAGGCCGTATTGCTGAATGATATTATGGCAGAAATGGCATATTATATTATGGCGGTATTTGGATGGAACGATAAACTGGGCTATTTGGATAATGGCAAATACTCACCAGACAGGTCGCATAATGACCAAGAACGTATTGGGAAAAAGTTTCAGTGGTTGGCATATTATAGGGTGTATGCCCGGCTGATGGATACCTGCCGTACATCGAAAGAACAATACTATTACGGTGATGAGGCAAATGAAGAAGATCTGGCAGAAAAACCTTATCCATGGAATACGTCGGAAATATCTCGATTTGATCCTACACTTGACGTGGAATACAAAATGTCACCTGAAGCAGGTTTGTCAGGTATGGAGAAACTACCAATACAGGGAAAAGATGACGATAATTGGATTAAAAATAACGATTACCTGCCCGTGTTCAGATGTTTGGCAAAGCATGATGATGGCAGTGAATATGTGATGCTGATGGGTTATGATACGGTAAAAGAAGACGGAAAGGAGACGTTTTTGTTTAGTAATGCTTGTTTCGTCAGAAAGGAAGATGAATGTAAATTTACATCATGGGCTAATAAACAGAACTTCTATGGCCGTTGGATGCCTGAAAGAAGGGGGATGATAGAATATTTATGGAATGACTATCCTTGGTCGGATTCTTATAAGTCATCATTTGAACACGAAGCATGGTTGAGGCCACATGACTGCCCTTGTGACATGATGCTATCGTATGAAGCACAGTTGCAAGAGGATTGGGAAGGTATTGGCAAAGAAAATGCATATCATAGTACTGTGTATATGCCATGCGAGGAAATAATGAACAAAATGGGCTTATATTGTTCTGAGATACGAGGTGTAGTGAAATCTGAGAGTGATGATGCTGTTGTAGCATTGAACACGGGGCATGGTAACTGTATAAACGGATTGTTTATACATCGAAATGTGTTGAATGAGTATCTGAGTCAAACAGGTTATGTGATGTTTTACTATGTGGTTGGTGAGAAGTTTCTTAAATTAGGTGAGATGCATGCCATTATTAAGGACTTGTCGGCAGCTTACCGATATGACAAAGCAGGAGAAGTGGTAGAAATCCAAAAGATGAGGGTTATTGATAAGGAAGAAACGGAAAAACCAAAGAATGGTTCTGATATTATAGATGACGAGGATGTGATAACTCCTATAGCTGATTGGTTGAACTTAGAGAAAGATGCGACGAATAAAGATTCTTTGAATGATGAAAATGACAATTCTTTCCAGAGATTGATGGAATTAAGCTCTCAATGGAATGATGAAGTGGATGATGAAGATGAAGCCTGAAAGGGTAGCGAAGATTAGAAGAAGAATGGGGGGACTTCAGTACCTGTTTCACGGAATAACTAAGTCAGTAATAATTAATAGTTGAGAATGCCAAGGCAGGCGAGACAAGCATCAGGAACTGACGATGGCTGATGTTTGAAGGCTGATGGAAGATGTAAGAACTACGATGTAAGATG